>FZPS01000214.1_pt33 | contig 11221 bp, 10 predicted proteins | sample 1817821 | NCBI WGS metagenome assembly FZPS01 (sample SAMEA104158645, study PRJEB21678) | metagenome | place: Germany | collected 2015-04-21 | reverse complement strand
TTCAAGCTGTTTGGGCGTGCACCTTCGCAGCACCGTTTTGTTGATTTTAAAATCCTTTTCTATCTTTTTGACGTATTCCTTAATCTCTTTGTCAAACTCCTCGTATTTAGCGCTTTCAATCACCCGCTCGCGAACGTTTTCGAGTTTGTACTCTTTTGTGTCTTCGGGGTTGACCCGGTAGATTAAGGCCGCGACATTGGTTGTTCCTCCGCTTTTGAATTCCACGATTTTTGCGCCGCCGACCGATACTGACCTGACAGCTTCCACCAGATTTTCATCGTCTCTGGTCGCGTCAATCATTTTCAGGTTCTGGTCGGTCTCGTCTTCGGTATCTCCGTTCTCGTCATCGCCTTCGCCGTCGTCCTTATCGTCCTCGTCGGCGGATTCGCTTTCCTCTGTTTCCCCGTTTTCCCCGTCTTCGTCTTCCTTGTCTTTGTCTTCCTCGTCCTTATTGTATTTATCAATCACCTTGTCAAAATCCTTTTCGGAATTAAACAAGTCCAGATATCCCTGCAGCCTGTCTTTTACCTCTTTGACGCCTTCTTCGTCAAGGTCGGAGCCGTTTTCGTCAACCAGCGGGATTTCAATGCTCTTATATGTCAAAAAGTTTTCCTTGTAATACGACTTGATTTCGTCCTCGCTCATCGCCCGTTTCCCGCCCTTGTCGTACAAACCGAAAAACAGGGTGGACTCATAGTACGAAACCGCCTTATACATCCTGCCGAAAGCCTTTTTGCTGAATCCGAGGTGAATAAACTGGTCTTCCGAGACCGTGTCCATAAAGGATTTATACTCTTCCTCGTCTTCCTCCGAGAGCTTGATGTCAAACTCCTTGAGCTTGTCCTCAAGGGCCTTCTGGCGCAGGATACTGTCCCTTGTCATCCTCACGATATATTGCTCGACAGACAGTTTTTCGGCATCCTCTCCTTCGCCGTAGCTGAGCTCCTGCTCCCAGTCAATGCCGTAGTAATAGGAAAAGAGCGACTGATACGAATTAAAGAGAAAGGCAAGGTATTCCGCGGTGGTTAGCTTATCGCCGTCGCCGAACTCCACCGCATACTGCGGCGTGGAACAGCCGGACAGCATGCCGGCAAACACCAGCGCGGCGCAGAGCGCAAAACAGATAAGAGATTTGATTTTTCCTTTGAGATTAAGGCTCATAAAGATTTCCTCCCGTACAATCCAATCATTGACTAACCAGCTTTTTCTCTATTATGCTCACCAGAGAATTATACAACGCCGCCTGTTTTTTGTCTACAAACAGCCGCTGCCCGCCGGCCAGCATATTCTGCAAAAATCTGCCCGTTGCGACAGATTATACCCACAGGATAATCCTGCAAAACCGCCGGCAAGCCCGTCAAAACGCAGGAATTGTTGAAAACTCGGTGGAAAGTGGGTAAAACTTTCTGTATAATTCCCAAAAAGAGCGGGTCCGCAACCCTACTGGCCGTTATATATGAACTTATGCAGCTCAATAACCGCGGCCGCGGGGTCGTCCATGCACAAAACCGCGCCAAGTCCCAGCTCCGGGGCGGAATGGTACTTGCCTCTTTGCGGGAGATGGTATGTTTTATCCATGGTATAACCTAAATAGGTAAAGGAATTTAAGGTAAATCCAAAGAATTCGTTTATGGTCATGTTGGTCTGAACCTGGGGAAAAACCTTGTTCAAGATACTGTTAAGCTGCGCGGGGTTCATGGTCTTTGCTTTTTCAAACATCGCCCTGACCGCTTTGCGCTGCCGCTCGGTCCGTCCGAAATCGGCGCCTATCGCACGGATACGGACATACTCCAGCGCATAATGGCCGTTGAGGGTGTATTTTTTGGCCGCGCTTCCTATCTTGATATGTTGCGCCTCCGCCGCGGTCAGCTCGATGTCTATCCCGCCCATCGCGTTTATGGCGGCCGAAAAGGCTTTGAAGTTTACGGTGATGTGCTTGTCTATCTTAAGGCGGAAGTTCTGTTCGATGGTTTTGAGCAGAAGACTGGCGCCTCCGTATGAATACGCGGCGTTCAGCTTGGCGTAGTCGTCCTTGCCGTCCCCGTTTTTATCCCTTCCCGGAATGGTAACGAGGGTGTCGCGCAGCAGGGACGCAAGCCTGATGTCCTTATTCTTTTTGTCGATTGTAAGTATGATAATAGTATCCGAAAGCCCTCTGAAACTGCTGCTGCGGCTGTCAACCCCAATCAGCAGGTAGTTGGAGATGCTTTTGGTGTTCCCCTTGACCGAAATCTCGGCTACGCTGGCGGCGCCCTGTTCAATCTTGTCGTAGTCCTCGATCTCCTCATACCCGGAATCTTCCTCCTCCGGGATTGAGTCCTCGTAACTTCCGACATCCGGGCCGTACTGTACCAGCCCGAACAGGTGCCACAGGTACGCGCCGGAGCCTATGCACAGCAGTCCAAGTATGCTCATCAGCGCTACCAACGCGGTAACAATACCGCGTACAGCCTTGCCGCGGCGTTTTGGCTCCGTGCGCTTCTTGCCGGAGCCTCTGGTGCCATCCTTCAATGTAAAGACCCCCACCGTATAAGACTCTAAAGTTAACATCTCAAAAAATGCACCGGCTTGCGGCAGGTGCAGGCAGGTTAATAATATCACAGCCGCCGGCGGTTTGCAACGATTATCAATCCGCATGCCGGCGCCGGTTTTTAATATAATGGATATAACAACATCTGACGTCTAATGTCTAACGTCTAACATCTAACATCTATTTAGTCATGAACAATACGCCGAGGGTGTTTGGCCCGCAGTGGGCGGAGATTGTGCAGCCGGCGCGGGTAACATAGATGTTCTTAAAATAGTTCATTTTTGCTATTTCGCCGTAAACTAAATCTATCCTCTGCTGGGATATGCCCGAATGGGTGATAAAAATCCGGTCGTCCCGCAAATCGGTGCGGTTGTCCAGCATGTCGTGCACATAGGAATATAAAACCTTGTCCAGCGAGCCGCGGTACTTTTTGCCAACCCCCATGCTGCCGTCGGCGTTGTTCACCAGTATGCAGGGCTTTAACTGCAGCATGTTCGCGCCCAGCATCTGCAGCGCGGTACACCTGCCGCCCTTATACAGGAATTCGAGAGTATCGATAATAAAGCTGGAATGCACCTTCGCGGTCAATTCCTGCACTTCCTTTGCAATCTGCGCGGCAGGCATGCCGGCTTCAATCCTCTCGGCGGCTTCGATTACTATATGCCCCGAACCGGTCGAAAGGTTGCGGCTGTCCACAACATACACCCCGGGCAGCTGCTCGGCCGCCTTGCAGCAGTTGTTGTAAGTGGCGGACAGGGCTCTGCCCAGCGAGATATGGATTATCTCACTCCCCTGGTCAACCCATTTCTTGAAACAGTCAAAATATTCGTGGGTGTTTATGGCCGTGGTTTTGGGAAGGATTTTCTTTTGCCTGTAAATCTCGTATATCTGGTCAGGGTGCAGGTCAACCCCGTCCGAATACTCTTTGCCGTCCAGTATAATTTTGAGCGGATAATACTCGACCGAATACCTCTGCTTAAGCTCGTCCCCCAAATCGCAGGTGCTGTCCGCGCTTAATACAATACGTCTGCTCACTTAAACAACCCTCCGCAGTCAGGATTAATGGCTGTGTTATGTTTTATAATATGGTATAGTACCATAAATAATTCCAAAACACAACCCGTAAACAGTGGACAGCAACAGGTTTTAGTTGTACAATTGTTCAAAAGCAAATACGCGCTTTTGGCTGTAAATTCTGCGCGCAGAACCCGCCGCCGGTGTTTGCGGCCAAAAACCCCGCGAGAGGATGAAGATAATGGGGATTGGAGTCCTCCTGCTGATTGCCGTAGGGCTGTCGATGGACGCTTTTGCCGCCGCCGTGAGCTGCGGGCTGGTTATCTGCTTTACAAAACCGCGGTATATTCTGAAAATAGCGGGGAGCTTCGGGCTGTTTCAGGGTATCATGCCGCTTATCGGATACGCTGTCGCGAACACCTTTTCAGACAGATTCGAGTCGTTTGACCATTGGATTGCTTTCGCCCTTTTGAGCTTTGTCGGCGGCAAGATGCTGTGGGAAGCGGCAAAAAAGCGGGAGGAGCTGCCATCAGGGGATCCCAGCCGCTTTGACAACCTGCTTGTGATGTCGGTCGCGACAAGCATTGACGCGCTGGCGGTCGGCGCGTCCTTTGCGGTAATGCCGCACGACGGCGTTCTGTCCTTAAAATACGGGTATCTGCTGTCCAGCGCGGTTATCGCCGTTGTTACTTTCGCTCTGTCCGCCGGCGGCTTTGTGCTCGGCTGCAGGTGCGGCAATCTGTTCGGCAAAAAGGCGGAAGCCGCGGGCGGGCTGGTTTTAATCGGTATCGGGCTGAAGATATTGGCTGAAGACATCTTTTTTAAATAAAAGTAACGCTGTCCGCCGGCGGGTCAGCCCTTTACAGCCCCGGCGGTCAGGCCCTCCACCAGCCTTTTCTGGGCGAAAAAGAACATCACACATACCGGTATGATGGTTATAATCCCCCCCGCGGTGAGCAAATCCCACTGCACGCCTAGCTGGCCAATCAGGTTTCTTAAAGAAACCGGGATTGTCCGGCTTTTCTCGTTTGTGAACATCACCGCAAAGGTGTATTCGTTCCACGCGTTCATGAAGATATAAACCCCGGTCGCGACAAGGCAGGGTACAAGTACCGGAAGTATTATCCTCACAAACGCCTGCGTCCTGTTCGCCCCGTCCACCAGCGCCGCCTCCTCAAGCGACATCGGCAAATCGTTCAGATACCCGTTGAGCAGCCAGACCGAAAACGGAATGGTAAAGGTGGTGTACGACAGAATAAGCGCCAGCGGGGTATATAAAATCCCTAGCCTGCGCATAATCGCGTAAAGCGGGATTAACAAAAGCACGGTCGGGAACATATTGTTTGTCAGAAACATAATCATCAGCGGCCGGCGACCTTTGAACCTGAACCTTGAAAAGGCGTAGGCCGCAACAGTCGCCACAAAAAGGGTGAGCAGGGTGGCGGACGCGGCCACGATAAAGCTGTTTGTTACGGGTTTGATAAAGTTGTAGTCCACAAACAGGGCTTGGTACGCGTCAAAAGTCGGGTTTTTCGGCCAGTAGGTTACCGTGCCTCCGTAAAGCTCTTTCTCAGGCTTTATTGAGGTGATGAAGGTCCAGTAAAACGGGAAAATCAAAAAGCAGAGCAGCAAAACAAGGGGCAGATAAAGAGACAGGGCGCGTAAGGCAAGCCTTTTTCCTTTACCCATTTTTACCCCTCCCGGATTTTAAACAGGGTTTTCAAATACGGCACCGCCGCGAGCAGCAGCATCAGGGTCAGCAGGATTGACATCGCCGAGGAATAACCGAGGTTAAGCGCGTTCGCCTTGTTGAAGACGTAAACGCTCAATGTCTGGGAGGCGTACGCCGGCCCCCCGCCGGTCATGTTGTAAATCACGTCCACCGAGTTGGCGACCCAGATAATCCTTAAAAGGGTGGTAACATATATGGTGTTCTGCAACGACGGCACCGTTATATGAAAAAACTTCCCAAACACGTTCGCGCCGTCAATATCGGCCGCCTCGTACAGTTCAGCCGGCACCCCCTGAAGGCCGGCCAGTAGCATCAGCGCAAAAAACGGGATTCCCTGCCAGATAATCGTTACAATCACCGCCGGGAAAACCGTGTCCTGCCTTGCCAGAAAAGGCACCGGGTACCCGATTATTCCGATTTTCATCAGAATATCGTTCAGCACTCCGTAGCTGCCGTCGTATATCCATCGCCACATCAGCCCGATCAGCACGCCCGGCGTAACCCACGGAATCAGGCTGACCGACCTTGCGGCCCCCCTGCCTTTAAAATCCCTGTTTAACAGCAGCGCAAGGCAAAAGCCGAACACAAACTGAAACCCGACCCCGAAAACCACCCAGATGACCGTCCGCAGCACCGACTGCCAAAATAGGGTATCCTTAAACACCGCAGCGTAGTTCCCCGCGCCGATAAACCCGATTGCATAAGGCCGCCTTAAATCATAGCTTTGAAAACTCATCAAAACCGCGTTACCGACCGGGACAAAGACCACCGCCGCAACCACCAAAAGCGCCGGGGCCACCAGCAGGTAAGGCCAAATCCCGGCTTTTTTGTCCCGCAAATCAATCACCTTCTTATAGACGATTTGAATTTGCCGCCGCCCGCCGTTTTATATGGAATGTAGGGGTTCATAGCCCGAACCCCTACCTGTGAGATAATCAACGAAACCGCGGTATCAGCTTCCGTACAAGCCCCTTTGCAAATCCTGCATCGCCGCGGCCGCGGTTTTCTGCCCCGCCAGCGCGGCCGCGATGGTGTTGGGCCATATCGTGTTTATCCATTCGGTGGTGGTGTCCAAAATCGGGAAAATCCCCGCTGAAGGCGCCCCTTCAATTGACACCTTCATAAACTTGTTGTTCTGAAACTCCGGCATCGCCTGCACCCTCTTGCTGACAGGCACGTTGCCGGTGGCCTTGCACCATTCCTCCTGCCCTTTCCCGGTCGCGAGATACGCCACCCACTCGAACGCGGCGTCCTTGTTGTCGCAGGCCTCGAAGATTACGTTTTCGGTGTCTCCCATGGACGTCCACTGGCTTTCTCCCGGAGGGAACGGGAAAGCGTCCACGTCATCGCCCAGCGTTTCCACCATCCCGACGGATGAACCGATATGATGTATGGTCATAGCGGTTTTACCGGATTTGAAGTTGGCGATGATTTCGTTAAACCCGTCGGTCGGGGCTGTCGGCGGGACATACCCGTTTTTAAACAGGTTGATAAAATCCTGCATGCCCGCAACCGCTTTGTCGGTGGTGAAATCCGAAAAATCCCCGCCGCGCGCGTAAATAAAGCTGCCCCACGGCTCCTGCCCGCCTTTTGCGCCCCGCATGCCGAACCCGTAAACGTCCACTTTCCCGTCCCCGTTGGTATCGCGGGTCAGCTTCCGGCAGGCTTCAAGGAATTCCTGATAAGTCTTGGGCACGCTGACCCCGGCGTCCTTGAACATTGACGGCCGGTAGTAGACGTATAAAACCTGAGTGTTCCACGGCATTACATAGATGTTGTCCGAACCGCCCGCGTCCCTCATTACCTGATACAGGTTTTCGTCAATATCGTCCTTGTCCTTCCAGCTGTTTATATAGCTGTCCAGCACCGCGAGCAGGTTGTTCGCCACAAAAATCGGGGTGGAGGTCAGCTTCCATGAGGCGGTATCCGGCCCGCCCCCGCCCATCGCGGCCGTGAACAGAGTCTCGCTGTACCCCCCGCCGTCCCACGGGTACTCCTCGGCGGTTACTTTGATGTTTTTGTCGTTGGTCTGGTTGAATTCCTTTACAATATCCTGCATTTTTGCCGAATACTGCGGGGTATCCGCCCAGTACCAGTGGGTTATTTCAATCGGCTCGCCGGTCGCGGTATCATAGCTTGATTCGTCATCCTTCTTCCTGCAGCCCGATGCTATCGTCAGGCACAGGGCAAACAGCAGTGTCAAAGCAAGAAACTTTTTTGCAATCTTCATGCCATATCCTCCTATTTTTTAAATGAACGTAAAGCCAATCGCTCTTCAGGTTAATTTTTTGCAAATTATCCGGCATTATACCAGCGCCGGGTTAAAAGTTGTTTTTTGACACAAAAAAGCGCCGGCTTTCAAAAAAACCGGCGCTCTTATAAATCGTTTTACTGTAACCATACCGCAACTATTCATTATAAATTATAAATTATCAATTAATTCTCAAGTCCTTCATTATCCCCCTCAACAGCTCGCAGGAGGCATGCATCTTGCGCAATTCCTCATCAGTCAGCTTAAGCTCGATGATTTCCCGCACCCCTTTGCGGCTTACGATACACGGCACCCCGGCATACACGTCCTTCTGGCCGTATTCGCCGTCCAGCCTGGCGGATACGGTCAGAATGCTGTTTTCGTTGCCGAAAATCGCGCGGACAATCCTGACCATCGCCATACCGATACCGTAATAGGTCGCTTTTTTCGCCTCGATTATATTCTGGGCGGCGTTTTTTACATCCTCGCTGATTTTCTGCATATCCATGGCGCAGAACTTCCCGCCCGTTTCCTCGCAGTGGGCAAAAACCGATTTGGTGCCGACCAGCGCCTGCGACCACGGCACAAACTCGCTGTCCCCGTGCTCGCCCATCACGTACGCGTGAATGTTGCGCGGGTCCACCGAAAAGTAGTTGCCCAGCATATAGCGCAGCCGCGCGGTGTCCAGAGTGGTGCCGGTGCCGATTACCCGTTTGGGGTCCACGCCGGAAATCTTCTGGGTTACATGGGTCATTATGTCCACCGGATTGGTGGCAATCAGGAAAATCCCGCCAAAGCCGGAACTCATCACCGGCCCGATTATCGATCGGAAAACCTCGGTGTTCCGCTGTAGCAAATCAATCCGCGATTCGCCCGGCTTTTGGGCGACCCCGGCGCAGATTGCCACAATATCCGCGTCTGCGCAGTCGGGGTACTCCCCGGTGCGGATTTTCATGTGCGAACCCGAAAAAGCCAGACCGTGGTTTAAATCCATTGCCTCGCCGTAAGCGCGCTTTTTGTCAATATCTATCAGTATCAGTTCGTCGCAGGCGTTCTGATTGAGCAGGGCGTAAGCAAAGCTCATTCCCACAAAACCGGTGCCGACGAGCACGATTTTTCTGGTCTGATTGTTCATGCGGGCCTCCTTTCACCCATTCACACCCTATTCGTATCCGCGCGGGTTTTTGGACTGCCAGCGCCATGTATCGCGGCACATCTCCTCAATTCCGCACGCGGCTTTCCAGCCCAAAAGCCTCTCCGCCTTCGAGGTGTCGGAATAACAGACTGCGACGTCCCCTTCGCGGCGATCGGTAAAGTAATACGGCACCCTGACCCCGTTGGCCTTTTCAAACGCGCTTATCAAATCAAGCACGCTGTACCCGGTGCCGGTGCCGAGGTTGATTGCCTCCCAGCCTGTGTGCTCAAGCGCGTATTCCAGCGCGCGCAGATGGCCGATCGCAAGGTCCACCACATGGATGTAGTCCCGCACTCCGGTGCCGTCATGTGTATCATAGTCATTCCCGAATACCGGCAGCTTATCCAGCTTTCCGATTGCGACCTGCGAAATGTAAGGCATTAGGTTGTTGGGTATCCCGTTCGGATCCTCGCCGATTGTCCCGCTCTGGTGAGCCCCGATTGGGTTGAAATAGCGCAGGCATACCGCCGTCCATTCGGTGTCGGATTTGCACAGGTCGCCGAGGATTTCCTCAATAAAATACTTGGTACGCCCGTACGGGTTCGTGACCGCGCCGACCGGCATATCCTCCTTCAGCGGGGACGGGTTGTTCATGCCGTAAACGGTCGCCGAGGAGCTGAAAACCATCTTTTTGCAGCCGGCGTCGGACATCACCTTGCAAAGGGTTACGGTGCCGCCGACATTGTTCTCGTAATATTCCAGCGGGATGGTTACCGACTCCCCGACCGCCTTCAGCCCGGCGAAATGAATCACCGCCTCGATTGAATTCTCCTTAAATATCCTGCGCAGCCCCTCCGCGTCGCGGATATCGCACTCATAAAACGGGAAATCCCCCTTAACCAGCTCGCGAATCCGGCGCAGCGCCTCAGGTTTGGAATTGTAGAAGTTGTCCAGCACCACAATGTCAAAACCGGCGTTTTTAAGCTCCACCACCGTGTGGCTTCCGATATAGCCGCAGCCTCCCGTAATCAATAATGCCATCGTTGTTTCCTCCCTGATACAAAGCTGAAGTCGCTTGCCATTCCTTTATACGATTATATTATACCGCAAATTCAATATGTGGCAACAGAAATCTTTTCGTCCTGATTAAAAGTCAAGAAAAACCGGGTGATTTTACCAACCCGACTGTAATACCAAATTATAATTATGCCCGCTTTTTAATACAATTATACAAACCAATCCTTTTTCCAGCAACAGGCACAGAGGTTACGGGAATGTAACTTTTGGACAAATGCACAAAAATCCGCGCGGAAATTACTTATACTCCCATTGATGGAAATCATCTGGCAAATTGGTGCTTTTTCGACAACAGCCCGCTTTTAAATACGGTTTTTTTTAATCAGAGTACTATAAAATACGGGATAAATCGTGATAGCGGCTGTAAAAAACTTGAAATACCCCCTATATGCTCCGCCCTTTGGCTTAAACCGCCGACCCCATGAATTTTGTTAAGTTTTAATAAAAATGTTCAATTTTTTGCGGTTTGACACCGCAATTCTTTGTGCGTATAATACAATCGCATTTCAACCAGACGGATTTTTCCAGCCAGCCGACACAAAAAACGCGCTGTTCCGTCGCCTTAGTTTTCCGCTTTATCGCGGGGTGGGCTTTGGGGTAGCGCGAAAGAAAGGGAGCATTGGATGGATACCGTATACAAACTGGGGTCGGCAGTGTCGCGGATAGTGCAAAGCCGCGCCTTCGCTGCTTCGGTGCTGGCGGCAGTCAGCGCAATCATAGTAGTTGTCGTATCCCTTCATGTCAAGGCGGTTACCATTGTTGACGGGGACGCCACCATGGTGGTCCTCACTTTGGATAACGACCCTGTGCGGGTGGTATCAAGAGCAGGCATCAAACTTGAGAAGGGCGACAAGATTGTCGCCGAAAGCGATTTGAGGGTTCTCTCGGTCAACCGCGCCTCGGAGGTGAAAATAACCGCAGACGGGATAACCACCGTATTGCGGATGTCGGGCGGGACGGTCAGCGACGCCTTGCAAGAAGTCGGGTTAGAGCTTGACCAGAACGACGCGATTAACGTCAGCCTTAATCAGGAAATCAACGATGGTCTTGATATAAAAATCGACCGGATTTCCTACGAGGAATATTCCGAAACCATCACCGAAAAATTCACCACACAAAACATCAACACCACCGTATTGAAACACGGCAAATCCCTGATTAAACAGGCCGGCGTCAACGGCAAAAAGACCGTTTACTACCGCAAAACCATCAAAAACGGCGAGGTTGTCAAAACCGAAGTGGTCAAAGAGGTTGTCCACCGAAAGATGGTGCCTGAAATAAAGTTAGTCGGGGTAAAGCCGGGCACCCCCCACAACCCTCCCCCTTACCCAATAAAGCTCGATTCCAAGGGACAGCCGGTGGAATACAAAGCCAAGTACACCGGCAGGGCGACCGCCTACAGCTGTGAAGGCGGCCGCGCTGGGAGAAGGACAGCCTCAGGCATGCCGACAAAATCCGGCGTGGTCGCTGTCAACCCCAAGC
>FZPS01000027.1_pt319 | contig 11222 bp, 11 predicted proteins | sample 1817821 | NCBI WGS metagenome assembly FZPS01 (sample SAMEA104158645, study PRJEB21678) | metagenome | place: Germany | collected 2015-04-21 | reverse complement strand
AAATATTTTCTATGTCTTTAATATCGGTTTTTTCGTAAATAGCGCAATCAAGCGCATGATCAGACAATTTGCATCCGTTTTCGTTAAAAAAGTCAAGCCGCTTTACAAGTGCTTCTTTTAATGCCGAAATGTTTGTAATATCTATTCCGGAAGCCTTTCCGAGAGCTCCGATATATTCTCTGAACCCATCCAAATGTATATTAAGTGCTTTATCCGGTCTGAAAGCCGGAAGCACTTTTACCGGAAAACTCTTATCTTCTCTGATTGCCCTATGGTATTCAAGGTTGTCCACAGGATCGTCGGTCGTACAGATAACTTCAACATTAGAATTAAGGATTAGCCCGCGTGCTGATAAATCATCACTTTTTAACATAGTGTTGCATGTATCCCATATTTCTTCCGCAGTTTCAGGCGAAATGACCTTATCTATACCAAAATACCGCTTAAGTTCAAGGTGAGTCCAGTGATACAGTGGGTTTCCAAGCAAGTATGGCATCGTTTCGGCAAATTTCATGAACTTTACCTTTGGATCTGATGTTCCGGTGATATATTTTTCTTCGACACCATTGCTCCTGATTGCGCGCCATTTGTAATGATCGCCGCCAAGCCAGAGTTCGGTAATATTATCGTATTTCTTATTTTCGGCTATCTCCTTTGGATTCAAATGGCAGTGGTAATCAATTATCGGCATGTCTTTTGCATAGTTAAAGTATAATGTTTTCGCCGTCTCATTTTGAAGTATAAAGTTCTCATCATTAAATTTACGCATATGATAAACTCCCCCTTAATCTTTGCTTTTTTTTAACCGCATTTGCAATGCATAAAGCCGATAAGCGGCTACTGTTAAGCCACTTTAGAAGAACTATTGTATATAGTTCAAATAGTAAAGCCTAAACATTATTCACGCGGGTCCAGGACCCACAATAGCCACAAGCGTTTGTTTTTCCAAGATGACAAAACAAAAGTTGAAAGCGCTTACAGATTCGTTTACAATTAATATATCATAACAGGATCTTCTATAAAAGGTCTAAATCACTTTTTTGCATGCGTTTTTTTATTTTTTCGAGCGTTATTAAGCTAAATTGCGGCATATGTAAAAAAGTAATAAACAGATCCGGGGGTAAGCAAAATGAATATATATGATATCGCAAGGGAAGCAAACGTATCTATAGCCACGGTATCAAGGGTTTTAAACGGAAACGGTTCAGTGAGGGATATAACCAGGCAGAGGGTTGAACAGGTTCTAAACAAATACCATTACGTACCAAGCGCAATTGCCCGCGGAATGGTTACCAATTCAATGAAAACGATCGGAGTCGTATCCATTGACATACGCAACCTTTATTACGCAAACGTATCGTACAGTATTGAGCAAGCTTTAAGGGTTCTCGGCTTCAGTACTATTTTGTGCAACACCGGGTATGACACCGAACAGAAATTATCTTACCTTAAAATGCTGACCGAAAAAAAAGTCGATTCGATAATACTAATTGGCTCCATATTTAAAGATCCGAAACTGAACAAACCTATTAAGGAAATCTCAAAATCAATTCCAATTATAATTATTAACGGCTATTACGGTTACCCAAATACATATTCCATCCAATATGAAGATGCCGAAGCGTTGGAAAAAAGCGTGGATTACCTTGTTTCAAGAGGAAGAAAGAAGTTTTTGTATCTTTATGACGCAGATACATTCAGCGGCAACCAGAAGCTCCTTGGATTCAAAAATTCTGTAAAAAAACATGACCTAAAATTTGATATCAGGTTTATACCGCCAGGCATTGATCATGCTTATCGCGAAATGTGTGAATTAATCAACCAAGGTTCGTTTTTCGACGCGGTTCTTACCAGTGAAGACATCACGGCTATCGGTGCTCTTCAATGTCTTTTGGAAAAAAATATCCGCGTACCTGAAGAGGTTTCGGTAATGGGTTACAACAACTCAATTCTCTCACTCTGCTGCACACCCCGGCTTTCCACGGTTGACAGTTTGTCTGAGGAGATGGGGAAAACAGCGGTTAGCGTTTTATGCCGCATTCTTTCCGGAGAAAAAGTTGAAGCGTCTGTGAAAATTGGGGCAAAAATTGTTTTGCGGCAGTCGGCATAGTTATTTGTTTAATCTCGGATATTTTGTGGGAACATATAAGCAAGCTGAATGTTGTTTTTATGATACAGAAGAAATTGACAATACAGAGGTATGGGATACCCTTAATCTCTATCATTTATATATGAAAGGGTGTATTACAAATATGAATACAAAGGATGTTCGTAAAGTAACAATCATAGGAACAGGTTTTGTTGGTTCAACTACTGCCTATACGCTTATGACCAGTGGTTTGTTTTCGGAAATGGTGTTAATAGACCTGAATGAAACAAAGGCAAAAGGTGAAGTAATGGATTTAAATCACGGGATGCCGTTTGCGATGCCGGTTAAAATATACCAGGGATCTTATGAAGACAGCAGGGGTTCGGACATAATCATCATAGCAGCGGGCGCCAACCAGAAAGAGGGTGAAACAAGGCTCGATCTTGTATATAAAAACACCAAAATTTTTAAAAGCATTGTTTCCCAAATCGTAAAGTATAATACTCCCGATGAAACGATAATACTTGTCGTAACAAACCCTGTCGATATATTAACATACGTTGTTTCGAAAATATCCGGATGGCCTGTGGGAAAAGTCATAGGTTCCGGCACCGTATTGGATACCGCCAGATTCCGTTATTTGATAGGGGAGCATGTTGGTGTTGATACTCGCAATATTCACGGTTATATAATTGGAGAACACGGCGATACGGAACTGCCGATATGGAGCCTTACCACAATAGCCGGAATAAAGATGGAAAAATACTGTGATATGTGTCAATGCTGCACAGGAGGCCAAAAACGCCAGGAAATATTTAATAATGTTAAGAATGCCGCGTATGAAATAATAAACGCAAAAGGAGCTACTTACTATGCAGTAGCTCTTGCAGTGAAAAGAATTACCGAAGCAATAATGCGTGATGAATTTTCCATACTGACGGTGTCAAGTTTACTTCAAGGGCAGTATAATATTACCGATGTATGCCTGAGCGTCCCCACGGTAGTGGACAGAAACGGAATTAACCGGATTCTTGAAATACCGTTAAACAGCGAAGAAGAAGCAATGCTTCAGCGATCGGCGGATACCCTTAAAAAGATACAAGACAAACTAAATTTGGAACTTTGATTTTCCGCAATGCCTTACAGCGGCAGCTAAGCAAAAATGAGGCATTTCCCAAATGAACTTATTACCTGGTAAAAACCTTTTTCCCCCTGATAAGCCGTACAATAACGGTTATTACTGCTATGGCAAGAAGAATGTGAATAAGCCCGTTTAATGTATAAGCGGTTAAAACCCCTAACAGCCATAAACCGAAAAGAACAGCGGCTATTATCCATAACATGTGCATCAAACTCCTTTCAGATTTATTCTGCCCGCATTTGAAACAATAATTCAGCAAGAATATTCTCATTTCTTTTTATTATTATCCTAACAAATCCGTATAAGAAACCATTGAAAGGAAGAAAATAAAAGATGGGTGAAACGGTATGTTTAAAAAGGGTATTTTATTTTTTATTATTTTAATTCTTATGCTATCCGGATGTCAGAATGAAGATAAATCATCAAAGGAAGAAGAAACAGAACAAATTCCAGGTACGATGGAACAGGCGTATGATGAACTTGATCAAATTGTCACACTGCTAAACGGGCCTATGTTCAGCAGCCGTGATATGGTGGAACAGCTTAAAACCCAGCAAATTCAAATGCTGTCAGATATTATTGCAAATCAGGCCGGACAGATGGAAGCGGCGGAGAAAACCGACAATAATGGATCAGGAAAAGAAAAACAGGAAAACAAAACTGGTGATAGTGAATCAGGAAAAAAAGAACAGGAAAACGAAACCGGGAGCGAAAAAAAACAACAGCAGAGCGAAAACGGAAATAAAAAAGAAGAAGAAAGCGACGATTCCGGCGAAGAAAAGAAGAATACTGAGCAGGAAGGGCAGGATAAAAAAACGGAAGAAGAAGATACCCAAAATACTAATGCTGAAGATATTGAAAAAACTTTTCAGCAGCAGCAAAGCCTGTTTGGTATTTCACAGTGGAAAGAAGAGAACTGGAAGATGATAAAGGTGCTTACCGACAGCCTTTACTTCACCTGGAACAGCCTCCAGCCGGAATTAAATAATAAGGGAATCGCATCAAACCAGATAGGATATTTCAATGCGGCACTTGAAGACATGTCGCAGTTTGTTACGGAAAAAAATATTGAAAAGGCTCAGATCGCGGCATTTAGGATGGCAGAAGCGCTTGCCGCGTTTTCAAGCTATTACAGGACAAAAACTCCGGCAGAATTAAGGCGTATAAAAAGCATAACGGTAGGTATTCATTTTTTCGCCGGGCAGGATGACTGGGAAAAGTCTCAGGAACTTGCCAACCAGCTCCAGCAGGAGTTTTCAAAACTAAAACCGTTAATGCAAAACAACCAGTCTCAAAGTTTTCAAATGCTTGAATGCTCGCTTACAGACCTGAATAATTCCGTCCAGAAGCAGGATTCGAACCTGTTAGTATTAAGAACGAACCTTGTCACGTCTAACCTGCGCGAAATCGAAAATGAACTGTCACAGGGACAGGAACAATAGAGGCTATTTTACGCGGGGAAGGTTCGATCCGATATCCTTCCTGTAATGAGCCCCGTCAAAATGGATTTTTGATACGGCTTTGTACGCTCTTTCCCTCGCCTTGTCCATGTTTATGCCGCATGCGGTTACGCCGATAACACGGCCGCCGTCAGTATAATACTGCCCATCGGTTTTTCTGGTTCCTGCATGAAAAACAACGACATTCGGATCCTTCAAAGCCTCATCTATTCCTGTTATTCTTAAACCCTTCCGATAATTTCCGGGATATCCGCCTGACGCCATAATAACACACACGCAGGCATCATTTTTCCATTCAATTTTTATATCATGCAATTTACCGTCAATAACAGCATCGAAAACATCAACGAGATCATTTTTCAAAAGAGGAAGCAGCGCCTGGGTTTCAGGGTCACCGAATCGGGCGTTGTATTCAAGTACCATAGGCCCTTTTTCCGTAAGAATAAGGCCAAAGTACAGCACGCCTTTAAAAGTCCTGCCTTCGCTGTTTAAAGCGTCAATTGTGGGCAGAAATATTTTTTCCATGCATATCTTTTCGATGTCGGAGGTATAAACAGGGCTCGGCGCAAATGTTCCCATACCGCCGGTGTTTAAACCCATATCACCGTCCAGCGCCCGCTTGTGGTCCTGGGAACTCAGCATAGGAACAATTGTTTTCCCGTCCGTAAACGCTAAAATGGATACCTCGGTACCTTGAAGAAATTCCTCTATAACCACTTTACTGCCGGAATCACCAAACTGCCTTTTTTCCATTACATTTGTTACCGCCTCTTCGGCTTCACCGGGACTGTTACATATAATAACCCCTTTCCCCAAAGCAAGTCCGTCGGCTTTTACGACGACAGGATATTCGGTATCCTTCAGGTAAAGCTTCGCCTGCCTGCTGTCGTCAAACACCTTATATTTAGCTGAAGGGATTTCGTACTTACTCATAAGATTTTTTGAAAAAACCTTGCTGGCCTCAATCAACGCCGCTTCGCGTTTTGGTCCAAACGCCCTGATGCCGGCGTCTTCGAGCACGTTTACCATGCCATCCGCCAGAGGATTGTCAGGAGCGACAACAACTAAATCGGCTTTTATCTGCTTAGCCGCTTCCACAATGCCTTCAATATTATTTACATTTACCGGAATACATTCGGCAAGATCGCTTATGCCGCCATTTCCTGGTGCACAGTATAATTTGCTCACTCTGCTGCTTTGAGCCAATTTCCATATAATAGCGTGCTCCCTGCCGCCGGAACCGACTACAAGTATTTTCATTTTCTTCCTCCATATTAATCAAATACGTATTTGGCAATGTCTTCAGAAGACACCGGCCTTTATCAGGCCGGCGGTGAATGAAGACAGAATTTATCTAATGTCAGGTTTTAATGCTTGAAATGCCTCATCCCTGTAAATACCATAGCTATACCATATTTATTGCAGGCCTCAATTGATTCGTTATCCTTTATTGAGCCTCCCGGTTGTATTATTGCGGCAACCCCCGCCTCATGCGCAGCCTCAACACAGTCCGGGAACGGGAAAAAAGCGTCCGACGCCATAACCGAACCTTTGCATTTTTCCTTTCCGTTTGCAATCGCAATCCTGGCCGCAGTTATACGGTTTGCCTGGCCAGGACCTATTCCAAGCGTCTGCTTGTTTTTCGCAAGAACAATCGCATTTGACTTCGTATGCTTTACAACTTTCATAGCGAACTTCATTGTTTCAAGTTCTTCTGTTGTAGGCTGTTTTTCGGTAACAACTTTAATATCTTCATCATCATACAGCATGTTGTTTATATTTTGTACCAGAAGTCCGCCGCCTACTTTTTTCATGTCGTATGCGCCCTCGGGTATTTTCTGCGATATATTGGGAAGCTTCAGCAGGCGTATATTCTTCTTTTTCCGCAGTATTTCAAGCGCTTGTTCAGAAAAAGAAGGGGCTATTACTATTTCAAGAAAAATTTTATTCATTTCCTCCGCTGTTTTTGCGTCTATCTCCCTGTTAGCCGCAACTATTCCGCCGAATATCGAAACCGGATCACCTTCATACGCTTTCATATATGCTTTGTAGATCGACTCCGCACTTCCGACACCGCAAGGATTTGCATGCTTTACTGCCACAACCGTCGGCTCTTCAAACTCTTTCAATAATTCCAATGCGCCATTCGCATCGTTAATGTTATTAAACGACAGCTCTTTTCCGTGAAGCTGTTCAGCTTCGGCAAGACAGCCTACACAGGCTCCAATTTCTTTATAGAATACCGCTTTCTGGTGCGGGTTCTCTCCATAACGCATCTCCTGCGTCTTTTCGAACGTAAGCGTAAGTGTTGACGGAAAAAACTCCTCATCAAGCTTGGAACGCAGATACTGCTGTATAAGAGTATCATAATGGCTTGTGTGTTCAAATACTTTGTAACTTAAGCGGAATTTTGTTTTAAGCGAAACCTCCTGTGTTTGCTTAAGCTCGTTAAGTACAGGCTGATAATCGGCCGGATCCACAAGAACTACAACATCCCGGTAATTTTTCGCGGCCGAACGGAGCATTGTCGGGCCTCCGATATCTATATTTTCAATAGCTTCTTCAATAGCTACGTTACCTTTCAGTATTGTTTGTTTGAAAGGGTACAGGTTTACGACTACCATATCTATCGGTTCAATTCCGAGTTCATTGATCTGTTTCATATGATCCGGATTGCTTCGTATTGCCAGCAAGCCCCCATGAACCTTCGGATGAAGCGTCTTTACCCTTCCGTCAAGGCACTCGGGAAAGCCAGTAATATCCGAAATCCCTGTTACCTTAACGCCGTTTTTTTCAAGCAGGGAAGCGGTACCCCCTGTGGAGATAATTTCTATTCCGAGACTCAGCAATTCTTTTGCAAATTCAACAATGCCCGTCTTGTCGGAAACACTTATCAACGCCCTTTTCAACACAAAAAACCACTCCAATCAAAAAAATGTATCTATATCAAATATATCACTCATTATTTAAGAATGCCAGGTACCAAACTACCTGATAATAACTTTCCGTCCTTCAACCGAAAGTCTCCCCTGAGAGAATAGACGTATCGCTTCAGGAAGGAGCTTCCACTCGCATTGCTCCATAACTCTCTTCTGCAATGTTTCGGGGGTGTCGTCCGGCAGAACTTCGATTGCCTTCTGAAGTATAATAGGACCCGAATCATACTCAGGTTCGACAAAATGCACCGTGGCTCCGGTAATTTTCACTCCGTATTCCAATGCTTTTTGATGTGGTATTATCCCATAATAACCCTTACCGCAAAATGACGGAATAAGTGACGGGTGTACGTTTATAATAGAATTTTTATACTCCTGTACAAATCTTTCTCCAAGAAGGCTTAAAAAACCCGCCAGAACCACTAATTGAACTTTATGGTTTCGCATGTGCCGTATCAGCGCCTGATCATATTCATCAATACTGTTAAAATTTTTTCTGGAAATGACGGTTGAATTGATTTTATATTTTTTCGCCCGCTCCAGAGCAAAAACGCCCTCCCTGCTTGAAATGACAGTAACAACACTGCAATCACTTAATGTTCCGTCTTCTATCCTGTCCAATATTGCCTGAAGGTTTGTACCCCCTCCGGATACCATTACACCTATATTCAGCATATATGTATTTGCCCCTCGCCTTTTTCAATTTCACCTATCAAATAGGCTTTTTCGCCAATTTCATTTAAATACGCCGTTAATTCATCACTTACCTTGCTGTCGGCAATAATAACCATTCCAATGCCCATATTGAATGTGTTAAACATATCGGCCTCGGGTATGCTTCCGAAATGTTTAATAAAATCAAAAACAGGAAGAACAGGCCATGTACCCTTTCTGATTACCGCCCTTAGTCCTTTCGGGATTATTCTTGGAATATTTTCAATAAAACCGCCGCCCGTAATATTTGCTATCCCTTTAATTTCATATTTTTTCAAAGCGCTTTGTACCGCTTTTACATAGATCCTCGTAGGCGTTAGCAGCGCTTCTCCAATTGCAGCGCCCAATTCATCGTTATACGAATCCAAAGCCAATTTGTTCGTATCTATTACTTTTCTAACAAGCGAAAAACCGTTGCTGTGAACGCCGCTTGACGCAAGACCTATTATTTTGTCTCCATCTTTTATTAATCCGCTGTCAATAATTTTATCCCGGTCAACAATACCAACTGCAAAACCGGCAAGATCATACTCATCGTCAGAATAAAAACCGGGCATTTCCGCGGTTTCTCCGCCTAACAGCGCGCACCCTGCCATTTGGCATCCGTTGGATACACCTTTTACAATTCTTTCTATCTTTTCAGGAAAAATTTTGCCGGTTGCTATGTAGTCAAGGAAAAACAGTGGCTGTGCGCCGCTGCATATAATATCGTTAACACACATTGCAACGCAATCGATCCCAACGGTATCATGTTTATCCATTAAGAAAGCCAGTTTTAATTTCGTCCCGACACCATCCGTACCCGAAACCAGAACCGGCTTTTTCATATCAATGTTTTCCAGCGAGAATAAACCTCCAAAACCTCCGATGCCTGTAAGCACCTCAGGACGAATCGTCTTTCCCACATGTTTTTTCATAAGCTCAACCGCCTTATACCCGGCAGTTACATCAACACCCGCATCCTTATAACTTGTCATGCTTTTGTTTCCTCCCATTTCAGTCAATTTCGCTGAAACCTTAGAATACACATAGTGCAGTTCAAAAAATGAGGTCCCGCTCCGTCCCTTTATAGGCCTATATTCTGCCAACTATAAATTTATTAATGCGTTACGCGTAATAATGACCGTTTAGTTTATTATTTAAACGCTTGTCCTTTTCCTCAACCGACTTTTTCATATCCTCTTTGAATTGGCGAAGCTTATCTCTTAATTCAGGATATTTGCCTGCAACAATCCGGACCGCAAGAAGACCGGCATTTTCACTTCCATTGATAGCCACAGTCGCCACCGGAACCCCGGCGGGCATCTGAACAATGGATAAAAGAGAATCAAGGCCGTCAAGTGTGGATGACTTTATCGGTAAACCGATAACGGGAAGTACGGTATACGCCGCAAGAACGCCCGGAAGATGCGCAGCTTTCCCGGCAGCGGCTATAATTGCATCATAGCCGTTTTCCTCGGCTTTACGGGAAAATTCCGCAGCCTTATCGGGTGTTCTGTGAGCGGAACACACCATTATAGTAAAATCTATCCCGAAGTCCTTTAATACTTTGAGGCAACCTTCAACGACAGGATAATCGGAATCGCTGCCCATTATAACCGCTACTTTAGGATTACTGAACATCTCTTTTCCTCCGTCTTTTTCTTGTTTAAAAATGGAAACAAGATTGTTAAAACAATGTGATGAAAATTTCTAATCAGTTTCTTTGTTGTTTTGATACACCGGCGCATATCATTACGTTATATATATAACAAAAGCCGCTATGCTTGTCAATAAAAAGTAACATCCGAACAGCAGAAAAAAAGTATATCGATGTGCTAATAAAAGTTCAACCGCTTGAGCAAAAAAATTGGTCGTGTTATAGTATAAACAAAGTAATCCGCATACAAAAATCGGGTTTAACTATGAAATCGTGCTTGAGATACTGACCGGCTTTTATACATGTAAATAAAACTTGTCCGGGGGCGATGATAAATGAGTAAAGCAGACATTATATTTAAACAAATGTGCAATGATATACTACAAAACGGGTTCAGCACCGAAAAACATGTTGTAAGGCCTCAATGGGAGGACGGTACACCTGCCCATGCGATAAAAAGGTTTGGAATTGTGAACCGGTATGATCTTTCAGAAGAATTTCCGATATTAACTTTAAGGCCGACAAACCTCAGGGCGGCAATTGATGAGTTACTATGGATATGGCAGAAAAAGTCAAATAGGATACAGGATTTAAACAGCAGAATATGGGATGCGTGGGCGGATGAGGACGGTACAATAGGAAAGGCTTACGGTTATCAATTGCGGATTAAGCATAAATATCCTGAAGGAGAGTTTGATCAGGTTGACAGGGTTTTGTATGATTTAAAGCATAACCCATACAGCAGAAGGATGATAACCAATTTATACAACCATTGGGATTTGCATGCTATGAATCTGTATCCATGTGCATACAGTGTAACGTTTAATGTAACCGGAAATAAATTAAATGCCGTTCTTAACCAGCGTTCTCAGGACGTACTGGTTGCAAACAACTGGAATGTCGCGCAGTATGCGGTTCTTATCCATATGTTTGCACAGGTGTCGGGGTTTGTCCCGGGCGAGCTGGTGCATATGATAGCGGATGCGCATATATACGACAGGCATATACCACTTGTGGAAGAATTAATAAAAAGAGAGCCTTTTCCGGCGCCGAAACTAATTGTGAATCCGGATGTCAGGAATTTTTATCATTTCAAGGTGGAGGATTTTCAATTGGAGAATTATCAAGCCCACCCGCAAATAAAAAATATTCCCGTAGCTGTTTAGAACCTGAATGAATCAACCGGTGTGTGCGGAGTTATCGAGAACGATAAAACATTGATGGAGACAATGTGGTATAACCC
>FZPS01000085.1_pt103 | contig 11226 bp, 10 predicted proteins | sample 1817821 | NCBI WGS metagenome assembly FZPS01 (sample SAMEA104158645, study PRJEB21678) | metagenome | place: Germany | collected 2015-04-21 | reverse complement strand
GTAGTCTCAGAGACCACATCGGCAGCGCATTTCTGAATTGCCAGGGAGACAATGTTTTTGGCCCGCTTGATGCCCTCTTCGCGGGCTTCGGTTTCCAGTGTTTTGATTAAGGTAGCGGTCTCCTGGCGGATCTGCTGTTCAACATTATATAAGAGTAAATCTTTGGCCTCTTCTGAAGTCAAACCGGACAGTCTTTCCAATTCCTTCAATTGTTGGGCCATCACGGTTTGCAATTCCTGATTGGTCCTTTCCGCTTCCCTGATCCTCTCCTGCAACTGGCTTTCCTTTTTCTCCACATTGTCGCTCTTTCGGTCCAGTTGCTCCTCTTTTTGGATCAAGCGCCTTTCCAGCCGGTCCAGTTCCCGGCGCCTTTCCCGGATCTCCTTCTCAGCCTCCAGGCGGCTGCGGTGCAGCTCTTCCTTGCCCTCCAGCAGGATTTCCTTTTTGCGGGCTTCAGCTGCTTTGCTGGCCTCCTCGATGATGCGCGAAGCTTCTTCTTCCGCCGCACCAAGCCGGCTTTCCGCTATTAAGCGGCGACCGTAATAGCCAGCGATCAAACCAATCGCCAAAGAAAGGGTTATAACAACAAACTGCAATAAGGTATTGATTCGTGTTCACCTCCTTAAAACAAATTCAAATATGCGCAGTAAGTAGCGGACAAATAAAAAAACCAGGCTGTACACCTGGCTTCTCGAAGTATCTTATCCTGTTTTAGCCGACAATAACGGATGGGGATGGTCAATCCTCCCTCCCAGAAATACACCACCAAACCAGGAACCGTTATAGCAAGCTTTGCTCAACCTACAAGACATTTTTAGATATATTTAAACACTCAGTCAGGCTTCCCCAAACCGTTCGGCCTGCGCATAGCTCTTCATCAGAGTAAATATATATAAATCTGGCCGTCTTTTTGGTCAAGGTTTTCTTCAGATAGGATACTTCTACCAGAGTCCTATATAAATTCTATTTACTTTCCTCTACAGTGTCAAGATTCCTGTTGCGCTGGAGTTTGCGCATTGCGCAGGGCCAATTTTTCCCGGATCAGGTTCTCGATGTTTTTTGCAAAATCGGGATTGTTCTTCAGGTATTCCTTGGCATTTTCCCGGCCCTGTCCCAGTCGCTCGCCTTGATAGGAAAACCATGAACCGCTTTTTTGTATTATGTCCATTTCGGCAGCAATATCCAGGAGGTCACCTTCTTTGGATATTCCCGTGCCGTACATGATATCGAACTCTGAGGTCTTGAAAGGGGGTGCTACTTTGTTCTTCACAATCTTGACTTTGGTACGATTGCCTATCAATTCCGTCCCCTGCTTGATCGGATCACCTTTGCGAACCTCCATGCGCACCGAGGAATAGAATTTCAACGCCCGCCCTCCAGTGGTGGTCTCCGGGCTGCCGTAAACAATGCCCACTTTTTCACGGATTTGATTGATAAAAATACAGGTGGTTCTTGACTTGCTGATGTGAGCGGTCAGCTTCCTTAAGGCCTGTGACATCAAGCGGGCCTGCAGGCCTACATGCACATCACCCATTTCCCCATCCAGTTCTGCTCTGGGAACCAGGGCTGCCACCGAATCGATCACAATCACATCTATAGCCCCGCTTCGAACCAGAGCCTCAGCTATTTCCAGGGCCTGTTCACCGCTGTCCGGCTGTGCCACCAAAAGGTTGTTTATATCCACCCCAAGCCGCTTGGCATACAAAGGATCCAAGGCGTGCTCCGCGTCAATAAAGGCCGCCATCCCTCCCTGGGCCTGCGCTTCGGCAATAGCATGCAGGGCCACCGTAGTCTTGCCGGATGATTCGGGGCCAAATATTTCAATCACCCGGCCCCGGGGCAATCCCCCTACTCCCAGGGCCAAATCTATAGACAGGCATCCCGTGGAAATAACCTCCACATTCATGGTCGGGTTTTCGCCCAGTCGCATTATGGCCCCTTTGCCAAACTGTTTTTCAATATTTCTAATCGCGCTGTTTATGGCTTCAATCTTGCCTTGGTTATTCTCCGCTTTATCCACCGGCTCTCCCCCTCAAACATATGTTCGCTTAAACTGATTATATACAAAGGCTTGTGCTGCTGTCAATTGATTTTCTGTTAAATTATGGCAATTATCATCCCCGCAGGGCGAAAGCCTGCTCAATGCGGTAGTGCGGCCCCTCCCTGCTAAGCCGGCTTTCCATGAGATAAAAAGCCTGTACGGGAAATGGATTTGATCTGGTGGTAGCTTCCAACAGGCGAGCCTTATTCAACAGTTCCTCAACATTGCGCTCAGACCGTATTCTCCCCAGGGTGATGTGAAAGCGGTGAATTTTTTCGGGTTCAAACCCCAGATCCTGAACATAAGCATCGATGCGTTCGGCCAGGAATTCCGCTTTTTCAATATCTCCGTTCAGCCCCATCCATACCACCCGGGGCTTGCGCTTGTTGGGGAAAAAGCCCAACCCGTTTACTCTGAGGTAGAAAGGCGGGCAGTATTCAGCCACTTGGTACAAGCGGTCTCTAACCTCCCTGAGCTGACGATCATCGATATCGCCCAGGAACTTCAGGGTGAGATGATAATTATCATATTCAACCCACTTCACATCGGGATTGGTCTGGGCCAGCAGCCTTCTGACCTGCTCGGCCTGATCTTTGATGACCTCAGGCGCGGGAATGGCGATAAAAGCCCTCATTTTGCCCCCTCCTCGGTCAAAAGGGATCGGCGCACCATATCCAGGGCGCTTTTCGCGGCCAGGGTGCGAATACCGATGCGGTCACCTACAAAGCGCATTTCTTTCACATTCACCTTATCCTTGTAAGCCAGGCCAATATATACCAGCCCCACCGGCTTTTCCTCACTGCCTCCGTCCGGCCCGGCAATCCCGGTTATGGATACGGCTATATCGACACCGGAGAGCTGCTTTATGCCCAGGGCCATTTCAGCAGCCGTTTCCCGGCTCACTGCCCCGTATTCCTGCAAAGTTGTCTCCTTCACCCCTACCAGGCTCTGTTTGGCCTGATTGCTGTACGATACCACTGAACCCCAGAAGTATTTGGAGCTGCCCGGCAAATCAGTTATCATTTTGCTGAGCAATCCACCGGTGCAGGACTCAACCGCCGCCAGGGACAGCTGCTTTTGTGACAGCAGGCTGGCCACTACTTGGGGCAGGCTAGCTTCATCGCTGCCGATCACATTGTCTCCCAGTGCAGCGGTGATGCGGCTGCACAGCTCATCCAAGCGCTGTTCTGCTTTTTGCCCATCCGCATTATCGACAGAGAGCTTGATGGTCAATTCCCCTTCCTGGGCCAAAAGAGCCACCCCATAATCCTGCTGTTTGTCCAGGATCTCTCCCAGCAAATCCTCCACCTGTGACTCACCGGGACCGAAAACCTTTATTATGCGGGTGTGCTGCTTTGCTCCCTTAAGGCCGCTTTCCTGGCTTAAAAGGGGCTCTACGGCAGAAAGGTACATGTCCTGCATCTCCCGCGGGGGACCGGGCAGCAAGACCACTATCTTCCCATTCTTGGCCAGGTACATCCCCGGAGCAGTACCCAAACGGTTGTGTAAAACCCTGGCCTCGGGCGGAAACATGGCCTGTTTGAGGTTGCTCTCGGACATTTTTCGCTTGCGCCTGGCAAAGAATTGTTTGATAGCCTCCAGCTCAGCTTCTACGATCTGCAGTTCGCAGCCTAAAAGCTCGCATACCACCTCTTTGGTCAGGTCATCTCGGGTAGGCCCCAAACCGCCTGTGGCAACTACCAGGTCGGCCATCTCAAGCCCGGTTTTAAAAGCAGCCTGCATAGTATCGCGATTATCCCCGACAATGCTTTTGCCCATCACTTTAAATCCCAATTCGGTCAGTTTCTGCGCTAGAAACATGGAATTGGTGTCAACCGTACTGCCGAGCAAAAGCTCAGTTCCTGTTGATATTATATAAGCCTTGTGCATCGTTTTGCTCTCAACTCCTTAGCTCCATCCCTATTATTATAAGCATTTTATATGTATAGGACGCAACAACTGCGTAAAGCCATGGATATCCTGTTTGGCTGCGCTGCCATGAAAACCCCGTTGCCAGGCCTATAACACGGCAGTTCAAAACCTATTATGGTGTTTTTGTGCACCGGAAAGAAGGTGAAGCAAAATGGTATTGGCTCTTTCAACACCGGCATAACGCCGGATTGCGGGCACAGAGCTTAAGATGATTCGCGGCCAATGGGGCCAGGGGTGATAAGATTACTTCGCAGCGGAAATATGCTCAAACAGCCAGGGTTAATGGCAATGGCGTTCAACCGGCCAATCGAGATATCATACCGATGGGCTTGGTGCATACTGCAGGCGGGCAGGTTAAATCCTTGATGATATGGCGATGGGAGACGCGGGGACCAGTCCCTGGTCCTGCGTCTCCCCTCTTGTCAATCCCTATAATCATTAATTGATGATCTCTACAAAACGCTGCCTTTCAATGGTCTCTTCCTGCTGCAGGCTGGCTGCCAGGGCAAAGAGGGCCTCCTTTTTATCCAGCAGCAGCTTGACGGCCTTATGCTCAAGCTCCACAATTATGTTCTTGCATTCTTCAAACAGGCTCTCCTGCGGCAGGTCGTCGGCATGTACTATCCCTAAGGAGGACAATCCGGCTTCAACAATCTGCCGGGCGGTATTCCAGCAGGCTTTGAAATCCCCCTTGGCTCCAGTGCTGCGGTTGCCGTATTTGATCTCCTCGGCTACAGCCCCTCCCAGGGCTATCATGATCTCTTTCTCCAACTGCTCCCGGGTGTACAAATACTGGTCATCAGGCGGCTTTTTGCGCATGAAGCCCAGGGCCTGACCGCGCGGGACAATGGTCACTGAGGAGACTGAACCCGGCAGCAGGGTTTCGCTCAACAGAGCATGGCCGCTTTCATGTACACTGACCCGTTCCACTTCTTCCAGGGAGGGCTTGCGTTCCAGCTTCTCCCCCAGAATCACCTTGTCTATGGCTTCATTAAAGTGACGGCTCAAGATCACCGGGCTTTGTTCACGCATTGCCAGTATGGCCGCTTCATTGGCCAGGCTTTCCAGATGAGCCCCGGAAAACCCAAAGGTGGCTGCAGCTATTTCGTCCAGACAGCCGCGATCAGCCAGGGGCTTGTTGCGGGTATGAATCTCCAGTATTTTCCTGCGCCCCATTTTATCCGGCAAATTGACCTGCACCTGGCGGTCAAAGCGCCCCGGCCTCAACAAGGCCGGGTCCAGCATGTCAGCCCGGTTGGTCGCCCCGATAAGCAGCACGCGCACTGTATCATCAGGATTGATGCCGTCCATTTCCACCAGCAATTGATTCAAGGTCTGATCATATTCCATATGACTGCTGTTCTTGCCGCGCTTGGCCCCCAGTATCTCCAACTCATCGATGAAAATAATGGCACTGTGGCAGCTTTGTCTGACGGCTTTTTTGCGGGCCTCATTGAACAGCTGCCTGACCCGTTTGGCCCCCACCCCGGCATACATCTCTATGAATTCGCTGCCTGAAGCAGCCATGAATACCGAACTGGTGTAATTGGCAGCCGCTTTGGCCATCAGGGTTTTTCCGGTTCCCGGCGGGCCAACCAGCAGTACGCCTTTTAAGGGGCGAATGCCCATCTTGCGGATCAAATCAGGGCTGCGCAGAAACTCCAGGGCTTCGCCCAGTTCGTTGATGGCTGAGTCCTGCCCGCCGATATCATCAAAGGAAACCTCTTTTAAGCGCTTTTTGCCGTTCTGTGAACCCAGATGATTGAAGCGGAGTACTCCTTGCATATTCAGGAACATATAGCAAACCACGGCCAATCCGCCAAATAGCACCAATGGCATGATATTGTAGCCAATCATTACCAGAAAAACCGAAATCGCTGTTCCTATCCCCACCAGGTATTCTTTCAAGTCTAATTCTCCTCATGCAGTGATCTTCCGGCAGTATTTAGCTCAACAATGCGGTACATTTCCTGCTCTCCGGCAGCCAGCTGCAGGTACAGATAACGGTCATCGACGTAAAGCTGATAGGCCAGCCCGGTCTCGGCCGCATACTGGCTCAAGGTTTTGTCCAGCCATACAAAACTGTGATTGGCGGCTGCTTCATATATGGCCGGCTGCAGGTGCAGATAGGCCGCGCCAAGCCGTTCATCCACCGGATTGCTCAGGTGAAGCCGGTATGAGCCTTCTTTTAAAGTATTATTGAGAATTGCCTGTATGGCCTGGTATTCCTCCTGCAGGTTGTCCACCCCCTGAAGCTGCAGGGCCACCTCGAACTGCCCTTCATTTCTGGATATGGCTGCACTGGCTACCGCAGGCCTGGCCTCCAGCTGCTGTTTGAGCGGGTCAATCAGCCCGTACTTCATATATAACTGATAACCGCCCACCAGCAATGCCAGGGATATGACGAATACAATCAGGGAAATGGCAATTTTGAAATTACTGTTCTTCATACCGGCCAGCCCCTTTCCCAGTAATTATAACATAGACCATAGTCCCTAACTTTGCACAATATATGGCAAAATAACCAGTCCCAGAAAGGATAAAAACCGCCTTAAGCGGCTTCTGCAGCATATACAGCTGCTGGGATGAAAGTCCCAGATGGGTTGGCTTTATTTAAGACCAGGCCGGAAACCGACAGTCCCGCTATGGGGAAGCTTCATCAAATGCTTCCCCGATCATGTCGTAGTTCCTCACCGCCTTAAGCACTGCCTGCACAAAACTTCCTGTGGGAAGCGCCCGGGTACTTTTGATCATAGTGATGCCATCAACCTCCGGGGCCTGGTAATAACCCCTGCCAATATAGAGCTGGCTGGAAAGCTTTTCTGAAACCAGTATCGGCTCTAAGCTTCCAATCCTGTCAATGTTCTTGCGGCGGGTAATGCCATGCTGCAGCTTCATGATGCGTTCCAGGCGCTCCCGGCTGATATCCTGCGGCACCTGATCGGGCATGCTTTTAGCTGCGGTATCTTCCTCCGGCTGGTAACAAAATGCCCCTACCCAATCAAAAGCTGATTCAGCGATAAAATCATAGAGGCGCTTAAAATCATCCTCACTCTCGCCGGGAAACCCGGTCATAACCGTAGTGCGCAGCACCAGGCGATCGATCCTGCTCCGCAGTTTGGCCAACAAAGCCCTTAAAAGGGTGCTGTCGTGTTTGCGATTCATAAGGCGCAAAATGCGATCGGAAGCATGCTGTACGGGGATATCAAGATAGGGCAGCACTTTATCATATGATGCGATGGCATCGATAATGGCATCATCCAGGTGGGCGGGATGCAGATACATCAGCCTGATCCAGCTTAAGCCCTCTATCTGCTGCAGGCCATGCAGCAGTCCGGGCAGGGATGGGCACCCGTAAATGTCGGTTCCATAAGCGGCGGTATCCTGGGCTACAACTACCAGTTCCTGCACCCGTTGCTCGGATACCAAACGGCGTGCTTCCTCCAACACATCCTCGAGCCTGCGCGAGCGCAAGGCTCCCCTGATACCGGGTATGGCACAATAGCTGCAGCGGTTGTCGCAACCGTCAGCAATACGCAGGTAAGCCATGCCTGGAGGGGTGGTGAGTATGCGTCCGCTGAAAACCTGGGATTGCGGTTCAGGTTTGGCACAGGCCACCACAGGCTGTCCGCACTGAATAGCCTCGACAAGTTTATCAATTTCACCGCAATGGGCAATGCCCATTACACCGTCCAGTTCAGGCAGTTCTTCTAATAACTGTGATCCATATCTCTGCGCCATGCACCCTGCTGCTACAAGATACTTCAGGTTACCACGGCTCTTTAACTGACCGGTCTCAATGATCCGGTCGACTGCTTCCTGACGGGCTTCCTCTATAAAAGCACAGGTGTTTATTATTATGAGATCTGCTTTTTCGGGCTGGGATACCAATTTATGACCGGACCTTTTCAGCCGGTATAGCATTATTTCGCTGTCTACCCTGTTTTTGGAACATCCCAGACTAATCAGGCCTATATTCACTGCAGCAACCCTTTGCTATGGATCTAAGCGAGCTACTCGGAATTCCTTTTTGACAACCTCGCCGCTTTCCCCCAGGGGACCAATTTTTTCACCGTTATAATAGACCTCAATACCCCCGGCATTGCCAACCGTTAACAAAACTGCCTCCCGGCCTTCAAAAACCTGCTCCTGGCCGGCGGTCATGGTACTGGAAAACACAGTCTCCCCGTCTACTATGGCTTTCACCCAGCAGTCGCTTAAAGCGGCCACCCGCACCGTAGCGCTCATATCCTGTGCTTCCGCAGCCGGATCGCTGACTGTATTCTCCTGCTGATTATTCGACCCGTTGGCCGGCGGGTATTGCTGCTGCACGGGGGGATTCTGGGCTACATCCGGGCTACGATCGGAAATGGCCCCAACAATCATGTTGCCGGCCCATAAAGCCACCAGGAGAAAAGCCCCGGCAGCTACTACATTACGCCAATTTAAGGCCTGCAAGGGAAAATCCCCCAGACTTTTGCGGGGTTCAGGCTCTGTCAACTGCTCCTCATCTTCATGACCATAAGCTATCTCTACGAACCATGCTACCATCAGCTGATCATCCAAATTGAGGTAGCGCGCATACTTTTTAACAAACCCGGTAGCATACACCCTTGGCGGCAAGATATTAAACCGCTCTTTTTCGATCGCATCCAGATACAGTTTGCGTATTTTGGTTTCTTCTTCAATATGTTCAAGAGTCAGCCCCAGGCTCTCTCTTCTCTCCCTAAAAACTTGACCAAATTGCATGCTTTCCACTCCTTTTTGGTCAATCCAGGTTGTGGTCTGGTATGGCTACGCCATAGACGCCGTACCGACACCCATGCGAATGGCCTGCCGCAGGGGATAGCTGTTGGATAGGCCATAAACCATACCACATAGTAAATACAGCAAATGTTGGGCGTGATGAAAGGATTGATTGGGCAACAAGGGATACTCCTGCATACCGCGGTGGTTCACATGTATTACGGTTGAATGGCCATCGGTGACAATGCAGTGGTCCATCCCCGCTTCTATCAGTTCCTGAATGCGGGTTCGATAATTATTGAACTGAATTATATCCGCCAAACCAATTACCAATAAATTAAAACCATTCAGGTAATAGGGGATGAGCTGATCAGCTTCCAGGCTCAAACAAGTACAGAGATATGGCAATTTTTCGGCATCTTTATTTATAGCCTTGCGATGTACATATTCCTGCCAACTCGGCTCCACCACCAACCACTCGCAGTTGAATATTATCCATTCCCTTAGATTTAACACTTTTTCATAATCATCCGGGGAAAAGCCTTCTTGAAATAGTAATTCCCCATTATGTCTGACCTGACGGGTGGTGCGCTTGTTATTGTGACGGTATATATTGGAAATATCAATCTTTTTTTGGGATAACTGCTTTAGAATCAGTTCTCCCTGTTCATCATCGCCTATAATTGATACTATTTTTACACTTGAACCAAAGTCAGCCAGGGATTGACTGGCCGCAAAAGCAAATCCGCCCCAGTTGATGTCAATTGACGATGTCCCGCCCTCATCCTCTACATCAATCACCAGCAAGCAGTTCCCCAGTACTACAACCGAAACCACATCATTGAGCACATAGCCTTTGCCAAGGATTACGCCCTTTTTCATCAGATTGGATATGTGCACAGCTACTGAAGAGCGGGTAATTCCAAACCTTTTTGCAATTTCCTCCTGGGAAATAAGGGGTTCTTGCTTGAGCAAACCAAGGATTTCCTTTTCCCGGAAGGTTAATCGCATATTGATCCCCTTACTAAACAATGGTGTCTATTTTTCATACTAGCATAGTTTATTCCTGGCGTATAGCTTTTCAAATTGCTCCTGATCTATCAAAACCTCACGGCGTTTATTGCTGTCCTGTTCGGATATCAAGCCCCTTTCCTCCATAATATCCACCAACCTGGCAGCCCGGGCATAGCCCACCCGCAACCGCCGCTGCAGGAGTGATACCGAGGCTTTTTTGCTATCCACAAAGATTTTTAACGCATCCCAGAAAAGCTCGTCATCAGTTAAACTGGCATCTTCATCATCGAGCAGTTCCAGTTCCTCCATCTCGCTTGCGCTTTCATCAGCATTAAACTGTGTTTTGATGAATTCCACCGTATTTTCTATATCCCGATCCGATACGAAAGCCCCCTGAATCCTAAATGGTTTGGCCGCACCTACAGGCAAAAACAGCGCATCCCCTTTGCCCAGCAGTTTTTCCGCCCCACCGCTATCGAGTATGGTGCGCGAATCGGTCTGAGAGGAAACGGCAAAGGCGATTCGGGAAGGGATATTGGCTTTGATGATCCCGGTGACCACATCAACAGATGGCCGCTGCGTAGCTACGATAAGATGCATGCCGGCCGCGCGGGCCATCTGTGCCAGACGGCAGATAGCATCCTCCACGTCTACCGGCGCCACCATCATCAGGTCGGCCAGCTCATCAATGATAATCACTATATAAGGCAATTTGTCCGGACTTATCTGATTATAACGCTGTATGTCGCGCACCCCGCTCCTGGCGAAAAGCTGATAGCGCTTTTCCATCTCCCGCACCATCCAGCGCAGGATCAAGGAGGCCTTTTTGGGGTCAGTCACCACCGGGGTCATCAGATGAGGGATGCCGTTATATACAGTCAGCTCCACCATCTTGGGGTCGATAAAAACCAATTTCAGCTCAGTGGGTTTGCTGTTATACAGCATGCTCATAATAATGCAATTCAAACATACGCTCTTGCCGGAACCGGTAGAACCGGCGATCAATAAATGAGGCATGTCGCTCAAGCGGGCTACTACGGGGTTGCCGCTTATATCCTCCCCCAGGGCAAAAGCCAGCGGGCTTTTCAATTTCTTGAAAGCCGGGGATGAGATCAGGCTGCGCAGCCCTACACTCATTATTTTGCGATTGGGCACTTCAATCCCTACCGCCGCCTTGCCCGGTATAGGGGCTTCTATGCGGATGCCGGGCGCAGCCAGATTCAACTGCAGGTCATCAGCCAGGCTGATGATGCGGCTGATCTTTACCCCTGGTCCCGGGGTCAGCTCATAGCGGGTCACTGCCGGGCCGCAGCTTACCTGATTGACCTTCACCGCCACCCCGAAGCTGGCAAAAGTCTCCTCCAAAACGGCGATGCTTTCTTTTATATTCTTCTTGTCAATAAGGCGCTCACTGCTGACATCGCTGAGCAGTTCCAGCGGGGGCAGGCAATAGTCATCCTCCTGGCGGGTTCTGCTTTTGAAGGTGCGTGATG
>FZPS01000085.1_pt347 | contig 11235 bp, 12 predicted proteins | sample 1817821 | NCBI WGS metagenome assembly FZPS01 (sample SAMEA104158645, study PRJEB21678) | metagenome | place: Germany | collected 2015-04-21 | reverse complement strand
CCCCTAATGACCCACCCGCTAACCATAAGCGGTGTGTTGGTCGGTACCGGGTGTCTGTATTTAACCTCCAGGCTGGCGGTCACAAACAGGCGGTCGTGCTCGCCATTGATCATTATCGCCCGGCCTGAGGTTTCATCGAGGATGGCAGCAATAATGCCGCCATGCACGAATCCAGGATAGCCGTTGAATTGTTCCGGGATGGTTAAGGCGGCTTTTACCTTGCCCTCCTCAGGGCAGTTGAACCACTCCATTTTAAGACCGATGTGGTTTTCTCTGCCACATACGAAACAGGTTCGGGAGACAGGTTGTCGATTCATGAATAGCCCTCCTGAATACTGACCATAGCAGGGCAGATTTAAAGGCTCAGCGGGATGACAAAGCCGCAGTGCTGCATTTTTATTACCTCTGTACCTTCTCAACGGGAGGATACTCTATGCCGAAGGTATTCACTTCAACCCTGGCCATGCGCTGCTCGTTTAACGGCCGGTCTCGGAAATCCCGCTTTTGATTGACGATATTATCTACCGCTTCCATGCCTTCCAGCACCTTGCCGAAGGCCGCGTACTGCCCATCGAGATGGGGTGCGGCTGCGACCATAATAAAGAACTGGGAGCCGGCCGAATCCGGGTGCTGGCTGCGAGCCATGGACATGACTCCGCGTTCATGTCGCAGGTCGTTTTTGAACCGGTTGGCGGCAAATTCCCCGCGTATGCTATAACCGGGTCCACCGGTGCCAGTGCCGTGCGGACAGCCGCCCTGAATCATGAACCCGGGAATGACGCGGTGAAAGGTTAAACCATCATAGAAACCGCTTTTTGCCAGGGAGATGAAATTGCTGACCGTATTGGGGGCTATTTCAGGGTAGAGCTCCGCTTTGATAATAGCCCCGTTTTCCATTTCAATGGTTACAATCGGGTTGGTAGTCATAGAATCTTCCTTTCAGATTTGCTAGGGCTATTATACCAGATATGAAGATAAAATCCATTTGCAGCGGGCCGCCAGCGCTTTACCAATCAGGCTGTATTTTGGGGAAGATTGTGGATTATAATAGAAGGCGAGACCTGAAAGGGAGGAAAAAGGTGAGGGCATGGATATAAAAGCCTTGACAATAGCGGGTTTGGCCTGCACAGCGATGCTGGTCGCGATAGCCGGCACGGTTCAACTGCCGCAGCTAATCGTGGTTTTGCTGTTCCTCTTGCTGGGATTGGGCTTAACCATATTGGGGGCTGCATATTTGAAAAACCTGCAGACCTTAAACCTGCAGGGCAGGGTTATCAGCGGGATAGAGGCATTGCACCTCCAGTCCAGCCAAAAAGAGGCCGGTGAGTGCTTGTTTAAGATCCTTGAGAAGATGTTCCCCAGGGCTCAGCTGTGTATTTATCCATTTACGGAAACCACTGAGCCAATTAGCAGGTGGGAAAAGGCCCCTGAAATAGCCAGGCGTTGCCTTAAAGAAGGCCGGCCTCTGATCATAAAACAGGCGGACAGCGACATAAAGCTGCCTGCAGGAATTGAAAATCTGGCGGTAGTGCCCATGGACCGGAGCAGTTCGCAGTGTCTTTTTGTATACAATATACCGCCGCATATAGGGCCTAGAAACCTGCAGATTGCCCTGGAGGTCCTGCTGAAGCATATGAACATGGTGTTTGAGCGGGCTGAATACCGGGAGCAGGAACAGATGCAGTTTGAGATACTGCTGGGTGCGGCCGTTCAGGCCCTGGAGAGCAATCAAGACGTTTTTATCGGACATGCCCGGAGGGTAGCTCATATCAGCCGCCTTATCGGGCAGGGCCTGGGGATGAGCTCAGAAGAGCTCCGCGAACTGGTATACAGCGCTTTATTGCACGATATCGGCCGGGGGATAGCCTCCCAGGAGGATCAGGCTGAAATGGATCATGCTTCTTTGGGCCAGCTGATGATACCGGTGACACCATCCCTGGCAGCCATAAAATCCGCCATCTACCATCATCATGAGCGCTATGACGGCAGTGGCTATCCACTGGGCTTGAAACATACCGATATACCCCTGGCGGCCCGCATAATCGCGGTAGCCGATATGTATGATGCCTTGACCGCACTGGCACCGGACGAGGACCGCTGTGAGCACCATCAAGCCCTGCAGATCATAAAAAAGGCTATCGGCACTCAATTTGACCCCTTGGTGGTGGTTGCCTTCGAGGAAGTGGCATGGCAACTGGAGCAGGATACCCAATGATATGCCAGCCTGGCTTTACCCGGATTGAAGCCGCGATAACAGCATACCGGCCTGAGCTGGCCCGGGGAGCAAGCGATGCTTTTTATGCAGTCTGGTGGTTTTGTAACCCCCGGGATATTGAAAGTCATGGTTAAGGTGTCGGTTTAGCTCTCCGGACCCGGCAGGTTTATGCTTCATTTGTGCCGTTAAGCCTGGGTTTCTGCCCCTTTGGCATGATATGCGAACATTTGCCCCAAATTGGCACCTTCACCTGTTTATAGTTTTGGTACGGATAAGGTAGAATATATGTGTTAAAGAAAGCACTTAGGAGGTTGTTATGAACCCGGTTGAGGAGATCAAATCCGCTCTGCGCAGCATGATCATGTCTGCCCTGGAAAAGGCCCAGGCCGAGCAAGCCCTCAGCATAGAGGCTGTACCCGATTTTGTCATCGAAGTGCCGCGGGAAAAAGAGCATGGCGATTTTGCCTGCAATGTAGCCATGCTGCTGGCAAAATCAGTTCGCCGGTCACCCCGCGAGATTGCCCGGATTATTGTCGACCACCTGGACAAGGAGGCGGTTTTGCATCTCGACCGGGTGATGGTGGCCGGGGCCGGTTTTATCAACATGTATCTGCGTCCCGGCTGGTTATACAGCATACCGGCCCTGGTGATACAGATGGGTGAGGATTATGGCTCAGCCCCCCGCAACGGTAAAAAGGTACAAGTGGAATTCGTAAGCGCCAATCCCACGGGAAATCTGCATATGGGCAATGCCCGCGGTGGGGCCATCGGCGATACACTGGCCAATGTGCTCCATTATGCCGGTTATGATGTAGAGCGCGAGTTTTATATTAATGATGCCGGCAATCAGATCGAATTGTTTGCACAATCCCTTGAAGCCAGATACCTGCAGCTCTGCGGGTTTGACATCCCCTTTCCGGAAAACGGTTATGCCGGTCAGGATGTGGTGGATACGGTAAAGAACATAATAGCAAGCGAAGGCGACAGCCTCCTGGCAGTGGAATCCAGTGCAAGGCAGCAGAAGCTGGCTGACCTGGCATTGCAGGAGAAACTGGCCTACATGCGTGAGACCCTGAGAAATTTCGGCATTGAATACGATGTCTGGTTCAGTGAAAAGGAGCTGCATGACAGCGGACAAGTTGCCGCGGTGATTGAGGAATTGAGGCAAAAAGGCTATATATATGAGAAAGACGGGGCGCAATGGTTTAAGACCACTCTGTGGGGAGATGAAAAGGATGAGGTGGTGGTGCGCGCCAACGGCGTTCCCACGTATTTTGCGGCCGATATTGCCTATCATAAGGATAAATTCAAACGGGGTTTTGATTGGGTCATCAATGTGTGGGGAGCGGACCATCACGGCCACGTGGCCCGCATGAAAGGGGCTATGGCCGCCTTGGGCTTCGATCCCGCACAATTGGATGTTATCCTCATGCAGTTGGTGCGCCTGTATCGTGGCGGTCAGATCGTGCGCATGTCCAAGCGTACCGGCACCACGGTTTCGCTCGACGAACTGATTGAAGAAGTGGGGAAGGATGCGGCGCGTTTCACCTTTGTGATGCGCAATCCTGACAGCCACCTGGATTTTGATATGGAACTGGCCAAACAGCAGAGCATGGAAAACCCGGTTTATTATGTACAATATGCCCATGCCCGCATCTGCAGTATATTCCGCCAGGCCGAGGCTTTGGGGGTAAAGTGGGATCAGCATGAAAAGACAGATTTATCAGTGCTCAATCAGGCTGAAGAAATCGATATTTTAAGGAAAATCGCGGAATTTCCTATGGAAGTGGAGGCAGCCGCCAAAACCCTGGCACCACACCGTATTGCGCGTTACTCACTCGATTTGGCGGCTTTGTTCCACAGTTACTACAACCACTTCCGGGTCCTGCAGGAAGATCCAGTGCTGCAAAGCGCGCGCTTAACCTTGATGAAAGCAGTGCAGATTGTAATCGCCAACGCATTGGCTATTGTCGGGGTAACCGCCCCGGATCACATGTAGGAGATGACAGGTGAAGGCTTGAAGGGCGATTGAGCAGGGGCAAAACCCCAGAACAGTGGTAGGAGGAATGACATGCAGACACGCAAGAAAAGTGAAGCCGATTGGGCCGTGGAGATTCTCACCGCTAATGGAGAACCTATGCACTATATGCAGCTGGTGACCGAGATTGCTGAAAAGATGGGGAGAAAAACCGACATGGGGACCTTGACTTCCATTTATACCCGCTTAAATCTTGACAACCGTCTGGTTTATCAGGGCGAGGGGTACTGGTTTTACCAAGTTAACCGAGCTTCAAGGAGGGAATAGGTAATGGTTATATACTGGTTAGGTCATGCCTCGTTTCTCATCGACAGCCCTTCAGGGCGCATATTGACTGACCCTTTTGACAAGCAGGTGGGCTATCCGCAGTATAAAGAGCCAGTTGACATCGTCACCGTAAGCCATCAGCACTATGATCACAATGCGGTGGAGGGACTGCAGGGCAACCCGCAGGTCATCTCGCAACCCGGCATTTTCCAAATCGGCCCGGTTAGAATAGAAGGCATTGAAAGCTTTCATGACCGCAAGCAGGGTAAACTCAGGGGAAAGAACATCATTTACAAAATCTCCCTGGAAGGCCTGGATATCGTACACCTGGGCGATCTCGGCCATATCCTCGAAACCCGCCAGATTGAGGCCATCGGCAATGTAGATATACTGCTGCTTCCGGTAGGGGGCATTTACACCATCGATGCTCACGAGGCCAAAACGGTGGCAGAGCAGTTAAAGCCGGTAATAATCGTTCCCATGCATTATAAAACCAAGCCCCTTACCATTGAGTTAGACCCGTTGGAGAAGTTTACCGGCCAGTTCGACAAAACGGTCAAAAGGCCCTGGCTGAAGGTCAGCCGTGAGGATCTGCATGAATCAGCCGGGGTGATAGTGCTGGATTACCCCGGCAGTTGACCATAAATGACAAAGAGGTGTACAATTCAGAAGAATGGGTAGTTTGAACCACACCAGGGAAAGCGGGGATCGGGAAAGTGACCAAGTACATATTCGTAACAGGAGGCGTTGTTTCTTCGCTGGGTAAGGGAATCACTGCTGCATCATTGGGAAGGTTGTTGAAGAGCAGGGGGCTTAAAGTGGCCCTGCAGAAGTTTGATCCCTATATAAACGTAGACCCGGGAACCATGAGCCCTTACCAGCACGGAGAGGTTTATGTCACTGAAGATGGAGCAGAGACCGATCTCGATGTAGAGCATTATGAACGCTTTGTCGATGAGAACCTTACCCGACTTTCCAATTGCACCACCGGGCGCATCTACCAGGCAGTCATAGATAAAGAGCGACGCGGCGATTATCTGGGCCAGACCGTTCAAGTCATTCCGCATATCACCAATGAGATCAAAGAGCGCGTGCTGCAGATAGAAAAGGCCCAGCGCCCCGATGTAGTCATAACCGAGATCGGGGGAACGGTAGGCGATATAGAGTCCTTGCCTTTTCTGGAAGCCATTCGCCAGTTAAAATTTGACCTGGGCAAAGACCGGGTATTATATATTCACGTAACCCTGGTGCCGCATATCAAAGCTGCCGGGGAACTGAAGACCAAGCCTACTCAGCATAGTGTAAAAGAACTGAGGAGTATCGGTATTCAGCCTGACATACTGGTGTGCCGCACCGAACAGGAGCTTTCCATGGACCTCAAGGCCAAAGTGGCCTTGTTCTGCGATGTGGATCGGGAAGCGGTTATTGAACTGATCGATGCCTGTTCTATCTATCAAGTTCCCTTGATTTTAGCCAAAGAAGGGCTTGATCTGCAGGTCAAAAACAGGCTCGATCTGCACTGCGGCGAACTGGATCTGGCTGAATGGGTGACTATGGTAGACAAAATCCTGCATATGAACAAGCAGGTGGTCATCGGCCTGGTGGGCAAATATGTGGAACTGCCGGATGCTTATCTGAGCGTAGTGGAATCGCTTAAACACGCCGGTTTTCAGTTTAACTGCGATGTGAAGATAAAATGGATATATGCCGAACAATTGGAAAAGGAAGGGCCGGAACCGCTGCTGGCGGATGTGGATGGCATTCTCATTCCGGGCGGTTTTGGCGAAAGGGGTATAGAAGGCAAGATACTGGCAGCACAGTACGCGCGGGAGAAAGAGATCCCCTTCCTGGGGATTTGTCTGGGGATGCAGTGCGCCGTCATCGAGTTTGCCCGTAATGTGTGCGGGTTAAAAGGTGCCAATAGCGGTGAATTTGACCCCCACAGTCCTCACCCGGTGGTACATCTGCTGCCCGGGCAGGAGCATGTGGAAAGCAAAGGCGGCACTATGCGCCTGGGAGCCTATCCCTGCCATATAGCCCCCGGCACCATAGCCAGCAAGTATTATCAACAAGCCGAGGTGCAGGAACGGCACCGGCATCGCTATGAGATCAACAATGCGTATCGTGATGAATTGGTAAAGCACGGCATGATTATCAGCGGCTTATCGCCTGATCAGCGTTTGGTGGAGATTATCGAATTAAAAGAGCACCTCTACTTTGTGGCCTGTCAATTCCACCCTGAATTTAAATCACGGCCCAATCGACCACATCCTTTGTTTACCGGGTTGATCGAGAACAGCCTGGAATACCGGCAATCTCGTAAAACCACGCATGATGGAGTGCTCTGCTGATTATACCAGCTGACGGCCAATTATCCTGGCAAGAATAACGATGAGCATCTCCAAAGGGGAAAACCATGTACAAAACCAGAATTATTGAGGCTAAGGATAAAGCCAGCTATAATCGTTTCATTGCCCGGCACCCCAAAGGGCATTTTCTACAATTATGGGAGTGGGGGCAGGTCAAGAAGTTGACCGGCTGGGAACCGATAGCTCTGGTTCTGGAAAAAGACGGACAGATCCGGGCGGCTATGCTGATTCTCAAACGCAGCCTGCCTGTTCCCCTGGTTAAACGCTCCATTTTTTATGCCCCCCGGGGGCCGGTAGCTGATGCGGATAATGCCGAAGAACATAGGCTGCTATTTGCTGCAGCCCAACAAATTGCCCGCCGTGAGGGAGCCATTTTCTTAAAAATAGACCCTGATATACCGGTGCAAAACAAGGCTTATACCGGAATATTGTCAGCCTGCGGTTTTAAGCATCGTTTATCAGGGCTCAACTTTGAAGGGGTACAGCCCAACTTCGTAATGCGCCTCGACCTCACCCCGGAACCGGATCAACTCCTGGCCAACATGCACCCCAAATGGCGCTACAATATCAGACTGGCGGGCAGAAAAGGGGTGGTAGTTACACCGGCTGAAGAACGGGCAGATTTAAAAATCTTCTACTCAATATTGGAAGAGACCGCACAGCGGGATAATTTCCTTATCAGAGGCTTTCCCTATTTCGAATCCATCTGGGAGCATATGGTTGCCAATGGTTATGCCCGGTTATTTTTAGCCCATTATCAGGGGGAAATCATAGCCGGCACCCTGGCCTTTATCCTGGGGGACAAGGCCTGGTACCTCTACGGGGCCTCCAGCAACCGCCACCGCAATGTAATGCCCAATTACCTCTTGCAGTGGGAAATGATAAACTGGGCCAGGGAGCAGGGCTGCACTGTGTATGATTTTAGGGGGGTATCCGGCGATTTAGATGAAAACAACCCCTTGTACGGGCTTTATCGCTTCAAAAAAGGATTTAACGGTGTACTGACGGAATTTGTAGGTGAATGGGATTTTGTCTATAAGCCTGCCTGGTATTGGTTGTGGACCCGCATACTGCCGGTTTATCTGCAGCGCAGACATAGAAGCCAGGGGGGAGACTGATGGCAGCTATGAGCGATAAATGGGTGGAGATTGATGATGCCGCCATACTCCACAACCTGGACCAAGTCCGTTCGCTGCTGTCGGCCTCGACTCGCTTGATCGCGGTGGTAAAAGCCAATGCTTACGGGCATGGTCTGGTGGAAACGGCCACACTTCTGGCCGATAACGGGGTTGAGTTTTTTGCCGTCACCTTCCTCGATGAAGCCCTTAAGCTGCGTGAGGCCGGAATAAAGGGAGCTATTCTATTGCTCAGCCCGCTGGTGGATGAGGATGCTGTGCAAAAGGCTATCCGGGCGCAGATTACCATCATGATTTCCAGCCTAAAGGGCGCTTCCCTGGCAGATCGGGTCAGCTTAACGGAGCAAACCAGGCTCACAGTTCATCTTAAGATTGAAACCGGATTGAACCGCTTTGGTCTGTCCGACGACGAGGCCGAACAGGTTTGTAAGTCTTTAAGTCGCAATCCTTACATATATATTGAAGGTATATATACACACATGGCTCACGCGGGTGCCGGCCATCCCGGCTATACCAGGCAGCAGTTTGGGCGTTTTATGAACACCGTAAGAAGACTGAACGACAGTGGTTATACTATCCCTATAAGGCATTGTGCCAACAGCGCGGTTACCCTGCGCTTCCCGGAGATGCACCTGGATGCTGTAAGGGTGGGAACACTGTTATCAGGGCAGTACCCGGTGGGGGATATACCCAAACCAATCACACTTTTGGACCCGTTTCAGTACAAAACGCGCATTATTTCCCTCAACCAGCGTCCGGCAGGCAGTTATATAGGGTATTTTAGAAATTATCGCCTGGGGCAGTCGGCCCGCATCGCGGTTTTGCCGGTAGGGTTCATTGACGGTGTAGCTGTCGACGTGGTCAATCCACCGGCAGGAGGGCTGGACGCGGTGAAAAAGGCTGTAAAGATATTGTTTACCTGGCTGGGCTTGCCCGGGTTTACCGCTCAGGTACAGATAAATGGCCAACCCTGTACAGTGGTGGGCAAGGTATTCATGCAGTTCACCTTGATAAAACTGCCCGAAAATGTGGATGCCGGGGTAGGCACGGTAGTATCGCTGCCGGCCAGAAAAACCCTGGTTTCCCCTGCAATAAAGCGCATTCACAGCAGGGTTGCCCCGGGCGCTACAGTCAGCAGTGATTGAGAAAAGGGGGTTGACGGTGAAGAAGAGGATAGTAATTGCTTTATTGTTGGTTTTTCTCCTTATTCTGTTGATTATGGCCGTGCAGAATATCGGACAGCCTCAGGCGGGTTTGGCCAATGTGGGGAAAATCGGGGTCATAGAGGTTTCCGGTACCATTACCGGCACCAGCACCTCCAGCCTCTTGCAGGGCACTACGGCTGATGCTCGCTACATCATGTCGCTCATTCGCCAGGCAGCCAGCCGTGAGGATATTAAAGCAGTGGTCTTAAGGGTTGACAGCCCGGGAGGCACCTCGGTAGCGGCGCAGGAAATCGGGGTGGAACTGGATAAACTCAGGGCCACCGGGAAACCGGTAGTAACCTCCATGGGCGATGTATGCGCCTCAGGCGGCTATTGGATTGCCTGCAGCACTGATCATATCATGGCCAACCCGGCCACTTTAACCGGCAGCATAGGAGTGATCATGCAGATGCAAAACATCCAGGGCCTGTATGAAAAGCTGGGGGTTAAAGAGATTGTGATCAAAAGCGGTCAACACAAGGATATCGGTTCTCCCTACCGCGAGCTCTCTCCGGAAGAACAGCAGATACTGCAGGGCATTGTGCAGGACTCCTACCAGCAGTTTATCGATCAAGTATTAAAAGGGCGGGAAGGCAAGCTTACCCGCGAACAGCTCATGCCCCTGGCAGACGGGAGGGTCTTTACCGGCACCCAGGCCAAAGACCTGGGCCTGGTGGATAGTCTGGGCGATTACTATGATGCTATTGAGCAGGCCAAAATTATGGCCGGGATTGAGGGGGAAGCACCCATTGAGGTGCTTAACCGGCAGGATATGTGGAAGCGCCTGGTTTCCAGCTTAAATATCGTCTTTCCGGGCAATCAGCCGACTGTCAAGTTGTATTATTAGCTAGGGGGACTCAGTTTGACCATACTGGATGTCCTTTACGGATTAATCTTTGCACCGCAGGGCACCATGAGGGAATTATCCCGCACACGGCCTTTGCTGGCAGCGTTTGTGGTTTTCGTCGGGGTTTATTTTGCCAATTACCTTTTGCGCGAAGCCAGCCGGAGCATCAATCAGGGCGGATTGGATCTGCCCGGGTACAGCCCGTGGCTGTGGGGAACCATGGAAGCGGTGGTGGTAGTTGTGCTCTGGTTTGTGGCTGCAGGTGTGTTCTCCCTTCTGGCAGAGGTCATTTATGGATACGGCAATGCCAAAGGGCTTTTGACCTGCCTGGGCTTTGCCGTTTTTCCCGGCATTATTGGCACAGCCTTGTACTATATGGCAGCGTTGGCGGACCTTAACAGCCTGGGCGCGGTGTTTTATATGCTCTCCGTATTCTGGGTAATGGGGTTGCAGGTCTTGGCAGTGCGTGAAGCCTTGACCCTGACTACCGGGCAGGCGGTTTTGATCTATCTCTTGCCGGCCGCCTCAGCCTTGTTGATGTTCTTGCTGTTGCTGATAATCGGTGGCCTGGCTTTAAGTTCTTTGCCCCTGCTTTAGAAGGATGTTGGTGTTCAATGCAGAATTAATTACATGTGTTGAAAAGGGGAGAGCAACCGAGATGCGCTATGAAATACTGATAGTGGATGATCAAAAGGGAGTGCGCCGCCTGCTGGAAGAGTTGTTTAAAAGGGACAACTGGATTGTACATACAGCTTCCGATGGTTTGGAAGCCATCGCCAAGATTGAGACCATATCTCCCCATATAATCCTGATGGATATGAAAATGCCTAATATGAACGGCCTGGAAGCCTCACAAAAAATCCTCGCCAACCATCCGGAATTGACCATCATTATGATGACCGCTTATGGGGAAATGGATGTCATTAAGAAGGCTCTGGATGCCGGGGTTAAAAAGTGTATCACCAAACCCTTCGACATAATGAACCTGCGCCAGGTAGTGGAGCAAATGGTAAAGGCCGAAAAGTTTCAATAAATATATAACGAGGTGATCGATATGCCGCTGGTAGGGGTTGACACCCTGTTAGAGCAAGCCCAACAGGGCAATTATGCAGTAGGTGCTTTCAATGCCAACAATATGGAGATTGTGCAGGCCATCAT
>FZPS01000065.1_pt63 | contig 11236 bp, 10 predicted proteins | sample 1817821 | NCBI WGS metagenome assembly FZPS01 (sample SAMEA104158645, study PRJEB21678) | metagenome | place: Germany | collected 2015-04-21 | reverse complement strand
GCCTCACCGGCGCACATCCGGTAGGCGGCGATGAAGGACATACCGATCTGCATCGCAGACCACCGGGAGGTCGTTCCACCGTCACAGGTCCGGGAGACCGCGGTCGGGATGTGGATGGCCTGCCAGAGGGACTTCCCTACAGCGGCAGAGAGTGCCTCAGCCTGCTTGGCGGGGAAGAGCTTCTCGACGTCGAGGACGAACTGCGGTTCGAGGTCGTCGGCGAGTTCCTGATCGCCGGTGAAGACCTTGACGTAACAGTCGTCGACGAGGCCGGGGTGGGTCTCGACCATGTGCTCCTGGACAACCGCTGCGCCGGGCATGGCGTGGTTTAAGATGTGGAGGTACTCGTTGATCGTCTCAGGGGTAACCTCCTTGCCCAGACGCTTCTGCAGGGTCTGGTGCGCGAGATCCATGTTGACGATGACCGTTCTCCTGATATCGTCCCAGAACTGCTGCATGGCAGCGTTGTTGACGAAGTGCAGGTCGTCACCTTCAACGAAGACGCCGGTGCCGGAGACCTCATAGGTCATCAGCTGGCGCTGACCCATCGGGATACCGCCAAGGTGAGCGCGCTCGGGGTCGTACATGGAGATGCCGCGGTCCATCTCGATGGCACGGCTCGCCTTCATGAACTCCATCTTACGAGGGGACTGGCGGACACCGTTGTATTTGTAATACTCGGCCGTGTCGGACTGGACATCCTGTCCCTGGAACTTCTCCTTGAGGGCTTTCAGGAACAGTTTCTGGGATCTTTCAATCTTTGCCATTTTCTAATCACTCCTTCGGAAGGAATCCGTATTTCGTCCGCAGCGTGTGGATACGCTGGACGTACTCAATGTACTCCTTGTCGTCACGGTACGGGATGCCGCCGAGTGAGTGGAAGATCGTCGTGTGGTCCTTGAGCCACTTCTCGTCCATGGGCTTGCCGATAGCAACGGCACGGTCGAGCGGCTCACCGATCTGGTTCTTGACGTAGCGGACAATGCCGTCATCGCCAAGGACACTCCTCTGGAGCATATCGAACATCATGCCGTTCTCAGCAAGACGGAGCGAGTGACCGTGCACGGTCGCACCACGGATGCCGGTGCGCGCCGGGTCGAGGAGCTCGGTGTTGATGAGTTCCTTCGCGTACTTCTCGAGGTCCCGCTCACGGCACTCGACGATCTGCCGACCGGAGAGCGTTCCGGGGTCGATACCGCGGAAGCGGTAGGCCTCGGTGTAGGTCCGCTGGTAGGGGTGACTGGGCGCGAAGAACATCGAGTCCGCAAACTGGATGTAACGGACACGGTCGCCGGCCTTGGCACCCTCCGTCGGGGTTACAATCTTCCTGATGGGACAGTCGGGCTCCTGCTGCTCAGCGAGCGGCGGGTGGGCCGTCGGATAGGCGGCTCCAGGCGCCCTGTGGCCGAGGATCATCACAATGTCCTCGTCCGTCACATCACGCATCTTTTCAAGCTTCTGGTTGGGGTTCATCTGCTTGCGCCGGTTCTCGGCGACCTTGGATGTACCCGGTCCGTACTGGGGCTTGTATGCCATGTTTTCATTCACCTTCATGTTGGGCTTTTTAGTACTCTCATAACGGCACGAACGACTTCCGCCAATTTCTCCCTGCCTGGCGTCTGACCCCGGGTCACACCGCTGACGATATCCATCACCATACCTTTCGTCTTCACCCGGTCGGGCGGCGGCATAACCACTGCTGTCCTGACTCCCTCTTTTGCGAGATCCTCAAAGTCAATCGGGACCTGGGAGACAACAATCGCCTTGATGTCAGCATGCTCAAGGATAAACCGGACCTTCTGCACCACATGGGAGCGGACATTCCCATGGTGCAGGATGGCGACCTTGTGCTGCTCAATCTGTGCGATCTCCTTCTCTGTCAGCCCGAAATAGGCTCCGAGAACATGACCCGCGACTGGTGAATCCGCCGGAACCCCGCTCCCTGCATTCAGGACGAGCGTGGTCACGGAGAACTGTGCCCCCTCCCTCCGGAGACCGGAGGTAATGTCGCAGACCGGTTTTGTCACATGTCTGCGGCCGGGGGACATCCCGATCACGATCACATCCGGGGACTTGGCTTCGGAGATGGTCCCGCGCTGGGCAAGACCGCCTCCTTTTCCCATCCCCATGCTCTCGCGGCAGTCGACAACCTGAGTTACTCTTCCGATAGGCATGGTTACTTGGTTCCCTGAATAATAACGGGGCCGTCTTTCCTCCTCGGATCGACAATCCCGAGAATCTCTCTGTCGGCATCAGGTCCGTACCTGGCATAGTCGGACATCGACGGCCGGGTCTTCATATACCGCCCCTGCTGGACGGTGCAGGAGAAGTCCTTCTCTGCGAAGACTTCGTCTACTGCTTCCTCGATGGCCGGGATGTACGACTCGTCCTCAAGCTCCAGGATGATTGTTCCGACCTGTACCTGGAGCTGGACGTCCTGGTTTCCGACGCGGATGGCCTTACGGTCCGGATGGGGGTTTGGTTTCCCCCGTGCCGGGCCGTACGGAACTGTGGCGGGAAGGCTTGGTCCATTGATGGACATCCGACGGATCCCGCCTACCTGAACAAGCCTGTTCAGGAGTTGTTCCACGGTGTCGGGCCTGAGGAATCGCGCGGAAACGATTCGAACCTGAGGGTATATGGCGTCAGTCATCAGTATCCTATGTTATTTACACACCCTGTGCGATCTGCTGGATCGGCTTGTTGAAGACGTCGACCTTGCCGTAGGTGTCGGCATAGATCTTCGAGGTGCTCTCGGGCGAGAACATCTGGGTTCCGGCATCGAGCGCCGCTGCAGCGACCACACACGGGATGGCGACGCCTGCTGCGTGCCTGGTCACGACGTGGTTGCCGTTGAAGATACCGGGGCCGCCGCCACCGTAGATCGAGTGGCTGAAGAACGAGAACCCGACAGCAGTACCCATGACACGGCCGTAGTCACAGCCGGGGAGGCCGGTCTCGTGCTCAAGCAGGTCGTTGAAGTACAGGAGCGTCGAGGAGACTGCCTGGGCGAACCGTCCGGCACCACAGTTGACCATGGTGGCCGCCATGGTTCCCGCAGCAGCGTAGGCGTTCCAGAGCATGGGGTCCTTCGTGTCATAGAACTGGAAGTATCCGCCCTTCTTGCCGGGGGTGATAACCTTGTCCTCGATAGCACGCTCGACCAGGCTCTGGACGACGGTACCGATGGTTCCGGTCGACCCGTTCTTCTTGACGAGGTCATAGACCAGATTGTTCGCGTTCAGGCCCTGGTAGGCGTAGGTGAGCAGCTGGGCACGCTCAAACGGTCCGATGGCATTACCCATCTCAAACATTCCTGCCTGCTCGAAGGTGGATGCGAGTGCAGCGCCTTCCATCGCGTTCTTGTTGGTCATCATCACAACGTGGTTGACCGGGATGTTCCGGAGCGCGTAGCCAAGACCCTCGTTGTTCTGGGGGATGTTCAGGATCGAAGTAACGAGCGCACCCTTCATATCCATTGTGTGTGGGTAGGCACCCCAGACCGCTCCCTTGACCATAGCCGCGTCGAACGGTCCGACATCGAACTGCTCGACGATCGCGTAGGTGGTTGCGGCTGCGACCGACGTGATCGCGGCATCGTAGGTAGATGCGGCCTCCAGGCGGGCGCTGGGCACCTCGACAAGGAACAGCTTGCCGCCGCTGAACTCGCGGATCTTGGTGTCGTCGCCTTCCTGGACCTGGACCATCTCCTTGATCTTACCGATGACAGCATCCTTGTTGCCGACGATGTCAAGATCCATCTCCCGCCCGAGGACATGGCCCTTTCCTACCTTTCCGGTCTTCAGGGCGTCCTGGATGCCTCCCAGGTTGACTGCAATCGTCCTCTTGGTGAGGTCGATGATCTTCCTGGTCGCCGGGTTGACCAGCGGGCTGATCTTATCGAGCGGCACACCACTCTTCAACAGTTTGCCTGCATCATCGTACAGGTCAATAGTATCCTTGAATTTCGCCATAATTTTTCCTCCATTACCCTCTATGTGCATACAATCTGGAACTGTGAACTGAACACTAAAAGATCACTGAATGTAACTGACGGTGACTGGTGCACGTCCTTGTGGGACAAAAAGATAGTAACCTTCTCTAGTAATATAAGCGTTGCTATTTACACCTATGAACGGATATATAAACTAAGGTGAATATTTAAGATCTACAGAATAAAGAGTGATTGTACAAGAGAGAAGGTTATTACAGCCCCGAGTGGGTGTTATGAGTCATATTTATAAATAGTACATAGTAACACCCGGTCGTCGCCAATGACATCCGGTCTCAGGATAGCACTATTACACCGGATGCGCGGTGGGAAAAAAAAGATCAGGGTCTGACCAGCTGGTACAACTTCCCGTAGATCATCTGGCCTTTCCGCTTTCTGTGGCGTTCCCCAAGGTCACCCTCGTAGAGGGCAAACCGTCCTTTGGTACCATCCACCTCGAGATCAACATCCTCCCGGTATGCAAACCCGGGCATCATGACGTCGATGTTACCAAAGACATAGATCTCACCCTCCACCATCTGGCCGCCAAGACGACTCTTCGCATCACCCTTGATGATGATCTTCCCGCCTTCAGCGTGGGTGCCCACGTGAACGTCGACGTTGCCGCCGACGACGATCTCGCCGCCGTTCATGAAGGTGCCGAGATCGCTTCCGGCGTCACCCTTCACAACAATCTTCCCGCCGGCCATGCCCCGCCAGTCCCCACGGTATGCGGAGCCGAGATAATTACCAGCATTGCCGTTGATGACGATCTCGCCACCCTTCATGCCGGTCCCGGCAAAGGCGTCAACGTTCCCGTTCACGGTGATCCTGCCGCCCTGCATCCAGGCACCGACGTACATGTCGGCGTTGCCGTTGACAACGACCTCGCCTGCGGTCATCTTCATGCCGATGTACTTGACCCGGGAGAGGTCGCCGTTGACGACGACCTTCGTCTCTGCCGCGGTTGCTCCGGCCTGGCCGGAGACCTCAAAGAAGTCTCCAAGCCGGTGCACCTCCCTTCCAATATAGACAGGGAGGTCAACGATCTCTTCTCTCTTCTTCCCTGCGAACGCATCGGGGCTGATGCAGTCAGCCTCGAGGAACAGCCCGGGCTGGTTCGTTATGGTGAGCGTAACAGTTTCCATCCTTCTCTACACCTCACTGTGTGGCATCAACCTCAATCACGTACGGGTTCGGCACGTAGTGGTGGCCGCTAACCTCGTAGTTGTTCAGGGTGACGGTGTAGTATCGGAGGAACTTCTCCTTGACGTCACGCATCACCTGTGGGTTCTCATTTACCCTGGCATTCACCCAGAGCGTCCGCTTGTTGCCGTTGCTCACGATATCATGGTCGTTGATGATCTGGACACCGGTCTTGAAGAGGTGCTCTGCGTTTGAAAATGCCTTCTCGATATCGTCCGGCGCGTACGGTCCGTTCGGGTTGAAGTCAAAGACCGCAACATCCGCTGCGAGGCCAGGCGCGAGCCCGCCGCACATCTCGCCGAGGCCGAGCGCCTTTGCCGGCCCTGCCCTGGTCATCTGCGCGATCTCGTAGAGGTCGAGTTCGCGGTCGATGCCGGCGAGGTGGGTGGCAGCGACGACTTTGTCCTTATGCTTGAAGGCATCGATCTGCTGCTCCCGTGCCTCCTGGCTCATCAGCCACTTCATGATACGCGGGTAGCGGATGAACGGTCCGGCGTTCGGGTGATCGGTGGTCATGAAGACCCGCATCGGGTCCTTCGCGAGCAGCGCGAGCTCAAGACCGATACACCACTGGATGGCGCAGACCTTGATGTTCGGGCTGTAGATGTAAGGTACGACACCCGACCCGGTCTCAAGTTCCACGTCGGCGTTTGCCCACTTCAGGTGGTTCAGCGCCGTGAGGTGGTGCTCGAACGGCCCGTCGGCGGTCATGGTCGTGGTCTCATCGAGCGTCACCTGACCAAGGTCGATGGTGATGTTGTCGTGAGAGTTCACGTAGTCCATGATCTTGTCCGCCTTGGACTCCACGTTCGCCCAGCTGTCGCCCCCGTAGGAGTGGAACTGGACGTGAGTGTGGTGCATAACCTGGTCGCGGCCGAACCTGCTCTTCGGCCTGACCCCCTCCGAGAGCTTGAAGGTATCAAGCGTTGTCGTGTAGTTGCCGGGGTTCCCGAGGTTGTTTGCGTGAATGTGCATCGAGTGCGGGAGGCCCAGGTACTCGTTCGCCTCGATGAGGCCCTTCACGATCTGCGCCGGAGTGATGTCAAAGTAGGGAACCGGGTCGTGAATGTTCTCACAGTTCAGACCCCATGCCCAGGCTTCGGTGCCGCCGGGGTTGACGACCTTGACCGCATAGCCCTTCGTGGCCCGCAGGAGCCAGGAGATGTAGGCAGCGGCGTTCTCGATCTCGTTGTTCTTCAGGTACTCCAGCACAAACCAGTTGTTGCCGAAGACCGGGAACGCACCCTGGTCGATGATCGGGGTATCCCGCATCTCTTCGTGGGTGTGCCGGGCATAGAGCGGCGGCATGGCCGCTTCCATCACCGTGGTGTAGCCCATGCGGGCGTAGTTGTAACCAGTCCTGATGGTGGTCGGCACCGAGAACCCGCCCTGCATCCGCTCGATGCCGCGGCCGGGCCGGGTGTTGAATAATTTGTCTTCCGGCCGGAAGTTGCGGCCGATGTTCACCTTCGGACCCGCGACGTGGGCGTGGACATCGACACCGCCTGCCATGACGGTCTTCCCTGCCGCATCGATGATCTTCGGGTTCTTGACCGCGTTAGTCTCGACGACCACACCGTCCTTGATGGCGATATCAGCCACATCTCCCTTGATCCCGAGCACCGGGTCAAAGACGAAACCGTTCTTGATAAGATATTCTGTCATCCCTTACACCCCCTTGATCTCCTTGACACGCGCAAGGACATGCCTGAGGAACTCCTCATCGGTCATCATACCCTCCGGGGGCTCAACGACCTTTCTTGTCTCGATCGGCACGTTGTCCATCCGGTATGCACACCCGCCCACCTCGACGCCCACGAAGGCAACCGGGACATGGACTTTGCAGACCTCAGTGGTCGGGGTTTCGTGCGGTTCGACTGCGACCGAGGGGAGGTCGTAGATCTTCTTCACCGAACTGAAGGGGAAGTGCGCACCGGGATCGCTTCCGAGAACGAAGATGGCATCCACTTCGCCCCTGCGGAGCAGATCGTTCGAGGTCGTCTCGCCGGGGTTATAGCGGGCAAATCCGCGGGAGAGATCCACCGCGAATGGGAACCCGAACTGCCAGCCCCATACCTGACCGGAGCCGGTGACGTTATAGTGCCCGCGCATCGGCATAATGGCGGCTTTCGTGTACTCGTTTAAGTCACGGGTGACCGCGATGGCTGCATCGATGTTGTGATTCTTCCCGAGCGACTGGGTCACACCCATGCCGAAGAAGATGATCGTGAAACGGCCGCTCTTGAGAGTCTCCGCGACCTCGTAGATCTTCTCCTTCGGGATTCCGGCGACAACGTCAGGGAGCTGCTCCCCCTTGAACGCCACACGGAGTGCGTCGAGGAGCTCGTAGTCGCGCCCCTGCTCAATCTGCAGGTGGACATCCGCGATACGGGCGGTATCGGTGACCCTTGGATCAACGACGACCATCTTGCGGCCCGTATGACCCTTGCCGGTGAAGAATCCCCTGGGGAAGATCGAGTAGCGCGACATGTGCCGTGGATGGGCGTGAGCCGGGTTGCAGCCCCAGAAGACAATGCGGTCGGCACGGTTCTTGACCTCGCCGAGCGTGCAGCTCGGGATACCGATATCCTGAACTGCAATAAGGGATGTCCCGTGACAGACAGTCGCAGTGTTATCCATGACCGCCCCGACATACTCGCCGATCTCGGACCCGACAGACTGGGCCTCACAGTTTGTGGAACTCCAGCCGTACATCAGGGGTTTCTTTGCCTCGGTGAGTATCCGGGCCGTGTACTCGATTGCCTCGTCGTAGGAGATCTCCTTCCAGGAACCGTCTTCCTGCCGCATACGGGGGCGGGTGATACGATCCTTTGCCTGGGAGTGGAGGAACTTCTCGGCGCCGATGGCGCACGCGTTGTAAACCTCAAGGAGTTCCTTTCCGTCATCACTGACGACGACCTCAAGGTCGTCGCAGAGCGTTCCGCAGAATGGACAGACCACGTCAGTTACAGTCTTTGTCATGCCAGTTCACCCCTGCATCCTTTGCGCACCAATTCGAGCGAGCCGAGAACGGGTTCGTTCTTGGCTATCTCCACCTCAACGGGTGTGCCCTTGAACGTGGGCATCCCGGTTGAGTAGGTGTTCGGGTTGACTACCATGTTTGCCCATGGTCCCATCGGTATATACGCTACACCGGGGTGAGGACCCTGGGTTGCCTCGACCGCCTTGACGACGACACTGCCGTACTTGCTCGTGACGCGTACGTTCGTGTTGCGGAAAGTTCCAAGCTTCTTAAAATCCGCAGGGTCCAGCTCAATGATCCCACAGGCGGCGGTGTAGGCGGGTTTTTCCTTCCCCGCCTCCATCGACACCCCCTGCTGGATCGAGCGACCCGTGATCAAATTTACTCTGATTGCCATTATTATTCATCCCCTGTCTATTATTGTATTATTATTTATCTGGCAAACTCTTTGAGCGGGCTTGGGCCAAGCTCGTTGATGGTCTTGACGACGTCTTCCATGACCATGCCCCATTTTGCACCTTCAGATGCAGAGACGAAGGTCATCCTGAGACGCTTGTCGTCAAGACCGATATTCTTGAGGACACTCTTCAAGAGGAACATCCTCTTGGCTGCCTTGTAGTTGCCCTCAAGGTAGTGGCAGTCGCCGAAGTGACACCCGGAGACCAGCACACCGTCCGCCCCATCCTGGAATGCCTTCAGGATGAAGAGCGGGTCGATCCGGCCCGTGCACATCACACGGACGGCACGGATATCTGGCGGGTACTGGATACGGGCGCCGCCGGCGAGATCTGCACCGGCATAGGAACACCAGTTGCAGATGATGGCAATGATCTTGGGTTTCCAGTTCTCGTCTGCCATTTACTGTTCACCTCCGAGCAGGAATGCGTCAATCTGTGCTATGATCTGCGGGGTTGCAAAGTGCTGCATCCAGATAGCACCGCCAGGACAGAACCCGCCGCAGGTGCCGCAACCCTTGCACTTGGCCTCAGTGACCTGCATGACCGTGCGACCCTCCTTCTCGACGAGCGAGAGAGCCTGGTAGGGGCACTGGTTGATGCACAGCCCACACCCGGCGCACTTGTCCTCGAGACAGACGGCGAAGTAGGGCTCGAGCTCCACCTCACCCCGGTGGATCGGGATGGACGCTGCAGATGCTGCACCCTCTGCCTGGGCGACCGTGTCAGGAATATCCTTCGGTCCCTGACAGACACCGGCGAGGTAGACACCAGCGGTGGTTGTACCGCAGGGGTTCAGCTTCGGGTGGGCCTCAAGGAGCCAGCCGTCCTGCGAGCAGGAGACACCGAAGAGCCTCCGGGTCTTCTCAGTCTCGGCGGAGGGTTCGATTGCGGCCGCGAGCACGACCATGTCGACTTCCATGTCGATAGGCCGCCCAAGCAGTGTATCCTCTGCGTAGACGTGGAGGTTCTTGGTCGCCGGGTCTTCCAGGATGTTTGCGACGCGACCACGGATGAACTTCGCACCTTCGTTCTGGATACGGTAGTAGAACTCCTCATACATCTTGCCAAAGGACCGAATGTCCATGTAGAAGATATAGGGCACCGCGCCGGGGATCTTCTCGATGATCTGGTGGGCGTGCTTGAGCGAGTACATGCAGCAGAACCGCGAGCAGTAGGGCTTGCCGACTCCGGTGTTGTCACGGGAGCCTGCACAGAGGACGAACGCGACCTTCTTCGGGGTTACGCCGTCGCTTGGACGGATAAGGTGACCGCCGGTCGGGCCCGATGCGCAGATCAGGCGCTCGAACTCAAGGCTCGTGATGACGTTGTCGTAGTTCTTGTAACCCCACTCGAACTTCTTCTCGATGGGGAAGATGTCGTATCCCGTAGCGAGGATGACTGTGCCGACCTTGACGGTCATGAGTTCGTCCTTCGCATCGAGGTCGATAGCCTTTCTCTCCTCACCGCACGCCTCGACACAGAGCCCGCACTTGACGCAGGCGTCGAAGTCGACGGTGTAGATCAGCGGAGAGACCTGCGGGTGGTAGATGTAGATAGCCTTCCGGGGGGCCATGCCAAGCTCGAAGGGGTTGGGCTTAATGACCGGACAGACACTCTCGCAGTCTCCGCACCCGGTACAGCCGCCGCCGATGATGCCACGGGCTGTGGCCTCGTCAGGGGTGAGGACACCGCGTGCCTTCTTCCGGAGGGTCACGTCGAAGTTGCCGATGTACCCCTCTACTGCCTCGACCTCGGTGTAGGTGAGGAGCTCGATGTTCTCGTTCCGGTAGACATCCACCATCTTAGGTGTCAGGATACACTGTGAACAGTCCAGCGTCGGGAACGTCTTGTCGAGCTGAGACATCCTGCCGCCGATAGTAGGTGTCTTCTCGACGAGGTAGGTCTTGATTCCTGCGTTCGCAAGGTCAAGCGCAGCCTGCATGCCGCCGACACCGCCGCCGACGACCATCGCTGCCTTCTCTACGGGGACGCTCTTCGGTATGAGGTCTTCGAGGAGGGCCGCCTTTGCTACGGCGATCCTGACTGCATCCTTTGCCTTTTCGGTGGCCTCTTCGGGCTGGTGCATGTGCACCCACGAGTTCTGCTCACGGATGTTTGCCATCTCGAACCTGAAGGGGTTTAAGCCACCCATCTTGGTTGCGTTACGGAACGTGGGCTCGTGCAGACGGGGCGAACAGGCCGCCACGACGATTCCGGTCAGTTTCTGCTCATCGATGGCCTCCGCGATCTTGTTCTGACCGGGAGTCGAGCACATGTACTGGTAGTCGTCGGCGACGATGACATTCGGGAGCGTTCTCGCGTACTCCATTACCGCCTTGACGTCGATTGAGCCCGCGATATTGGTACCACAGTGGCACACAAAAACGCCAATTCTTGGCTCTTCATATTTCTTGACTTCTGCCATATATCTTGCACCTCACAGGATCTTCTTCAGGAACGGCTCAACACTGACAGCATGGAGGTCGAGTGCAAGCTCATCCGGGCTCATGCCCTGCGCCAGTCCCAGGAGTTCGTTGTAGTGCAGGACCGGGAGCCCCCAGGTGATGCCGAACTTCTCCTCAATCTCGATCTGTCCCC
>FZPS01000187.1_pt42 | contig 11238 bp, 13 predicted proteins | sample 1817821 | NCBI WGS metagenome assembly FZPS01 (sample SAMEA104158645, study PRJEB21678) | metagenome | place: Germany | collected 2015-04-21 | reverse complement strand
CCGCCGCTCGATCCATTAAACGTCACTCCGAAGAGATCTGTTTAATTTCACGCGCTCGACTTGCATGTATTAGGCACGCCGCCAGCGTTCATCCTGAGCCAAGATCAAACTCTCAATAAAATTGATAGAGTTACGATTAACTCAATTTTGAAGCACTAGCTTCTTCTTACTTGTTTTTCTTAACATCTTTCGTTGTTTGGATTCAGTTTTCAAAGATCAATGGTGGGCCTAAGTGGACTCGAACCACCGACCTCACGCTTATCAGGCGTGCGCTCTAACCAGCTGAGCTATAGGCCCATCGTTTGGAGCGGGTGAAGAGAATCGAACTCTCGTCATCAGCTTGGAAGGCTGAGGTTTTACCATTAAACTACACCCGCAAATAATAGGTAGAATAAAGTATATTAACTTTTTAAATGTTGTTATCACTCTAACAAGCGACATCCTTAATTATAACACTGATCATTTTTGTTTGTCAACGCTTTTTTGAAAAAAGTGCGGTCGAGAGGACTTGAACCTCCACCGAGTAAACCCCGACTAGGCCCTCAACCTAGCGCGTCTGCCATTCCGCCACGACCGCCTAAGAAGAATGAAAAGTGAGCCATGAAGGATTCGAACCTTCGACCCTCTGATTAAAAGTCAGATGCTCTACCAACTGAGCTAATGGCTCATAATTAATAGTTTAAAACTAAGTTGGTCTACATTTTCAGTAGAAAACCCTTTAAAACAGACTGTTTTAAGGGTATCCTTATCGAAGTTATAAATGATCGAAAAAAGAAAATGGCTGGGCTAGCTGGATTCGAACCAACGCATGACGGAACCAAAAACCGTTGCCTTACCGCTTGGCGATAGCCCAATAAATAATGGCGGTCCGGACGGGACTCGAACCCGCGACCTCCTGCGTGACAGGCAGGCATTCTAACCAACTGAACTACCGGACCAATTTATTGTGTATGTTTTAATTAAATTGTAATGGTGACCCGTACGGGATTCGAACCCGTGTTACCGCCGTGAAAGGGCGGTGTCTTAACCGCTTGACCAACGGGCCAACTTTTAGAAAGTGGCGGAGAAGGAGGGATTTGAACCCTCGCGCCGGCAAATACCGACCTACACCCTTAGCAGGGGCGCCTCTTCAGCCTCTTGAGTACTTCTCCATGGCTCCACAGGTAGGATTCGAACCTACGACCGATCGGTTAACAGCCGATTGCTCTACCACTGAGCTACTGTGGAATATTTTTTGTTATTAGCGACGTTAAAAACTATACTACAATTCTTTTTCGCTGTCAACGCATTTTCTTAAAAAATTATTAACAAAATCACATACCTATAGTTTACTCGGTTTGATATACTTTGGTCAAGGGGTTCTCCATAATTTATTGGACAAGTTTTATTTTCCCTTTACAAACCCCACAACTATACTTATTAATGTTTACTTTTCTTTTTCTTTTATACAGTTGCCCGCATTGTATACATTCATAATGATGTAAGTCGACTATCTTCTGTTGTTCAGAAGGTAGGGGACGACAATACCGTGGAGATTTGGTATTTGCTAATAAAGCTTTAAATTCCGCACTACCATGTCCGTATGGCTTTCCTTCTATGTGTAAGTGATAATGACAAAGTTCATGTTTGATGATTCCGATCAACTCTGATTTACCTAATTCTAATAAGTACTTTCGATTAATTTCAATCTTACGTTGTTTTGGGAGGTAACGACCACCCACAGTTCTTAATCTAGAATTGAAACAGGCTTGATCATAAAAAGGTTTATTGAAATATTCGATCGAGATTTCGGCTACAAGTTCTTGTAATTGATTATCATCCATCTTCTCAATCCCTTTTTCTGTACTAAACGAATTATAAACATTTTTTAAAATAAATCAAGCCCATAAAATAAATTATGAGCTGGCTTTATTAATAAATACGTGTTCCGATATCTGTTGTAAAAATATTAGCGACATTATCTAAAGATGTAATGATGGCCTGCTTTGTACGATTTGAGTGTTCAACAAATCTTATAGCTGCTTCAACCTTTGGTAACATACTACCCGAAGCAAAATGGCCTTTATCAATATGTTGTTTCAGTTCTTCTACAGATATAGTTTTAATTTGCTTTTGATTTGGTTGATTATAATCAAGATACGCATGATCTACAGCCGTCAATATAATTAATAGATCTGCTTTAATTTGTTCTGCTAATTTCTCTGAAGCAAAATCTTTATCAATTACAGCTTCTACACCTGATACTTCCCCATTGTCCTCTATAACAGGGATACCACCGCCACCTGCAGCAATTGTGATCGCACCCATTTCGACGAGTTTCTCGATTAATGGTGCTTCTGTCACACTTATCGGCTTAGGAGATGGAACTACTTTACGCCAACCTCGACCGGAATCTTCTATATAGATATCCTGGTCATTTTTTCGATTTTTTTCTTCTTCTGATAAGAATGGTCCCACTGGCTTCGTTGGGTGACTAAAAGCAGGATCGTCTTTACTCACTATTACTTGCGTCAACAAAGTGACGACTTCTTTGTTTATCCCCGCTTCCTTTAGCGTCTCTCTTAAAACAAGTTGCAACCAATAACCGATACTCCCTTGTGTCATGGCTACACATGTGTCCAATGGTAATGCCGGATTTTCCTTAGAATCTGCAGCGCTTTGTTGTAAAAGCAGATTACCTACTTGAGGGCCATTCCCATGAGAGATAATTAACTCATGGCCTTGTTCGATTAATGGAATAAGTTTCTTGGCTGTGCTTTTTAATGCCCATTGTTGCGCTTTTGCACTTGGATCCTTTGTTAGAATGGCATTGCCACCTAATGCTATCACAATTCTCTTTTTCATTTGCTTCATCCACCTCGCTCGGTAATTTGAAAAATTATGGTGCAACCGTGAATATTATTACGTTTTTTTCTATTTGTTATTGTATATTTATACAGCTTATCCGTAAAGTTTTTTTGCTCTATTTTTAATTTTTAGATAATTTGAACTAGCTCCCTAGAAAAAATCCCCTATAAATAAGTTAAGCCAACTTATCTATAGGGGAACCTTTGTTAATTTCTAGTCCTCTTTTATCATTGATAAAGCAATTCGTTCTTTTTGGAGATCAATATCAATCACCCAAACGGTAATGACATCTCCAACAGCAACCAGATCTTTCGGATGTTTAACATATTGTTTTGACATTTTTGATATATGGACTAAGCCGTCTTGTTTTACACCGATATCAACAAAGATACCAAAGTCAACGACATTTCTAACCGTCCCTTGAAGCTCAATACCTGGTTTGAGGTCTTCCATTGATAAGACATTTTTCTTAAGCAATGGCTTAGGTAAATCATCACGTAAATCTCGTGATGGGCGGCTAAGTGCTTCAACGATATCACGAAGAGTAAGTTCACCAATCTGAAGTTCATCTGCAACTTCAGCAATATTTAATTTAATTAACTTATTTTGCAATGTTGTCGTTCCAAGATCAGTCTTTTGACAATCAATCATCTTGAGAAGTTTTTCTGTCACTTTGTAACTTTCAGGGTGAATTGGTGTACGATCTAATGGCTCAGTTCCATCATTGATTCGAAGAAAACCAATACTTTGCTGATAAGTCTTTTTACCAAGACGAGGAATATCCTCAAGTTGTTTTCTATTACTGAAAAACCCTAGTTCTTCTCGTTTTTTCACAATATTATTAGCCACAGTTTTACTTAGACCTGATACATACTGCAGCAATGAAACAGATGCCGTATTTACATTAACACCAACTTGGTTAACTGCTGTTTCGACTACGAACGTTAAAGAGTCCGCTAATTTCTTCTGACTAACGTCATGCTGATATTGACCAACGCCAATTGACTTTGGATCAATTTTCACAAGTTCTGCAAGAGGATCTTGGACACGTCTAGCAATTGAGACTGCACTTCGTTCTTCTACTTGTAAATCTGGAAATTCTTCACGGGCTAATTTAGAAGCTGAGTAGACACTTGCACCCGCTTCATTAACAATTAAATATGAGACATTTAACTGTTCATCATTAATAAAGTCAGCAATAAATTGTTCAGTCTCTCGTGATGCCGTTCCATTTCCAATAGCAATTAGTTGAACTTGGTAATCGTTTATCATACGTCCAACTACTTTTCTTGCACCTTTAATATCATTTTTAGGTGCTGTTGGATAAATGACATCAACAGCTAATACTTTTCCTGTCTCATCTATAACAGCTAATTTACATCCTGTTCTAAAGGCAGGGTCAACGCCAAGTATTGTTTGTCTTTTGAGTGGGGGTTGTAGTAATAAATGACGTAAATTCATTGAGAAAATATCAATAGCCTGTTCTTCAGCTTGTTCAGTTAATGTTGATCGAATTTCACGTTCTATCGATGGTTGAATTAAGCGCTTATAACTATCAGCAATTGCTGATTGTAGAAATTCACGTACTTGTTGATCAGTCGTCGGTTTAATAATTTGCCGTTCTAGGTAGTTTTGAATGTGCTCAATCGATACATTAATACTAACTCGAATAACATCTTCTTTCTCTGCACGATTCATCGCTAAAATACGGTGAGACACAACTGTTTTGATCGGTTCTGTATAATCATAGTACATTTGGTACACGTGTTTTTCGTCTAATGATTCATCTTTAACAGTTGCATTAATTTGTCCTTGGTTAAAAGTTTGATTCCTTATGTAATCTCGATAAGTCGCATCATCAGAGATCCATTCAGCAATAATATCATTTGCACCATTCAATACATCTTCTATCGTTGCTAAATCATTTTCTTCTGATATATAGGCTTTAGCTTCAGCACTAATATCCTTGCTTTCTTGCTCCCAAATTAATTGCGCTAGTGGCTCTAACCCTTTTTCCTTAGCAATCGTTGCTCTTGTTCTCCGTTTCTGCTTGTATGGTCGATAAAGATCTTCAAGTCGTTGGAGCTGATCCGCTGCTAATATATCTTTCCTTAATTCGTCAGTAAGCTTTCCTTGTTCATCAATCAGTCGAATCACTTCTTGTTTTCGATTAGCTAATTGTACAGTGTAGGACCATTGATCTTCAATCGCCTTAATCCAAACCTCATCTAAGCCACCTGTCTGTTCTTTTCGATATCGGGCAATAAACGGTACTGTATTACCTTCCTCTAAAAGACCAATGACTTGTTTCACGACATTTGGTTTAAGTGCGATTTTCTTCGCTACGTCACCTATCAATTCTGATTGATTAAATGTTTCGTCCATGTTAGTTCCTCCATTCTTCTTCAGTTCATTTTAACAAAAAAAATGAAAAAGCTCTATGATATCTGGCGATGTAATCATAGAGCTTTAAATATATTTCATAACTGCAAGTGTTGTATCATCATCTCGTGTTGGTTCCATTTTTGAAGCAAATGCTTCAGTAATCTCATAGACGCTTTGCTTATCAAATAATCGATCGGTTAATTCATGAGCTAACACACCATCAGAGAACATAATAAAGATCGTATCAGTTTTAAAAGTACCGTTTATGACCTTTGCTTTTGGCAAGTAGCCACCTAAATAGCCTGACATTGGTATGTTTCTTCTTTTTCTCCCGTCCGAATTAATTGTCATTAAGCCAATATTACCGATAGAGGAATAAGTAAATTGTTCAGTTTTTAAATTTAGTTGTAATATTCCTAATACGACTCCGCGTTTACCAATCAAGGCATGGTTGCTTAATCTAATCATTTCAGTAATTGACATAAATGGATTAGATTTAATCACATTAACAACCGCTTGTGATGATTCATTTGCAAGTGTTCCACTACCAAGACCGTCAACGATCACACAGATAAAATAATCGTCCTCTTGATAGTAGAAATAACTATCACCACAATCAACATTACCGTGTTTAACTTTTTGAAAAACTGAGATATCTATATGTTTTGTTCGAATCATTAGTCTATAACACCTATTCCATCTGCTTGTAAAGCTTCTCTTAATTTTAATAACGCTCGACGTTGGATACGCGAAACATGCATTTGTGAGATGTCAAGGAGATCTCCAGCCTCTTTTTGACTCATATGATCAAAATAAGTATATTGCAAAATCTTCTGTTCTCGTTCTGACAATATAGGTAATACTTTTTCTAACAAAAGTCGTAAATCAGTTCTTTCAAAATTATCATCCTGATCTCCAATCAAATCAAGAATTGACACTGTACTGCCGTCAGAGTTAGCCTCAATTTTCTTATCCACTGATAGTGCTTTATAGCTTTGCCCCATCTCCATTGTTTCAAGCACTTCTTCTTCAGAGACGTCTAAATAATCTGCTATATCCGCAACAGTAGGAGATCTTTGATACATAACAGTTAATTCTTCTGTCGCTCTCTTAATTCTTGGACCTAGTTCCTTTATTCGTCGTGGTACGTGGACACTCCACGTTTTGTCACGGATAAATCGTTTAATTTCACCAATAATGGTTGGAATTGCAAATGATTCAAAGGATTTACCTAATGTAGAATCATACCTTCTTATTGCAGCTAACAACCCTAGCATTCCTACCTGGACGAGATCTTCGTGGATAGAGCTGTTTTTTGCATATTTTCTCGCAATCGAACGAACTAAATTTTGATAGGTTAGGACGATTTTCTCTTGAGTTTTCTCATCTTTAGGGTTTTCCTGAAGGTACTCAATCCATTGGTAAACCTCATCCTCACGACTATTGTGTGGTTGAGATTTCGTCATCTATTTCCACCTCATTTGTGGGGAGCTTTTTTGTCATTAAAACTATGACACCAAAACTATTATTAATTTCAACCTTATCCATTAATGCATCAATAAGGAAAAGACCAAACCCTCCTTCTCGAAGATTTTCGATCTTTTCATTTTGTTGATAAGGTCCAATATGTTGCTTCACTTCGTCTAGGTCAAAACTTCCACCACGATCAGCAACCATAACTTCTAATCGATCTGGATAAATCCCAAATCCAATCGTGACTTCCCCTTCTTCTCCGTCATCGTATGCATGGGTCGTTGCATTTGTCATAGCTTCAGAAATAGCCACTTTAAGGTCTTCTATATCTTCATAGGAAAATCCCATTCGATTGGCAATACCAGAAACACTTAAACGAACTACACCGACATATTCCGGTTTTGCCGGTAGTCTCATCTCCACAAAGTCAAATTCCCTCATTTATTACCACCCCGTAGTGAGTTTTCAATTGTCATGATCTTATCTAAACTCGTAATCTTAAATAATCGTTCTACCCGCTCTTGAAGGTTAATCAGTTTAAATGATGAATTATGCTCTTTTGAAGATTTTAATGCACTAATAAAGACACCTAAACCCGTACTATCCATATACTTCACATTTTCTAAATCAACAATAACTTCTTTCCCTGTTTCTTTAGTCAATGGTAATAATGCTTCTTTTAATTTCGGTGCTGTATACGCATCAATTTCTCCTGATAATAGCAGTTTTTTTGATAATTGATCATCAATTATCTCAAGATCTAAATTAATGTTCATTTAACCTCTTCCCTTCTACCTGTACAATTAAATTATGTAATTCCCCATTAGACTTTTGTTAAACCTCTTTTTTAATAATCAGTAGTGTGAAATCATCACGTAACTGAAAATCTTGAAGTGCTTCAAAATGGCGAAATACTTTTTCGACAGCTTCTTGTGCTGGTAAGTGAATATAGCTTTGAATAACTTTAAGAATTTGTTCCCGTTCAATAAAGTGATCACCTAAGCGACACTCCGTCACACCGTCTGTTAATAAAACCAAACAATCACCCTCGTCAATCTTACGACTAAATTGTTGGTACTTTGTATCATCTTTGACACCAAGTACTAAGCCAGGCGCATGAATTTCCTCAAATTCCTGCTGCTTAGCATGATAATAAAAGCACGGCTCATGGCCAGCTGATGCGTAAGAGAATGTCTTAGTTTTTGGGTTATAGAGTCCATAAAACATCGTAATAAACATACTTGGATCAACATTTCGCTCCACGACTCGGTTCAAGTTTTCTAAAATCATTTTTGGTTCTTGATAACTCTCTGTGAAACTATCCATCGAGTATTTAATCATCGACATCGCTAGGGCAGCTGGGATCCCTTTACCGATTACATCTGCCAGTGCAATACCTAATTGATCTTCTTTATTTGTGACAAAGTGGTAATAGTCACCGTTCATCGTACTTGCTGGCACACTAATGGCACCAATATCTAAACCTTTGATTACAGGCTTTACTGTCGATAGTAATGTTTTCTGCATGTCCGCAGCAACTGAAATTTCTGACTCTAGTTTGGATTGCTTTTCTCTTAAAAACTGGTTTTCTTGTAGTGCTAGTCCATATGAAATCATTGCCTCTAACAAGAAATATAGTGAATCTTTTATTTCTCTAGGTAAATCCGGGTACAAATCTTGAAGTGCCTCGATATGAATTTGAATCATTTCTTCCGGTGAAATATTATGTTTAACTGATAGTCGACTAAATTGTTCAGCCTGATATAGGGCTGTTTCATCATTAGTTAATAAATAATCCTTTAATAATTGCCGATAATTATGCAAATCAAAATGAGCTGTCTCCATACGAACGCTTCACCCCATTATCTAACCCATTTTATAACTTCAATCCTCGTCCCATCTTGGTCTGATTGGATATTAAATTGATCCATTAGTCTTTTCACACCTGGCAAACCCGCTCCAAGACCACCAGATGTCGAATACCCATCCTGCATCACTTGGCCAATATCCTGAATCCCCGGGCCATTATCAATTGCACAGATCTTCAAACCTTTTCGGTTAATTTGATCAATGACGTCAAAATATACTTTTCCTGATTTAGCATATAAATAAATATTTCTAGTTAACTCTGAAATTGCTGTTGCGATTCGTGCTTGGTCAACCGTATTAAACCCCAGTTGCTTCGCATATTGTCTACCTAATTGCCGAGCCCCAACAATATCAATTTCCTGATGAATATTAACACAGGGTTTGAATTCCATCATCACCCCTCCAATTCCTGGCGAAGTTTAATCAAACCTTGCTCTAGGTTTAATGCTGTTTGAACGTCTTGCATATGAATGCCTAATTCAATCAGCGTCATAGCCACTGCAGGTTGAATACCAGTTAAAACCACTTTTGCCCCCATTAGATCTGACATAGTAACGACATCACCAAGAACTTTCGCAATGAAAGAATCTATGATGTCCACAGAAGTTAAATCAATTACAACACCTTTTGCACCACTCTTATAAATTTGGTTTAGTAAATCTTCTTGAAATTGAATAGCGGTTTTGTCATCTAATTCTACTTGAATTGAAATAAGCAAATAATTCTGTAATTTCAGAATAGGGATACGCAAGAGATCACTCCTTTTCTATTGATTTCATAATATCTTCGATCATTTCTTTACTTTTATCTTCTTTAATAATCTTTCTTCCGGTCATTTCAAGGGCTGTCTCAACACCTTTTCTTAAAGAAGATCGTGTCGGGAACCTTGATAGATCAATACCTAAATTAACAATTGTCTGTGCAATTTCAGGGCGAATACCTACCAATATACAATTTGCTCCAATTAATCTGACTGCTTCTGCTGCTTGGATCAAGTGATGCGCAACCATAGTATCCACTACTGGTACACCTGTAATATCAATTAAAACAACTTCAGCATTATGCTTGATAACACCTTGAAGTAAGTTTTCCATAATGAGTTTTGCGCGTTCTGTATCGATAGTTCCAATTAAAGGCATAATCGTGATGTTCCTCATCACAGGAATTAACGGTGCAGATAACTCTTGCAAAGCTACTCTTTGTAATGAAACAGTATGCTCCCAATTTCCTGAATACTCGTCAACAAGCTTATTAATAATTGGATCTACCCAACCATTCACTTTATCAATAATAATTGAAAAATAATCACTATCAATCTTTTGACTTTGACTTAAGATAAAATCAAATACAACACGTCTAAATGTCGTTAATCCATCCGTTAAATAAGATAGCGGCCAACCTAAGTGGACTAATCTTTCAGAAAACGTCTCAATTTCACTCGTTAAACGATCTTCATCTAGACTTTTAAAAATAACATTTACAAATTCTCGATTAGTGCTGTGGAACAAATCTTCTGAGATTGATGTCGTATACTCGTCAATCCGCTTTTCAGAAACTATCTTCAACCAATTTTTGATAATAATATCACTGTTGTTAATAATGATTTGATTAACTCTCTTTGGCAAAGTACTAACCACCTTTATTATTAATTGTAAACGTATTCGATAATATCTTTAATTTAACATTAAATGCAGTTAAAAACTATAAGATTACTCTATTTTAATTAATTTTATTAAAAAAAGTAAACAAAAAAGCCCTTGTCAGTACAAACAAGTGCTTCTTCCGTCATCTAGTAAAAATTATTTATCTATTAAATATGAGTTAAACCTAAACTTATTTCAAGTGCTTGATCAATTTTATCCATCATCTGACCATCTAACTGCGTGATTTTATCAGTCAATCGCTGTTTATCTAAAGTTCGGATTTGTTCAAGCAAAATTACCGAATCACGTTCGAATCCGTATTTTTCCGCTTCAATTTCAACATGCGTTGGCAATTTCGCTTTTTGAATTTGAGCAGTGATCGCAGCTACAATAACGGTCGGGCTAAATCGATTACCGATGTTATTTTGAATCACTAGTACCGGACGAACGCCACCTTGCTCAGAACCAACAACTGGTGACAGGTCAGCGAAATAAACTTCGCCTCTTTTTACGATCAAACTATCACACCCCGCTCACTAAGCGTTCTAAGGTGATTTCGGCCTCCTCTTCAACTAAAAAAGATTCTGCAGCGATGTTAAGGTTAATCTTTGCCATTTCCATATATCCGCGTTGCATATATTCTCGTATGTGTTGTTCTTTTTTGTCATTTACATAAGATTTTGCCGCTTGGATTAGCAGATCACTTAATTCTTTATCTTCTTCTACCAAGAGTCCATTCACCTCTTTTAATAGGTTTTCAGGTAACTTTACAACAACTTCTTTCATGCTACTTGACAAAACCTCCACCTCCACACAATTATAAGCCATATAAACTCTCTCTTATCATACCATTGTCCACTATAGTTTTAAAGGTGTTTTTACTAGTTTTTTTATTTGGTGTGTTGTAAACTGAAGTGCAAGAGTAAAAATAACAAAAAGGCATGAAGATTCGCTATACTTAAATCACGACAAAATAAGAAAGGAAATCTTCATGCCTCAGACAAATTCTATCACAAAATCT
>FZPS01000227.1_pt85 | contig 11240 bp, 12 predicted proteins | sample 1817821 | NCBI WGS metagenome assembly FZPS01 (sample SAMEA104158645, study PRJEB21678) | metagenome | place: Germany | collected 2015-04-21 | reverse complement strand
TCTTCTGGTAGTTCTCAGGAAGTTCTTCTACAGCTTCAAGTTCTAAGACGTGATCGTGTAAAAGTCCTCTTAGATATCTAATTTCATCTAAAATTGGGCCGTAGTCTTCTTCTTCGTATTCTTCAACAACAACTTCTCTTACTTCAACTTCTTCTACTACTTCTACCACTTCTTCAACTTCTTCAACAACTGGAGCTGGTGCCATTGGTTCTGGTTCTTGCTCATAAATTGTTGAATCGCTTGGTAAGAAATACATCTCTTTAGTTTGAGTTGCGTGTGATAAGATATATTCAATAATTTCTTCTTTCTTTAATTCAATTGAAGCTTTAACTTTGTTGTCTTTGGCAAATCTTTGCATTAAGACAATCGACATTTTTTTAATTTCTTGTTCTTTTTCTTCAGTTAAACCTTCTTCTCTTCGTTTTAATTCAGTAATAATAATTTCTGCAAGTTGATCTTTTTTAAGTCTTCTTGGAACTTTTACATCATATTTTTTACCTAGTTCACGAAGTTCAACAAGTGTTGAGCTTTTGTATAGTACTGGTCTAAAGTCATTTTGTGATAGACCATCAATTTCATGTGGCTCATCATAAAATGAATCTTTTAAAGCAAGGTTATATTCAAGGATGTCTTCATCACTTAATTGGTTATATTTTTTACTAGTTTCAACTAATTTATGGAAGTCTTTGTCATCAACTTTTTTATCCATCATATAAGAAAGTAGTTCAACCCATAACTGTTCTAAATATTTTTTATTTAAACTTGTTGAGTTATAAAACTTAAGTAAGCTTTCAAGTTGAAATTCAGAATATCTTAAAAACCAAGTTAAACGATATCCTAACTCATCTGCTAAATTAGCTCTTTCTTCGATTGTTTTTGAAACTGGTTCGTGTAAAACACCTTTTAAAACTTCAATTTTTAATTTCTTTGGAACAGTTAATCCGATTCCTTTTAAAAAGTTACTAAACTCTTCACTTGGTAAAAATGCTAGTTTAGAAACTAAATCGTTTACTACATGTTCCACGCCATTAATAACTATTGTAGTATTTCTTTGTAATTTGCTCATAACCATACCTCCCAGGCAACATATCATTAATAATATATAATATTATTGATTAATTATCAAGAAATTATCTATAATATGTGAAAAAACTAACATTAAGGCGATTTTTCACTGATAGATAGTCCGATTTTTCACTTATTTGTAATTAATTCATTAGCTGCATTTTCAACTGCATCTTTAACAGTTTGAATTAACTCATTATAATATTGTTGCAGTTCTAAGTAGTCTAATAATCCAGGAATTAATTCTATTTCTTGTAACATTAATTCATATTTTTCATTTAGTTTTGATAAAAGATTTACTTTCCCTACTTCTTTTGCTAAAACAATTTCTTGTTGTAATTTTTTTAAGTTATTAATTTTATCTTTAATTTCTTTTGACTCATTAATTTTTAATTCTAGCTCTTGATAATAATTGTAGTTAGGATCACTTTTAATAATTTCAATTAGCTCTTCTAACTTAGTCATATAACTCACCTTGAAGTGACCATGTTAGAGCTTTAGTTATTTTAACTTTAACAATCTTACCAATTAACTCTTTTGGGCCTTTAAAGTTAACTAATTTATTATGCTCGGAATAACCAGCTAAAATCTCATCATTTTTCTCTGATGGACCATCAACTAATACTTCTACTACTTCATTTAAAAATCTTAAATTACCTTTTTTAAAACCGTCATTAATAACTTCATTTAATTTAAGTAATCTTTCTTTTTTTACATCATCAGAAATAGAGTCTTCAAAACTAGCTGCTGGAGTTCCTTTACGTTTTGAATAAATAAAAGTATATGCTCCTTCAAAGTTAGCTTCTTTTACTAACTCTAGAGTTTTTTTGAAATCTTCATCTGATTCTTCTGGAAACCCAACAATAATATCAGTTGTAATAGAGATCCCTTTAACATGTTCTTTTAACATGTTTATTTTCTCCATATACATATCTTTGGTATATCTACGATTCATTCTTCTTAACACTTCATCACTTCCAGATTGTACTGGTAAGTGAAGATGTGGCATTACACTTTTACAATCTCTCATTGCTAAAACTGTTTTTAAATCAACATCTCGAGGATGAGAAGTTGTATATCTAATTCTTGAAATACCTGTTTTATCAAGTGCAATTAGTAAATCGCCTAAAGTGTAGTCAATATCTTGAAAATCTTTCCCATAAGCATTAACATTTTGTCCAAGTAGTGTAATTTCTTGATATCCGCTTGCTACTAACTCTTCTACTTCTTTTATAATAGATTCTGGTCTTCTAGATCTTTCCTTGCCACGAGTATAAGGAACAATACAGTATGTACAAAACTCATCGCAACCAAACATAATATTAACCCAAGCTTTAAATTGGTGATTTCTAACTTTAGGTAAGTTTTCAACAATCTCACCTTCTTTTGAGTAAACTTCAATTACTCTTTCTTTTGAGTAAAAAGCTTCGCTAATATACTCAGGTAACATATGTAAGTTGTGGGTGCCAAAAACTAATCCCACATTTGGTTGGCTTTTTAAAATACGTTCAACTACATATGGTTCTTGCGGCATACAGCCCGCAAGACCAATAATTAAGTTGGGATTATTTTTTTGATACATTTGAAGTCTACCAACTTCACCCCAGATTCTGTTTTCAGCATTTTCTCTAATTGCGCATGTATTAAGAATAATTAAATCACTATCTTCTGGTGATAAAGCTTTAGTAAAGCCCATTTTTTCTAAAATTCCTGATATTATTTCACTATCAGCTTCATTGCCCTGGCAACCATAAGTTTGAATTAAGTATTTTTTATGATTACCTAAACCTAAATATTTCGAATCTATTTCAAAAGAAGTCATCTCGGTGACTTTTTTAGTTCTACGTCTTGCATCTTTTAAATTTGGTTTAAAGTATTTTAAAATATCATCATCTTTTTTCATATTATTCTCCGAAAATCTTTATTCTTTTAATTTGTGGTTCTTTCCTAGAAAAATCTAAAAGTACCGCATTTAACCATGTTGGTCCTTCATCAACTTCATTAATTTGTGAGATACCATTAATAAAACGTTCAATTATTACTTCCTTTTTAACACCAATTACCCCGTCATAAGGGCCTGTCATACCAACATCAGTAATATATAGTGTTCCTTTTGGAAGTACTCTTTCATCAGCAGTTGGAATATGTGTGTGAGTTCCAACAACTGCTGATGCAAGCCCATCTAAATAATGGCCTAAGGCGACTTTTTCAGATGTGGCTTCCGCATGAAAATCTACAATTGAGTAATCATGGGGAACTGTTTTTAAAATATTTTCTACCATTGTAAAAGGATTTTCAATACTTAAATTAAAATAAACCCGACCTAACGCATTAATAACTAATACTTTTTTATCATTAAAATTAATTACTTTATAACCATAGCCAGGAATATTTTGGTAATTAATTGGTCTTATGATATTAATGTTTTCATCTTCAAAAAGATCAAAGACTTGACGGTTACCATAAGTATGGTTACCCATTGTTAAAAGATGAATGCCGGCACTCATAAACTCTTTGTATATTTTTTTAGTAATGCCTCTTCCGTGTGCGGCATTTTCAGCATTAACAATAATTAAATTAGGTTTATATTCACTTTTAAGTTTATCTAAGTTTTCAAGTAAAATACGTCTGCCTGGTTCGCCGTAGATATCTCCTACAAATAATATTTTCATATTTTCACTCTTTCTAATAAAAAGAGGCAAAATGTGCCTCTTTATTTTGCAATATCGGTTGCTCGTGTTTCTCTAATGACTGTAACCTTGATTGTTCCTGGATAGGCCATTTGTTGTTCTATTTTATCTTTGATTTCTCTTGCAACAGTAAAGGCTTGTAAATCATCAATTTCATCTGGTTTAACAATTACTCTAATTTCTCTACCAGCTTGAATTGCATATGATTTTTCAACTCCTGGAACATCATTAGAAATTGATTCAAGTTGTTGTAATCTTTGAATGTAGTTTTCAACTGATTCGTTTCTTGCTCCTGGTCTAGCTGCGCTTAGTGCATCAGCTGCAGCAACTAATACACCAATAACGGTAGTTGCTTCTGTATCACCATGGTGTGATGAAATCGCATCGATAACTTCTTTTGGCTCACGGTAACGTGTTGCAAGATTAATACCAATGTCAACATGGCTTCCTTCAACTTCATGATCGATGGCCTTACCAATGTCATGTAGTAATCCAGCACGTCTTGCTAAGATTTCATCTTCACCAATTTCAGCAGCTAATTTACCTGCTAAAAAGGCGACTTCAATTGAATGTTTTAATACATTTTGACCATAACTTGTTCTAAAGTTAAGTCGTCCTAACATTTTAATAATTTCTAAGTGAATACGGCCGATGCCAAGTCTAAAGACTGCATCTTCACCTGCTTCGTGTAAGTAAGTTTCTACTTCTTCACGGCTCTTTTCAACAACTTCTTCAATACGGCCTGGATGAATCCGTCCGTCTTGAACTAGTTTAGTTAGAGCTCTTTTAGCAACTTCTCTTCTTACTGGATCAAATCCACTTAATACGACTGCATCTGGTGTGTCATCAATAATTAAATCAACACCGGTTAATGCTTCTATGGTGCGAATATTACGTCCTTCACGTCCGATAATTCGTCCCTTCATTTCATCATTTGGAATATCTACTACTGTCACTGTTGTTTCGGTAGTAGTTTCACTTGCATACTTTTGCATTGCTAGTGACATGATGTTTTTAGACTTGTTTTTAGCTTCTAGCTTAGCTTTTTCTTCTTCATCGCGGATGTAAGTTGCAACTTCTATTTGCATCTTTTCTTTTACTTCATTCATAATGATAGTTTCCGCTTCTTCTTTTGAAATTTGAGAAATTTCAATTAGTTTTTGTTCTTGTAACTTAAGCGTTTCTTCCACTTTGCTATTTAATTGTTCAAGTTGTTCTTGCCTTTGATCGATTCTTTCTTCTTTAGCAAGTAATGTTTCTTCTCTTCGGTCTAGGTTACTAGTCCTACGATTTAGTTGTTCTTCTCTTTGATTTAATTTGTTTTCTTGTGATGCTACTTGAGAACGTCTTTCTCTAATATCAGCATCAATTTCTCTTTTTAAATCATGAATTTCCTTCTTCGCTTCTAAGATACTTTGTTTCTTAGCTTCATCGGCTTCTTTACGCCCTTCTTCAACAATACTTTCATAAGTTTCGCGACTTTTTCTAAGACTTTTTTCGTGTAAAAACACACGAATAAAAAATCCAATCGCTAATCCACCTAACAGTGATAGCAAAATGGAGATAATAATTGCCCATACTGGCATGTTGATCCCTCCATTTTTTATTTAATTTCGTATATCTTAAGAATATAATTTCTTTTATAATCTTATACTTATTATAACGCATTTTAAACTTTTTTGTCAATTTATAACTTTACAGTCCATTTTATTAAAATGTTTGCTATAATATATATTAGATAAGGAAGTGTTAATATGTCTCAAGTAAGAAAACCAAAGCGTAAATTTGGTGAGTTTATAATGGCTTATCGTAAGATAATAATATTAGGTTTATTTTTTGTACTACTACCAATAGTTGTAGTAATTGGTGTTTATACTGGTACTAAAGCTAATGGAGAAAAGATTTATTTCCAGGAAGTAACTCCAGATCATCATTTGAGTAAAAAGTTTATAAACGTTGAAGATTTTACTACTTTTAACTTTGATGTTGAATATACTCAAGTTGAACCACTTTATGATAAAGAAGATACGGAAAAAGTGATTGGTAAAAAATATTCTTTTAATTTAACTTATACTAAAAATGTCGTTGATATCAAAGATGTCAAAGTAACACCAGTACTAGTTGCTCCGTGGTCTACATATAAAGCATTTAAAAATCAAATGACCCTAAGAGAAGGTAGCAAACAACTACTACAAGTAGACTTTGAAAAAATGACGCCATATGCGCCACTTTGGTTTGTTAATGTTGATAACCCAATTTTATATTTTCAAGTAAATTATAAAAATACTCAAGACTTGCCAGAAGTTGCTTATTTGTTTTTTGATTTAACTAATTCAAATCCAAAAGTTATTGAGTAATATAAATAGCTAACCAAAGTCCAGTTGGACTTAGGTTATAAACACGATGTTTAGTGTGGGGAGTAATTTTAATTACTTCCCCTTTTTTTAATTTAACTTTATGATCACTAAACTCAATAACTGCTTCTCCTTCTAATAGAATGGCTATTTCATATCTACTATCTTCTAGCCAGTCGGTTGTTTGACCACTTGATGTAATTCTAGATATTTCGAAGTTTTTAGCTTTATCAATTAAATCAATTATTTCTGCGTCTTTAGAATATTTTAAGTTTTCGTAAATATTATTAATCATTTTCTTTCCTCACTAAATAAGTTAGTGTTTCCATTTCTACTGTTTGAAAAAACATCTTAACTGGAGTTACTTCACGAAGTTCATAATTAGTTAATTGTTTTAGATTTGAAACAAGTGATCTTAAATTACAAGATAAATAAATAATTTTTCGTATTTTTGAGTTATTTATTTTATCTATTACATCACTAGAAAGTCCAGCTCTTGGTGGGTCAACAATAATTGTTGTTGCTCTTTTTTGATATTTTGTAAACTCTTTATTAAAATCTCCTAATACAACTTCTATGTTAGTAATATTATTAAGGGCAATTGATTCTTTTGCTGATTTAACTGAATCAGTGTTATTTTCAATGGAATAAACACCTTTAACACTACTACTTATATATTGGCCTATCGAAGACATTCCCGCAAAAGCATCAATTACTATATCATCAATGTCTAAGTAGTCTTTAATTTTTTTATATGTGAGATTTGCAACATCTCTATTAACTTGAAAAAATGAATCAGGATAAATAACAAATGAATATTTGCCAATATTATCTAAAATAAACTTTTGTTTATAGTTTTTAATATTGTTAAAGTGATATGAATCATTTTTTCTTTCAAGATGTTGATGATAAATTGACATTACTCTTGAATCTTTAAGTAGTGGTTCATATAGTATTAGTGGAATAGTTTTAGAACTATTTGTTACAAATATAACCATCGCATGAGTTTTATTTGTTCTAATAATAACTGAGTTTAAGTCTTTATATATTACTTTTTCTTGTAAGTAGTGTTCTTTTAATATTATTAAGATTTCATTAATTAATTCTTCGGCTTGAATTAAATGATCCATTTCTAAAAATTTATTAGTACCTTCTTTGTATCCTCCTAATAATATATAAGGATTACTTCTTGCAATAAATCTTGCTTTATTGCGGTAGTTATAATATTTATTATCAGTAATAATATCATTTATTTTAAAATCTTTAATACCATTGCGAAGCAAAGTTTCAAGTGTTATATCAACTTGAAACTCAAGCTGCTTTTCATTATTTAAATGAATTAATGAGTTATTATCATACTCCAAAGTAAAATCGGTGCGATATTTTGATTTAGTAATTAAATCAATTATTTCACCTTCAAAAAAGTTTTTCTTTTCTTTTGTTATTTTAATGTTTGCTTCTTCACCTGGTAGTAAACCTTTAATAAATCCAACTTTACCTAAGTCTTTTACTACCCCATATCCACGAAAGTCAAGAGCAACAGCTTTTACTTTATAAGTAATAATAACCACCTCTATTATCATTATATCAAAATAATTTCAATTTAGACTTATATTTTTAAACTAATAAGAGTATCATAGTAGATATAGAAGGGAATGAGGTAAAATGGAGAAATCAAAACTTAATTTATGTGGCTTAATTGCCGAATTTTTTGGAACAATGCTTCTAGTTGTCTTTGGAGCAGGTATTGCATCAAAAGCAGACACATTATGGGCTGCTAGTATTGCCTTTGGATTAGTCTTAATGGCTTTAATTGTTACACTATGACCAGTTTCTGGAGGACATTTCAACCCAGCAGTGTCAATTGGACTTTTAATTAGTAAAAAGATTGATCTAAAAAACTTTTTATTATATGTTGTAGTTCAGTTCTTAGGAGCTATTGCAGGTGGGGCATTACTTCTTTTATTTTTCAAGGATGGAAATGCAATTGGTGCTAATGGCTTAAATGCTTTCTTACAAGCATCAACTAACCACAGTGATACTGGATTTATGTTAATTGCACTATTAGTTGAATTAATCGCTACTTTCATGTTTGTCTTAACTATTATTATGACTGTAAATAGTGAAAAGAACTCTAGTAAGGCATTTATTATTATTCCACTAGCACTTACTTTAGCATTAATGCTAGCAGGACCATTTACTGGTGGATCAGCTAACCCAGCTCGTTCATTTGGAACAATGATCTTTGCAGATTCATTTAAGCATGTTTGGATTGTGATTGTTGGACCAGTATTAGGAGCTGTACTTGCAGGATTTACTAGTTTAATTTTATTAAAACATAATAAGAAAAATGAGCAAGCGCAAAGCGAAGCTCATTAATCTATCGAAGAGTATCACTGATGTCTTTTACTCTGCTAATTTTTGTGGTCCTAATTTAGATAAGACATTAAAACGTTCGGGATTTACAACACCATAATTTTCTTGGATAAGTTTTTTTAATGCGTTGTAGTCCTCTTCGTTTTTGTATACAACTTCAGTTGAGAATAGTGGAATGATTTGGTAAAACCAAACATATTCACCATTTTCAAGTTGAACTTTATAATCACTTTTTTTAATATGATAAGGATAATCAAATAAGATTCCTTTAAACTCTGTACCAGGAAGTTTACCACCAAGTTGCAAGGTATGTTCATATCCTAGCCAAGTTCTTTGTTGGAATGGATATTGCATTAAGGCTTTTAAATATGCAATTGGCCAAAACCATTTCTCATCACGGTTTTTAAGGTCCCAGTTTTTAGGTAAACAAATTAATAACTCAGCTCTTCCAACTCCATCTTTACGATATGATGGTGGAATGTTTCTCATAACTTGTGCTCCCATACCAACTGTTGTAAGAGTATAATATGGTCTTGATTCACTAGGTTTTGATATTAAGATTGTTCTTTCAATATGTCTTGATTGAGTTTCTTTTAGTTTAGTTTCAACTAAGCCAAAAGTTTTAATAATGTGGTTAGTTATTGTATAGTTATCATTTTTGCTATATACGTGTAGTTTTGGTCTAAAAAAGCACATTCCTAACACCACCTTTCGTGCATATAAATTATATCACTTTTTAAATAAATATCAAAATTTTTATCTATAATTTAAATTAATGTTATAAATTGGTATAAAAAGGCACTATTATCTAAATAGTACCTTTTTTATTTTATAAATCAAACTCATTATTTTTTATTCTTTTTATTAAATCTAAAACTTTATCTTTAATTAAATCTCTTGTATATTCAAAGTCTTCTTTTGGTCCACCACTTGGATCATCTAAACCCCAATCTTCTTGGTGTTTAGAAGGTATGTATGGACACTCAACACCGCAACCCATAGTAATAATAATGTCAAAATCTTTAGGTATATCGCTAATTAATTTACTTTTGGCATGACTCATTGAAACGCCACAATCTTCCATTACCTCAATTGCTAGTGGTTTTGGATTTGGATAACTTTCAGTTCCTGCTGAATAAGCTTCAATGATATTTGATCCTAAGTGTCTTGCCCAACCTTCAGCCATAATACTACGGCAACTATTATGTGTACAAATAAAAGCAACTCTTACCATATTTTTACCTCTTCTTTTCAAGTAATGTAACTGATTCAATATGTGATGTTTGTGGGAACATATCTAGTGGTGTTGTTTCTACAATATTATATTTTTTAGATAATATTTTAAGATCATCAATTAAAGTTTTAGGATTACATGAACCATATATTATCTTATCTGGTTCTTTGGACAATATAAACTCTGATAAATTGCTTCCTAGTCCAGTTCTAGGAGGATTAAATATCATAACATTAGGTTTTATATCTAATGTTTTAAAAACTTCAAGTGTATCACCTTCAAATACTTTAACATTACTAATTTCATTTAGTTTTAAAGATTCTTTTGCTGCTTCGCAGGCTTCTTTATTTATTTCAATTGAGTAAACTTCTTTTACTAAGTTTGAAATATAAATCCCAATTGATGCAACCCCTGCATAAGCATCTAGTACAATATCACTTTCCTTAAACTTAGCAAGTCTAATCATTTCATCATACATATTTTTAGCTTGAATAGAGTTTAATTGAAAAAAACTTTCTGGTCCGAGTAATAATTTCTTATCGCCAATAGTTTCTTCTAAATATAAATCTCCATACATTAATGTAGTTTTACTGCCAAAAAACTCTCTACTTCTAGTATCACTGTTAATTGTTGTAAAAACTGATTTTATTTTAGGATTATCTTTAACTAATTCTGATATAAAAGTTTCAATATTTTTAGGTTTTGCAAGAACAAATGTAACTTGAAGATCTCCAAGTTGATTAGTTCTTGCGATAATATATCTTAAATCTCCTCTTTTGGTGCGATTATCAAAAGCTTTCACTTCGTGTTTTTCAAGTAAATCTAAAATGTTTCTAGTTAATAGGTCTAAGTTCATTTTATGAACTAGACATAATTTAACTGGTAAAAACCTATTTGAATCTTTATAATAAAAACCTACTTCTAATTTCCCGTTTATCTCTTGAACTGGTAGTGTTACTTTATTACGATATCTAAGTTCAATTGGACTTGTAATTGTTAAATTTAATTTAGTTTTACTAGTTTCTTTTCTTAAATTTACATTATATAAAAAGTTAATAACATTTCTTTTATGTTTAATTTGTTCAAAATATGATGTGTGCTGCATATTACAACCACCACATCTAAAGTAATATGGACAAGGTGGATCAATTCTTAGTGGACTTTGTTTGATAATATCAATATTTTTACCTTCAAAATTACCTCTTGAGTTTTTTTCAAGATCAACATCTACTACTTCATCTAGTAAGGCATAATCTATAAAAACTGGTCTTTTATTAATATATGCAATTCCTTCTCCGTCATTACCAATTCGTTCAATTTTAGTCTAGTTTTTTTCTTCATCTTGGTTCCTTTCATTTAAAAATAAGTGCCGAAGCACTTATTATTAACTAAATGTTGCATCTGATGTGTCGTTAAACTCAAATGGTTCATCAGTATATTTATCATATAATATACCACCATCAATTATAAACACCAAATTATATTGAAGCGGATCTCTTATAACAAACTCTGGATTAACCC
>FZPS01000080.1_pt111 | contig 11240 bp, 11 predicted proteins | sample 1817821 | NCBI WGS metagenome assembly FZPS01 (sample SAMEA104158645, study PRJEB21678) | metagenome | place: Germany | collected 2015-04-21 | reverse complement strand
CCTTATGGCCAGAGTGGTCTTGCCGGAGCAGCAGCTGCCGTCAATGCCTATGATAATAGGGCCAGTCTTTTCCGTGAGCAGGACCTGTATTCTTTCAACAAGGGTATTCATGGTGTCATATCAGCCTTGCCTTGCGGAAAACCGCAACCAGCAAGGGGATGAGTAGAAGCTGGGCAACAATGCCGGGCAGGGCCGTCAGGAAAGCGCCGGACAGGAAAAGGGCAAAGGAGAACTCCGTGCCCCAAAGGGTCATAATGAATCGAACAAAACCCCAGACAAGCCTGCCCGCCAGCATGGCTGCTATGAGGGCTATGTAGGTGCCGGCAAAATTTTGCGGCAGCCATTTCTTGAGAGTGCCTGTTACAAAACCGTAGGTGGCCAGCTCAAAGGCCATGGATACGGCTATCCACATGGGCGGCATGGAAAACAGCGCGCTGCGGAGAAGGGGGAGTATAAAGCCCACGACCGGACCCCAGCCGGCGCCGCAGACAAAGCCGCAGAGCAGCACCGGCAGGTGCATGGGCAGCAGCATATTGCCTATGAGGGGTATGCCTCCCGTGATAAAGGGGAGCACAAGACCCAGGGCCATAAAAAGGGCCGATAGGATTAGATATTTCACCGGATGATGCGCCGCTAAATTTTTTTTCATACTTTTCCTCTCCGCTATTCTAAGATGGCAGACTAAAGGCTTTTAGGCCCCGCAAAGCCGTGGCCTGTGATGAGAATGTTTGACTTCCGGCAGCTTAGTTTTATTAGTCCGGGAGCGTCTTACCGCGACAGCATGTACATAAATCCGGTTCTACGCATACTTTCAGCTTTAAAAATTTTTATTTCAAATATTGTTGCATAAAAAGTTTGAATATGCAAAAGAAAAAAGTATGGTAGCCGTTTGAAAGCTATCATACCATACGAAAAAGCATTTTTCCATACTGCGATTCATGCTATTATTTAATGTTTTTCGGGAATCTTATTTTTTAGGGTTTCAAACCAAAGGGCCGCCGGGAGTCAGAATCGCAGCCAATGTCAAAATGCCAATATTTTCATTATAAATGCTGTCAAACTGGCTGATAGGCAACGGGTTTACTCCCCTGCCGGCCTCTATGGTATAGCCGGGCCTGTTAAAGTCCTGTATGAACCAGTCCTTGTAACCGGCAAAGCCGGAGCCGTAAGGAGTTTCCTCCAGAGCATAGCCGCTGGCCTCGGACAGCCTTCGGCCGATTTCTTCACTTCCTGCCGGGTTGTAATCCAGGAATTTCCAGTAAATCACCCCGCCTTGAGTGTGATAAGCCAGAATAAGGGCCGGGTCAATCTCCAGTGTAAAATCGTATATCGCAAGGCTTTCGGGAGCTACTAGGGGTCCCGAGCCCACATAGTCCCTCGGGCCGGGGCGGGTAAAGCCCTCGGCAAATTTGATTTGCCTGGCCTGCTCCCAGCCGGCGGGATACTGGAGGTTTGTATCCACGCCCCGGATATTTGCTTTCCAGCCCGAGGGGAAGGGAATATCCGGATAGTTCCGAGACAGGGCCCTGGCAGATTCAAAGTATGTACCACTGTCCAGCTCCCCGGTGACCAGGTCGATACCGTCAGGGTTTACCGCCGGAGCAATATAAATGGTAGAGGCGTTAAAAATATCCTGGGCGGGAATATTATAGATATTGCCCCCGGAAACGTAGGCTTTGGCGAAATCCTCCAAAAATTTCAAAAGCAGCGGTGTGGTAATCCATTCGTTGGCGTGGTGGGAGGCGTTGTAAAACACCCGGTTGCTGCCGGAGCCGGTTGATATGTAATACAGCGGCCTGCCCATGACGCTGCGGCCCATTTCTCCCACATTTAAAAAGGGATATCTGGCCGACAGACCCCGGACTATGTAGCCTATTAGAGTGCTGCTGTAATTGATGTTTGTGGGAACTACGTCAAAGCCCAGGGGGATGACTACGATTCTGCCGACGCTTAGACTTAAGGGGTCGATTCCGGGGTTTGCCGTTTCAATTGCCCTGACGGTGCTGCCATACTGCAGGGCCAGGTGGTAAAGTGTGTCGCCTCTCCTTATGGTATGTGTGACATAGCCCGTGTACCATGGCATTAGGGCCCTGTGGGTCAGGGGGCCTACAATCCCGTCAGGGACAAGGCCCATGTCTCTTTGAAAATTCTGGACTGCCGCTAAAGTCCGGCCTCCGAAAACTCCGTCTATTGGGCCGGGATTATAACCGGCCCGTGTCAATGCCAGTTGAAGAAGCTCTACCAGGGGACCTCGAGAGCCGAATCTTAAAATTTTCATGGTCAAATTTTCCTCCCGATTATCTTCTCCATATATTCTATGGCGTTTCATCGCAAAAGGTAAATCAGAAATAAATTAACGGCACTATTTTTGCCCGCAAGTTGACATACTGAAAATGCGATAAGTTTTTTCGCAAGAAAAGAGAAGGGGAAAAGGATGGAATGCTGAAGACAAAGAAAAATATGGCAAGAAGATGTGCCGTTTTGGCAATAATTTTAATAGGCTGCTGTCTGACTCCCGGAATAGAAGCTTTGGCAACGGAGATAACGGAGCTGGTGCCGATGGGCTGCACGGTAGGGATAGAGATGAAAATGGACGGCGTGCTGGTGGTGGGACTTTCCAATCTTGAGACGGAAAACGGCCCTTTCTCACCGGCGGGAAACGCGGGCATCATGCCTGGGGATTTGCTGGTGCGGCTTGGAAATTGTGAAATCCGCTCAGCCCAGGAATTTATTGATGCGGCTTCGAAACTGACGGGGGAAGAGGTCGCGGTTACGGTGCGCAGGGGAGAAAGAATAATACAGTATTCGGTTAAGCCGCTACCCACGGAAGACGGCGCTTACCAGCTTGGATTGTGGCTGAGGGACAGTGTGTCGGGAATCGGAACCGTTACATTCTATGACCCGAAGTCGGGGCTGTATGGGGCGCTGGGTCACAGTATAACTGATGCGGATACAGGAGTTATTATGCCTCTGGGAAGCGGATGCATTATAGGCTCCACGGTGGTGGATGTGCGGAAAGGCTGCAGCGGCGCGCCGGGAGAGCTTTGCGGACATTTTGATAAAAACAAGAACTGGGGAAATATTCTTAAAAACACGCCTAACGGCATATTTGGGATAATGATGGGCGGAGCCTTTGATGTACAGCAAAAAGCCATACCTGTTGCAAAGGAAGAAGAAGTAAAGCTTGGAGCTGCCACGATACTTGCCAATGTCTCCGGTACGCAGGTTGAGGAATATGCCGTGGAAATAACCAGAATCTACAGGAGCAACAATTCCGGAAAGAGCATGATGCTTACCGTAACAGACCCTAAACTGCTGGAAAGAACAGGCGGGATAGTTAAAGGGATGAGCGGAAGCCCCATAATCCAAAACGGAAAGCTCATAGGAGCCGTAACCCATGTTTTGGTAAATAATCCCGACAGGGGTTATGGAATCTCTATAGAACGCATGCTGGAAGCAGCCGGCGGAAATAAAATATCAAATAAGGCCGCTTAGGGAATTTTGTCGAAGCGTGTCTAATTATGTAAACAAAAAGCTGTAAATTTTCTACAGCTTTTTGTTGCAATAAAGTACAAGCTGTGATAAATTAGTAACACTTAGGCGGTTTTTATGCAAAAAAAATACAAGGCTGGCCGTGAATTGTAATATTTGGAGGTTGGATTATGGAAACCAAAATACGCGTTCTCATTGCAGATTCCGGCGAAGATTTTCGGGTTCTTCTGGCAGACATGCTCTCAGATGAAGGGGACATTGAGGTGGTTGGAACTGCCGGAGATGGTATTGAGGCTTTGGCTATGCTTGCAGAGCACAAGCCCGATGTTCTCCTTATCGATTTAGTACTCACCAAACTTGACGGCCTTAGCGTCCTTGGCAAAATGCAGGAGACAGGCGCGAATCCAGCTATTATTGTTATTTCCGGCTTTTTCAATGAACACGTTGTTTCCAGGTGTTCCGAGCTGGGAGCGTTTTACTTCATGCCGAAGCCCTGCGATATTCCGGCTCTGATAGCTCGAATACGTCAGGTTCGCGGCACTTCAAGAAGCCTGGAGCCTGTACCACATCAGGGAATGGCTATACAGAGACGGCAGGAACAGAGCCTGGAGGCGGTAGTAACTGAAGTTATACATGAGATTGGAGTTCCTGCCCACATAAAGGGTTATCAATACCTTCGGGAGGCCATAATCCTCACCATTAACGATATGGAGGTCATTAATGCGGTCACCAAGGTACTTTACCCTGCTGTCGCCAAAAAATTTGGCACCACTCCTTCCAGGGTGGAAAGAGCTATACGTCATGCCATAGAGGTGGCATGGGACAGAGGAGACCTGGAGACCCTTCAAAAGTTCTTTGGCTATACCGTATCTAACATAAAAGGAAAACCAACGAATTCAGAATTTATCGCCATGATCGCGGATTGCCTGAGCCTGCGCCGCAAAGCCGCCGAAATATAGACCGCTTATGGCGTATAATAACGTCCTTCCCGGAAGTTTGCCTTATGCGCACCCCGGAAAGGACTTTTTCATTTAAATTGTTGAATTTCTTTCCGTTTTTCTTTTAAATTTAGGTAAAGCATGCGTATTGACACAACTGTTTTTACGATTTAAATTGAAGTACAATACCAACAAATCTCTTACAAAGCCGGATTAGGAAAGCGGGAGAAATAAAATTAGGGTGTGATAAAAATGTTTTATATGTACGACCGCGAAACGGAGACCATGCCGAGGGAACAACTGCGCAGGCTGCAGGGAGAGAGACTTCGGAATGTGGTGAGAAGGGTCTATGAAAACGTGCTCATGTACAGGCAGCGGTTCACGGAGATGGGGCTGGCCCCTGAGGATATCCGCTCCATTGATGACATTGCCAAACTGCCTTTTACATACAAGCAGGATCTGCGGGACAACTACCCCTACGGGCTTTTTGCGGCGCCAATGAGAGAGGTGGTAAGGCTGCATGCCTCCTCCGGCACCACGGGCAAGCAGACCGTCGTGGGATATACCAAAAAGGACCTGGACATCTGGGGCCAGGTCATGGCGAGAACCCTGGGCGCAGGGGGCGTTACCAGGGATGATATAGGCCATATCAGCTACGGCTACGGCCTGTTTACCGGCGGAATGGGAGGAAATCTGGGCTCCGAGACCATAGGCTGTGCCACCATTCCTGCCTCCACGGGGAACACAAGCAGGCAGGTGACCATTCTGATAGACTTCAAGCCTACCTTCCTGCTCTGCACGCCCTCCTATGCCCTTACCATTGCGGAGTATATGGAGGACAACAAAATTCCAGTAGAGAGCCTGAGCCTTAAGGCGGGCTTTTTCGGGGCGGAGCCCTGGAGCGAGAGCATGCGCCGGGAAATTGAAAGCAGGTTAAATCTCAGAGCCTATGACATTTACGGCCTGTCCGAGATTATAGGCCCCGGCGTGGCCTACGAATGCCAGTGCCAGAAGGGGCTGCATGTAAACGAGGACCATTTCTATCTTGAAATTATAGACCCGGATACTGGCCGGCTGCTGCCGGACGGGCAGGAGGGAGAGATAGTTTTCACCTGCCTGACCAAAGAGGCCCTGCCCCTTATACGCTACCGCACCCGCGACGTGGGCCGAAAGGTTGTTGAGCCCTGCCAGTGCGGCAGGACCAGTGTCCGGATGGAGAAACCCGCCGGACGCACGGACGACATGCTTATCATCCGGGGCGTGAATGTGTTTCCCTCCCAGATTGAAAGCGTTTTGCTCGGCCTTGACGGCATAGCCCCCTTCTTCCAGATGATTGTTGAACGGGAGGGGAACCTTGACAAGCTCACCGTCCTTGTGGAACTAACCGAGGAAAACTTTACCGACGAGGTGCGCAAGCTGCAGGAGATGTCCGCCGTGGTGCAGAATGCCATAGAGTCCGTTTTGGGCATAAGAGTCAAGGTGCGCCTTGCGGGTCCAAAGAGCATACAGCGCTTTGAGGGCAAGGCGGCCCGGGTCATAGATTTGCGCAAGGAACAAATAAAATAGGGGGGTAGGCGAAATGTTCATAAAGCAGATTTCAATTTTTGTGGAGAACCGTGGCGGCGCCATCATGGAGGTAACGGCGGCCCTCAAAGCAGCAAACATAAACATTCGGGCCCTTTGTATTGCCGATACGCAGGATTTCGGCATAGTGCGCCTGATTGTGGATAAAACCGAGGCCGCCATCAAAGCCCTGCGGGCCCAGGACATGACGGTGGTGGAGACAGACGTTCTGGCCCTGTCCGTGGAGGATACCCCCGGTGCATTCCATGTGGCTCTGGAGGCCCTGTATGAGGGGGCTGTTATGATAGAATACTGCTATGCCTTTGTCGCCCCGGTGGGAGGAGGAGCCACTATCATACTCAGATGCCGGGAGCAGGAAGCCGCGGCAAAGCTGCTTACAGAGCGGGGACTCAAGCTCTTATCCCAGGAAGAAGTCAGCTGCTGACCGGATTCGGAACAGTATCAGCCAAAATAGACTGCACCTGCCCGCGGGGATAATTCCCAAAGGGCAGGTGCAGTTTTTTAACGGCGCGTTTATTAAATCAGCGCCTGAAGAATTCTTCGAAGTAGTCCCGCTCGGCGGCTTTATCGGGCTTATCGCCGGAATTATCGGGCTGCTTTAAGTCGTCTACGAGTTCCGAGAAACTGCGTCCATTCCTGTTAATCTTTTGAAAGGTTTCAGCGGGCTGCCCGTTGTTCCGGGACAGGGAGCCGGCAGTTACGCTGCTTCTTAAGGCTTCGGATTCCGCCCTGGCCCTGTCCCTGGCCAGTCTGGCCGCCTCTAAGGAGCGCAGGTGGCGCTTGCGCAGGATTCTGTAGCGGATAACTAGGGCGATATATCCGCAGAAGAGCAGGACCAGCGCCCAGAAGATAAGTTTTACATAGGTGTTGTCCATTACTTTTGCGATTTCGGATTTGATATAGAAGGTCTTTGACAGCGACACGGAGGTAGCGGCAACAAGGTGGGTCGAACCGATAACCCTGCCATCCTTTAATACTTTTATTTCTCCCAGTATGCTGCCGGCCTCCACGGGCGCCTTAAGGGGGGTGCCGTCATGCTGGCTGTATATGACTATTTCCCTCTGTAGGGTATCCATGTCCATGTCGTTCGGCAGCAGGTGCGTAATGGTCCTTTGGGGCCGGAGTCCCACGGAGTCTGCATCGCTGCCCATTTCAAGGGGTACTTCGGCTATAAGCTCGTTGGATTTCAAAACATCCTGATAGCTAAAGTTGGAAAACGCCCATTCGTACAGGTTTATAGTGTCCAAAAAATTGCCAAAGTCAAATAAGCCGCCCCCCTTGTCCGTTGCGACGCCTCCCATAACAACGCACAGAAGATGGATGTCATCCTTTGAGGCGGTGGAGATGAGACAGTAACCGGCATTTGAAGTGTAGCCGGTCTTGACTCCCCGGGCATGCTCGTAATAATAACCGGTGTAGTAGGAATCCTTGTTTATCAGCCCGTTGGTATTGGAAAGGGTCCGCGGATTAGAAACATTTGTGGCGGGTATTTCTTTAACTGCGGTGTTGCAAATATCCATGAACAGTGAATGGCTGATTGCCGCCTGGGCGATAAGGCACATGTCCCGGGCGGTTGTGTAGTGATTGTCGTCGTGAAGCCCGTGGGCGTTACTGAAATGCGTATCCTTGCATCCCAGCTCTTTTGCCCGGGCGTTCATCATATCGATAAAATTGGGGATTGTACCGCCTATGTACTCGGCTATTACATTGCAGGCCTCGTTTGCTGAAGCTACCATGGCGCAATACATAAGGTTTTCCAGACTCATGGTTTCTCCGGGAACTATGCCGGCGCTGCTGCCATCCTCAATAAGGTTGTAGCCTATATTCTCCGAGGCTGTGACCTCGTCGTAGAGGGTGACCTGCCCGGACTCGCAGGCCTCCACAGCCAGAAGTACTGTCATAATTTTCGTCAGACTGGCGGGATATGCCCGGTCATCCGGGTTTTTTGAATAAATTACATCCCCTGTCTCGGTCTCCAGAAGTATTACGGCGTTTGCCCCCACAGCGGGGTCCTCAAGAGCGGAAGCCTCAGGGGAAAGAGGAGAAAACAATAAGACAAAAATTATTGCGATGATAAACTTAAATTTTTTCATGTTAATCTCCGAAATAATATGTTATTATGTAGCAAACGGCTTGGCTTATTGCGACTTTAATTATACGTTTACAAAGAAAGAAAAGCAACAGTAAATTGCTTTGCGGGATAATAGGGGTTGGGGAATTGAAGCTGAATACTGTCGAAAAGTGTGCCATAATGCTCACTATAATTTTTATAGTTCTGCTGCTGGGATACCACTTTGGACGGGAGAGTTCGGAGGCTCCTTTTACGGTTATAACCGAAAGGAAGGCGGATAGGGCGGAGGTCCTTAAGGGCGGGGATGCGCCATCCGTCTCTCCTTCCGTTTCTCCTGAGGCCACCGGGAAAGACTCTTCCAAGCCCGACGGGACGAAGATGAACATTAACACTGCCACTGCTGAGGAGCTTTGTAGCCTCCCAGGCATTGGCGAAGTTCTGGCGGAGAGAATCGTTGAATACAGACGCGAAAACGGGGATTTTGAGTTTATAGAAGATATTATGGAAGTTAAAGGCATAGGTGAAGGGATATTTGCAAAGATACGGGACCACATAACTTGTTAGGGGGAAAAGTATATGAAGATTCTGGTCGTGGACGACGAAAAACTGCTGGTCAAAGGGATAAAGTTCAATCTTGAGAGCGAGGGCTATCAGGTGGACGCCTGTTATGACGGAGAGGCGGCAGTGGAAATGGCCAAGACGGGTGAATATGACCTTATTGTTCTGGACCTGATGATGCCCAAGTTGGATGGGCTTAACGCCTGTATGAAAATAAGGGAGTTTTCAAACGTGCCCATCATTATGCTTACAGCCCGCAGTGAGGACACGGATAAGCTCCTCGGCTTTGAATACGGTGCCGACGACTACCTTACCAAGCCTTTTAACATACTGGAGCTGAAAGCCAGAATCAGGGCCCTGTTGCGCAGATCCATTTTACAAAGCGCCTCTGAAAACAGCGGCAGGATAACCCGGGGATATATCACCATAGATACCGAGCGGCGCAGCGCCGAAAAGGACGGGGAGCCTGTGGAGCTTACTGTTAAGGAATTTGATTTGATTGAGCTTCTGATGAAAAATCCCGGAAAGGTCTACAGCAGGGAAAACCTGCTTAATATGGTCTGGGGATTTGATTACCAGGGGGACATACGCACAGTGGATGTCCATATTCGCAGGCTCAGGGAGAAGATGGAGAAAAATCCTGCTCAGCCCGAATGTATAATAACAAAATGGGGTATAGGGTATTATTTTGCTGAAAAAGACTGATATCGGATAAGACAACGGATTGTTGGATGAGAGTTTTTTCATCCCTATGTCCCGAATTTGGAGCTGGAGCTGGAGATGGATAAAACCATTAATAATAAACCGAAAATCAAATACAGCGTTCGGCTGAAATTCGTCACCACCTTTTTTGCGTTTATCGCGCTGCTTCTGATTCTTCTGAACACCTATCCCTTGATGGTATCCCGTGATTTGGTGTTTACCTCCAAACAGAAAACCCTGCAAAGCCAGGCGATGGTTATTTCCTCCTCTCTCTCTGCCCTGGAAACCCTGACGGTGGGGGACGTGGAGAAGGTTATGGAGCTGTTGGATATAATGCCCCTTACACGGGTTATCGTCACCGACAATACGGGGAAGGTGCTCTACGATACTTCCAATGTGGACACGGCCGTCGGCAGGTACGCGCTGTTTTCGGAGATAAGCCGCGCCTTATCCGGGGATGTGGTATTCTTTTCCAGATTTGCCGACGGAGCCTTTATGAGCCGGACGGCAATGCCCGTGGTGAGCCACAGCACCATTATCGGCAGTATTTACCTGTACGAATACGATAAACAGCAGGGTGAAATCATCATCGGCATACAGAGCAGACTGGGCAGCATTTCATTTGTCGTCAGTGCCCTGTCGCTTCTGCTTGTATTATTCTTAACTAACGCGCTGACCCGCCGCATTACGGAAATAGTCCGGGCGGTACGCATAGTGAGCGAGGGAGAATACAGCTATAGGATGCCGGTAAAGGGCAACGACGAGCTGGCGGAGCTGAGCTGGGAGTTCAATGCCCTGACGGACCGGCTGGAAAACACGGAGGAGCTGAGGCGCCGTTTTGTTTCCGATGCTTCCCATGAGCTCAAAACCCCGCTGGCCGCCATCCGGCTGCTGGGGGACAGCATAGTCCAGAGCGACAATATGGATGAGGATACCATGAGGGAATTTGTGGCGGACATAGGCAACGAGGCGGAGAGGCTGCGGCGCATTACCGAAAAGCTGCTTGCGCTTACCCGCCTGGACGAGGGAAAGCAGGCTGAACGAAGTGCCGTTGACGTGAAGAAAGTAGTGGAGAGTACCATGCACCTGTTGGCTCCCCTGGCGGAAAAGTGGAACGTAAAGCTGGAGAAAAATCTCAGCGACAACTGTTTTATTTACGCCGCCGAGGACGACATTTATCAGGTCGTCTTTAATCTTGCGGAAAACGGAATCAAATACAACCTGCCCGGAGGCACTGTCCGCATTCTGCTGTACACCGCTGAGGACAAGGTATTTCTCATTGTGGACGATACGGGCATAGGCATACCGGAGGAGGACAGGCCCTATGTTTTTTCCCGCTTTTACAGAGTGGATAAGGCCCGCTCACGGGAAGCCGGGGGCAGCGGCCTTGGACTCAGCATAGTGCACGATGCCGTAAGGTTTCATGGAGGCACGGTGGAGATCCAGTCCAGGGAAGCCGGCGGTACCCGATTCAGGGTCTGCTTTCCCCTGTATAAACCCGGAGAGGAGCAGGAAAAATGAAAAGGACAATTACTGCTCTCATAATAATTGTTGCGACGCTTCTTGCTGCCTGCGCTTCCCATAGCGGCGAAAAGGGCGTAGCCGGGGTGGAGGTTCAGGTATACCGTGTGGTTACCGGGAGCCTGAGAAATGACGGGGAGCTTATCAGGGCCGAGAAGGTGGTCATACCCAGCGGTTCAGACCGGCTCCACGCCGCAATGAAAGCGCTGGAAGAGCCCCCAAAAGACCCGGATTTGGAGCGCAGCCTGCCTCAAAAGCTGAAGATACTCTCCTACTCCCTGGAAAGCGGGCAACTGTCCCTGGAGATGAGCCGGGAGTATCTCAGCCTGCAGGGCATAGACAAGACTGTTGTGGACTACTGCATTACTCTGACC
>FZPS01000190.1_pt21 | contig 11250 bp, 8 predicted proteins | sample 1817821 | NCBI WGS metagenome assembly FZPS01 (sample SAMEA104158645, study PRJEB21678) | metagenome | place: Germany | collected 2015-04-21 | reverse complement strand
GTTATATGCAACGATACGATGAATCAAGTATTCAAATACTTGAAGGCTTAGAAGCCGTAAGAAAACGTCCTGGTATGTATATCGGGTCAACCGATGGTCGTGGATTACATCATTTAGTATGGGAAATACTAGATAATGCAATAGACGAAGTTTTATCAGGATTTGGAAATTCAATACAAATTACAATTAAAGAAGATAACTCAGTTGAGATTATTGATGAAGGACGTGGTATGCCTTATAAACCACATGCTTCAGGTCGCCCAACAACTGAAATTATTTTTACGCAATTACATGCTGGTGGTAAATTTAGTGACTCTGGATACTCAGTATCTGGAGGATTACACGGAGTTGGTGGTGCGGTAGTAAACGCACTTAGCCAATTTTTAGTGGTAACTGTTTACCGTGATGGTAAAATCTTTAAACAAAGTTTTGCAGATGGTGGATCAAAAATTAGTGATTTAGAAGAAATCGGTAAAACTAATAAAACCGGAACAACCATTTGGTTTAAACCAGATCCAAAAATTTTCTCAACTACTTTAATGAACTATGACATCATTAAAGAAAGAGTTAGAGAATCAGCATTTTTAATTAAAGGTTTAAAAATTACCTTAATTGACGATAGAAATAAACAAAAAGAAGTATTCCAGTATTTTGATGGAATCAAGGAATACGTTACTTTTTTAAATAAACAACGTAAACCATTTGATGAAGTCCATCTTATTAATGCTAATTACAAAGTTAACGGACATAAAACTCCAATTCAAGTTGAAGTTGCATTTCAATACTCTGAATCTTATAGTGAAGTTATCGTTTCATTTGTTAATAACGTTAGAACTAAAGACGGTGGAACTCATGAAATCGGGTTTAAATCTGCCTTAACAAGAGCGATTAATGACTATGCTAGAAAATATAACATCTTAAAAGAAAAAGATGAAAACTTAGATGGTGTTGATATTCGAGAAGGTATTACCGCTATTATTAGTTTAAGAATCTCTGAGGACTTATTAGAGTTTGAAGGACAAACTAAAAATAAATTAGGTACACCTGATGCTAGAACTGCGGTTGAATCAGTTGTTTTTGAAAATATGTTAAGTTACTTAGAAGAAAACTTAACCGTTGCTAACCATATTATTACTCGTTCAATTAACGCTAAAAAAGCTAGAGAAGCCGCAAGAAAAGCTCGTGATGCAGCAAGAAGTGGCAAAAAACAAAATAAAAAAGAAGTAACATTATCAGGAAAATTAACTCCTGCTCAAAGTAAAGATAAATCAATTTTAGAACTTTTCCTAGTGGAAGGTGACTCAGCCGGTGGATCAGCTAAACAAGGAAGAAATAGACACTTTCAAGCTATCTTACCTTTAAGAGGTAAAGTATTAAATACTGAACGTGCAAGTGCTGATCAAGCACTTAGAAATGAAGAAATTAACACAATCATCCACGCTATTGGCGCGGATTTTGGCGTTGATTTTGACCTTAATAAAATGAATTATGACAAAATTATTATCATGACCGATGCTGATACAGATGGGGCTCACATTCAAGTTTTATTAATGACTTTCTTCTTAAGATTTATGAGACCACTTGTAGAAGCCGGAAAATTATATATTGCCTTACCACCACTATATAGACTACTTAGAAAACGCGGAAAAACTGAAGAATCTAAATATATTTGGACTGATGAAGAATTAAACCAAATTGAAGATTTATCAACCTATCGTATCCAGCGCTTTAAAGGGTTAGGAGAAATGAACTCTGATCAACTTTGGGATACAACCATGAATCCTGAGACAAGATCAATTATTCAAGTTCAACTTGACGATATTTCTGAAGCTGATCAAAAAATTACCACTTTAATGGGTGATAATGTTGCCCAAAGAAGAGAATGGATTGAATCTAATGTTGACTTTGAAGTCTCAGATGACTTTGAAGTAGCAAAAGAAGCGTAAGGAAATATTAAATAGAAAGGAATAGTTTTGATTATTCAAAACTTTTAGTGATAAATATGAGTGTAATTAAAAAAATAGATAAATTTATAGATCAAAACATCATCAAATCTGAATTCACTGAAATCGTTGGCGAACGTTTTGCTAGATATTCAAAATACATTATTCAAGATAGAGCACTGCCTGATGTAAGGGATGGATTAAAGCCAGTTCAAAGAAGAATTTTATATGCAATGTATGAACTTGGTATGTTTCAAAATAAACCATATAAAAAATCGGCAAGAATTGCCGGTGAAGTAATGGGTAAATATCACCCTCATGGTGACTCATCAATTTATGAAGCAATGGTTAGAATGTCTCAAGATTTTAAGATGTTAGTTCCGCTAATTGATATGCACGGAAATAACGGATCAATTGATGGGGACTCACCAGCAGCAATGCGTTATACTGAAGCAAGACTTTCTAAAGCTAGTGAATATTTACTTGAAGATTTAGATAAAAGAACAGTATTATTTGTTCCAAACTTTGACGATGAAGAAACTGAACCTGTAGTTTTACCTGCTAAGTTTCCTAATCTTTTAGTAAACGGAGCAATGGGAATTGCTGCCGGTTACGCAACTAAAATCCCACCTCATAATTTATCAGAAGTTATTAATGCGACTATCGCGTTTTTGAAAAACCCAAATTTAACTAATAAAGAAGTCTTAAAATACATTAAAGGTCCTGATTTTCCTACTGGAGGAATCGTTCAAGGACTAGACGGCATTAAAGAAGCCATTGAAACTGGAGCCGGAAGAGTTATTATTCGTTCTAAAGTAATCAAAGAAGAAATCTCTAGAACTCAAGATCGACTTGTTATTACTGAAATTCCTTACGAAGTTAATAAAGCTGATTTAGTTAGACAAATTGATATGTTAAGAGTTGATAAAACTTTAGAAGATATCTTAGAAGTAAGAGATGAAAGTGACCAAGAAGGCTTAAGAGTAGCAATTGATCTTAAAAAAGGCGCTGACTACAACGTAGTATTAGCTTACCTTTATAAAAATACTAACTTACAAATTTCATACAACTACAATATGGTGGCAATCGTTAATAATAGACCTGAACAAATCGGTGTCATACCAATTTTAAAGGCTTATATTGAGCACCAAAAAGAAGTTGTTACTAACCGTTCTAACTTCTTATTAGAACGTGCTAAAAAACGTGAACACGTTGTTTTAGGGCTAATTAAAATGGTTTCTATTTTAGATCAAGTAATTAAGACTATTAGAAACTCAAATAATAAAGCAAATGCTAAAGAAAACATTATGAATAATTTTTCGTTTTCTGAAATTCAAGCTGAAGCAATTGTTACTTTACAACTTTACAGATTATCTAATACTGACGTATTTGAGCTTGAAAAAGAAAGCGAATCATTAAAAGCACAAATTGCTGAACTTGAAAGAATTTTAACAAACGAAAAAGCTTTAAACGAAGTTATTGAATCTGAATTAAAAGACACGCAAAAACAACTAGGAACACCAAGAAAAACTGAAATTGAAGCCGAAATTGAAAATATTAAAATCGATGAACGTGAATTAATCTCTGATGAAAACGTTCAAGTTGGTATTACTAAAGAAGGTTATGTTGTAAGAAGTAACTTAAGAAGTTACTCATCTACTAAGACTCCAGGTTTAAAACAAGGAGACCAATTTATCTTTGAAGAAGAAGTTTCAACACTAGATACTTTATTAATCTTTACTAACTTAGGAAACTATATCTTCTTACCTGTCTTTAAACTTGAAGAACAACGTTGGGGAGATTTAGGTATTTATATTAATAATATTGTCCCAATTCAAAGAGATGAAACCTTAGTTAAAGTTTTCAAAATCACCGATTTTGATACCACTCAACAATTATTAATCGCGACTAAGAACGGAATGATGAAACTAGCTAAATTAAGTGATTTTCTAGTTCAAAGATATTCACGCCCAATTAGAGCGATGAAACTTAATAAAGGTGATGAAGTTGTTGCTGTTGATATTGATGTTTTATCAAATATTTATACTGTAACTAAAGGCGGATACGCCTTACGCTTTAAAACTATTGAATTACCACAATACGGCTTACAAGCCGCTGGGGTTAAATCAATGTTGCTCCAAACTAATGATGAAGTCGTTTCAGCCTTCTTCGTTGAACCAGATGATGAAGTTGTAGTTTTAACTTCTCGCGGTCATATTATTAAAGAGTCTGCTGAAGGAGTTCAGTGTTATAACCGCTACCGTAGAGGTACTTTAATTGTCGATCGAATGAAATCTAATCCGCATTTAGTTGTAGATGCTGGTAGACTTTCTAAAAATCAGATAAAAGAAGAAGTACCTATTAATATTATTTGTGAAAAAGGATTATCACAATTAAAAGCAAGTGACTTAAAATATACTGCTAATAAATACGGAAGAAAAGTCTTAGAAACTGATGAATTAGGCATACCACAAATAATGCTAATTGGCCTTGCTTTTGCTGATGAAATTAAAATTACTAAGCCGGCACCGGCTGTAAAAGAAAAAACTGAATTTGTTGAAGCTAAGATTTTAGCTGAAGAAATTGAAACTGACGATAAAGTCAAAATTAGAATCTCTAAATTTGACCTATTTGATGAATAAAAGGAGTTGAATATATGTTAACAATTAACGTTTTAGGACACAAAGAATTACAAGTAAAAAACCATACAACATTACTTGAAGTATCAAAAATATTAGGTATTAAACCATATGCCGCTAAAGTTAATAAGAGATTAAGAGAATTAAACTCTCGTCTTTTATCAGATGCTGAAGTAGAATTTTTATACTTAAATAATAGCGATGCGGTAAGAATTTATGAAGCCAGTCTTCGCTTTGTTGTCGTTATGGCAATTAAAAATTTATACCCACAAGCTAATGTTAGTTTTAACTACAATGTTTCACGATCAGTTTTAACCATTATTAGAAATTTAGAAGGCGGAGTAACTGAAGAGTTAGTTAACGAAATTAAGGCTGAAGTTTGCCGTATCGTCGAAGCTGATTATCCAATTACAAGAAAATTTTTTAACTTAGAAGAAGCTTCAATTTTATATAAAAATCAAGGTAATTTAGATAAAGTTAAATTATTACAATTTAGAGAAGAAGAATACGTTAACTTATACGAATGTCAAGGATATGTTAATTATATGTATTCATTAATGGTACCATCAACCGGATACTTAAAAGAGTATAATATGTTTCCGTATGGCGCCGGATTTATTATTCAATATCCGCGTGCTGAAGTAGGTGGAGTAATCCCTCCGTTTTATCATGCGCCAACGTTTGCTAAAGCTTTACGTGATGCCGCACGTTGGGGCAAAAGAACTAGAGGTACAGCAATCGCTAATATGAACGAATACGCACTTAATAAACATGATTTAATAGACTTTGTTAATATGTGCGAAATTAAACATACTAACGAACTTCATGAGTTAGCCAGCCAAATTGTTGAAAAACGTAATGAAGTCCGTTTAATTACTATCGCGGGACCTTCATCAAGTGGTAAAACGACATTTTCAATGCGTTTACGCATTACTTTAATGTCACTTGGATTAAAACCGGTAATGATCTCAATTGATGATTATTATAAACCACGTTCACAAGCTCCAATTGATGAATTTGGACAACCAGATTTAGAACATATTGAATCACTTGATATCGAACGATTTGACAATGATATTTCAAGATTAATTAAAGGCGAAGAAGTAACACTTCCGCGCTATGATTTTAAACGCGGAATTATTACAGACGGAAAAACTATTCGTGTTGAACCAGATACTCCAATTATTATTGAAGGAATTCACGCATTAAACGATAGATTAACTAGTAAAGTTCCAAGGGAACAAAAATATAAAATTTATATTGCTCCTCAAACTCAACTACACATTGATGATCATAACCCAATTAGTATTACTGATTTAAGATTGTTACGCCGAATCGTTAGAGATTCTAAATATCGTAATGCTCCTGCTACTGAAACTATGGCAATGTGGCCATCAGTTAGAAGAGGAGAATTTAAATGGATTTATCCATTCCAAGAAGGTGCTGATTTTGTTTTCAATACCGAATTAAGTTATGAATTTGGAGTACTTAAAAAATTCGCTTTACCGCAACTTCAAGCCATTCCAAGAGATTCCGAATTCTTTATTATGGCTAATAGATTAGTTAAGTTCTTAAAATACTTTGTTGATATCCCAGAAGAATTAGTACCATGCAATTCACTATTACGTGAATTTATTGGTGGATCTTGCTTTCACTAAGGAGTAAATAAAATTGAAATCACTTAAAAACATCTCAAGAACACAACTTAATAGTGAAAAACTAATGTTACTACTTGACACTTACGAACAAAAAGGTAAGGAGTATTACTACGATAAACTTTTTGAAAAAGATGAAGAAATATTGTTTACTAGTTCATTAGAAGAAGATATTTACTATATTGGTAAATTTTTTCAATTTGATTTTACTGATTTTAAATTACGTCAATGGTCAAAGAAAAATTTTCAAGCGCGTAATAAAGAAGAAGAACAATTTAATAACTACAAAACTGTTTTAAGAAGAATCCGTCGCGCTGGTAAATCATTTGAATTAGTTCATACTCATATTGTTGATTTATCTCGCTTAATTAGTAAAAACGTCAGAAAAGTTAATGTTAATTATAAAGATAACCCAGAAAAAACAGTTTATAACACTAATTCAAGAACTCCAATGACTTTTGACCTTGAAGAATTAATTAGATTATTTAACTCTGAGATAAGTCATAAAAACCATGAAACTATCGCTTTAATTATTAACTTTTATATTGATTTTATCAATATGGAAATATTTACTTCATATAATAAAGAAATGGGACTATTTTTAATGTATGCCCTACTATTAAAACACTTTAACGTGTTTAAATATGTATCGTTTTTTAAATACTTTTATGAAAAAGAAAATATTTTCAAACAAGGCGTCTTAGAAGCTAATTATAACTGGCATGCTGGTTATTCAAGTTATGAAAGATTATATATTTTATTTATCGATATATTAAAAGATAGTTACCAAGAATTAAAAGAAAAAGCCCATAAATATGAGCTTCAAACCGAATATCAAAAAGGTGACTATGTTAGAATTACTATTCTAAAAGGACCTGAAATCTTTACTAAACAAGAAGTAAGAGAAAAAAATCCATTAGTTAGTGATTCAACTATCGAAAGAATCTTAAAAACACTAAAAGATGAAGGTCATATTAGACCACTAGGTACTGGTAGAAGTGCTAAATGGCAAAGAGTATTTGATAATAAAGATTTTACTCACACTCAACTATCATTTTTCTCAGAAACAGATTTCGAATAAAAAGAGGCATCGCCTCTTTTTATTTTCTAAACATTCCTCTTTCAAGTAATCTCATTATTTCATCGGTTAAAAAATCAATATATTTTTCATCAGCATCAGGATTAAATAAAACTTGAAGACCAACGAAGTTAGATATACCCATTAAGACATATGATGCGGTTTCTAGATCGATATCGTCATAAATTTCTCCACTTTCAACTCCGCGTTTTAATCCCTTCATATAGCGTCTAGAGAAGTTTTGATAGTAATCTTTAAAAATATCACCATCAACATACATCGCTTCCCAGAAAATACGGTATGATATTGGATTTTCATGAGCGAAAATCAAGAAAGCCCTAATCCCTAATTTTTCTTCTTCATAACGATTTTTAGCACGCTTAATTCCTTTTTGAATTGCCTTAGTGATTTCTTTACCATAATAGTCGACTAAATAAAGATAAAGGGCACGTTTATCATTAAAGTAAAGATAAAAAGTACCAGTAGCTATGCCAGATTCTTCAATTATTTCATTAATTGATGCTCCGTAATAGCCTACTTTAGAAAAAAGTCTAGTCCCAGTTTCTACAATTTTATTGAATGTTTTTTTCCCGTCAGCTCTTACTGGTAATCGATAATCTTTCATAATTTCCCTCCACTTTACATTTATTCATAGTTTAATTTAGAATTTTAATTTTGTCAACTTTATTACCAAAATATTACGTAATTTAGATTGAATATTTCTAATTTTACAATTATAAAATTATTATTATATCTTTTACAAATATTCTTGACTTTTTTACTTAAAAAGATTATTATGAAGGTACCATGAACAATTATTCACATTAATTATAGAAAGGAATTGATTAGTATGAAAAACAAACTTGGCAAAACTCTTAGTGAGTTATCATTAGGCGAATCGTCATCTTACACTAAAACTTTTACTGAAAAAGATGTTATTGCATTTGCTGAAATTACAGGAGATAACAACCCTGTACATTTAGATGAAGAATATGCAAAAACAACACAATTCAAATCAAGAATTGTCCACGGAGCATTAGTTTCTTCACTATTTTCAACCGTGTTTGGAGCTCAATTACCAGGCTTTGGTTGTATCTATTTTAGACAAGATTCAAAATTTGTTGCACCTGTTTATTTAAATGATACAATTACTGCTACTATAAAAGTAATTGAAATTCAAGAAGAAAAAGGTAGAGCAATTTTTGAAACAATTGCAACTAACCAAAGAGGAGAAAACGTAGTAGTAGGTACTGCTATGATCTACCCTAGAAAGGAAGCAAAATAATGGCTAGAGAAAACGAATTAATTGTTAAATTAGTTACTGAATTTGCAGAAAAATATGTTGAACCACGTGCTCAAGAAATTGATGAAACTGAAGAGTTTCCAACAGATATTAAAGATTTAATGGGCAAGTTTGGTCTTTTCGCTATTCCATTTCCTCAAGAAGTTGGTGGAGCTGGCGGAACTGATACTGATTATGTAGATACTGTTAGAATTTTAGCTAACCACTGCGGAACTTCATCAGTTATCATATCAGCACACGTTTCACTTTGTTGCTGGCCAATTTATAACTTTGGTTCAAAAGCACAAAAAGAAAAATATTTACCAGATTTATTATCAGGTAAAAAATTAGGAGCTTTTGGATTAACTGAACCAATGGCTGGTACAGACTCAGCAGCTCAACAAACTAAAGCGATTGATAAAGGTGATTACTATGAAATTACTGGTTCGAAAATCTTTATTACTAACGCTGAAGAAGCTGATGTTTATGTAATATTTGCAATGACTGATCCTGAATTAGGAACTCGTGGTATTTCAGCATTCATTATGGAAAAAGGAATGGAAGGATTTACTTTCGGTCCAGCTGAAAAGAAAATGGGTATTAGAGGTTCTGCAACTAAAGAACTAGTTTTTGATAAAGTTAAAGTACCTAAAGAAAATATGTTAGGCCGTGCTAATCAAGGATTCCGTATTGCGATGCAAACACTTGATGGTGGTCGTATTGGAATTGCAGCTCAAGCATTAGGTTTAGCTGAAGGTGCATTTAATAGAACAGTTGAATATGTTAAACAACGTAAACAATTTGGTCGCGCAATTGCTCAATTCCAAAATACACAATTTAAGATTGCTGAAATGGCAACTAAATTAGAAGCAGCAAGATTATTAGTTTATAAAGCAGCAAAAGCTAAAGAAACTCAAAAAGTTTACACTCAAGAAGCAGCAATGGCAAAATTATTTGCATCAAGAGTTGCAGTAGAAGTTACTGATATGGCTATCCAATTACATGGTGGATATGGATATATTAGAGATTACGCAGTAGAAAGATTAGCTAGAGACGCTAAGATTACTGAAATCTATGAAGGAACAAGTGAAGTTCAAAAAATGGTTATTGGTGGAGGGATTTTAAGATGAAAATTTTAGTATTAGTAAAACAAGTACCAGATACATCAGAAATTCAACTTAATAAAGAAACTAACACTTTAGATAGAGAAAATGCTAAAGCCATTACAAACCCAGATGACTTAGCTGGAGTTGAAGAAGCTTTAAGATTAAGAGAACAATTTGGTGGAACAGTAACAACTGTTACAATGGGACCACTTCAAGCTAAAAATATGATTCAAGAATTATATGCCCTTGGAATAGACCATGCAGCATTAATTACTGATAGAGCATTTGGTGGTTCAGATACTTTAGCTACATCAACTATTATTTCTGAATATATTAAACGTTATCAACCTGATTATGATCTGATTATTGCTGGATATCAAGCAATTGATGGTGATACTGCACAAGTTGGACCACAAATTGCTGAACTTTTAGATATCCCTCAAGCAACATATCTTCAAAAAATTAGAAAATACGATAAGAAAAATAAAACTATCATAGTTGAAAAAAGATATGAAGACCACGTTGATGTCTTAGAATTACCATTACCTGCACTAATTACAACATTAGCAGATATGAATACTCCAAGACTTTTAAATACTTGGGATATCATGACATCACAAGATAAATTAGATAATGACTTACAAGTTATTACATACGAAGAAATGCCAATTGACCGTGAAATTATCGGATTAAAAGGATCACCTACTAAAGTAAGTGGAATTTCAAATAAACAAGCGGTTCAAAAATCTCCAGCTGAAGTATTATCTCCAGAAGAAGCGGCTGAAAAGATTGCTAAATTGGTTTATCCATATATCGAGGTGAATAAATAATGAAAAATACTGTATTAATTTTTGTTGAACAAAGAGACGGAAAAATTCAAACAGTTAGTTTTGAATTAATTAGTGAATCAAGAAGACTTTTAAAAGATACTAATTTCCCAGTAAAAGCATTATTTGTTACTGATAAAGCAACTGATGCTCAAATTAATGATTTAGTATTAGCAGGAGCAGAGGAAGTAATCGTATTAGAAGACCCAGCTTTAGGCCAATATGATACACACAATTACTCAAGAGCAATTACTAACTTTTTTGAAAAAGAAGGAAGACCAGAAATTTTCTTAGTTGGTTCAACTCTTTTAGGACGCGATTTAGCACCAAGAGTTTCATCTAGAATTAGAACTGGATTAACAGCTGACGCAACAATCTTAGAGTTTAAAGAACAAGACGGAAGACCAATTTTATATGCAACTCGTCCAGCGTTAGGCGGGAATATTTTCGCGACAATTTTATGTACTGATCATATCCCGCAAATGGCTTCAATTAGACCTGGAATCTTTGAAATTTCAATTTTCAAAGATAACAAGAAAAACGTTAGAATTGTTAAGCCAGAATTAGACGGCGGATCAAAAGTTAAAATCTTAAAACGTGAAAAATTAAACGTTCCAAAACAAAACTTAGACAAAGCTAAGTTAATTTTCGCAGGTGGTAGAGGTGTTTCTACAATGCTTAAGACACTTCAAGAACTAGCAGAAATTGCTGGTGGAGAAG
>FZPS01000081.1_pt150 | contig 11253 bp, 10 predicted proteins | sample 1817821 | NCBI WGS metagenome assembly FZPS01 (sample SAMEA104158645, study PRJEB21678) | metagenome | place: Germany | collected 2015-04-21 | reverse complement strand
CCGATGGCGGCGAAGACGTAGCTGCATTCGATGTCGACCACGGCTCCCGGGATCGGGACCGGCTTGCGCCGCCCGCTCGCGTCGGGCTCGCCGAGTTCCATGCGCTGGCAGCGCAGCGCCCGCAGCCTGCCGTCCTCCGCGACCAGTTCCAGGGGCGCCGCCAGCAGTTCGAGCTTCGCCCCCTCGGCCTCCGCCGCGTCGACCTCCTCGTGGTGCGCCGGCATCTCGGTGCGGGTCCGGCGGTAGACGATCGTCACGCTCTCCGCGCCGCAGCGCAAGGCGGTCCGGGCGGCGTCGATGGCGCTGTTTCCGCCCCCGACGACCACCACCTTCCCCTTGAGTTCCGGCTTCCCATCCAGTTCGCAGTCGCGCAGGAAGTCGAGGGCGGAACTGACCCCCACGACGGAGTCCTCGTTTTCGATCCCCATCTTCTTGCCGAGCGGGGCGCCGAGGGCGACGAATACCGCGTCATACCCCCCCGCGCCGCGCAGACCCCCGAGAGTGAAATCCCTGCCGAGGGCCTTGCCGGTTTCCACCCGGATACCGAGATCGAGGATCCCCTGGATCTCGGCGTCCAGCTCCTTGCGCGGCAGCCGGTATTCGGGAATGCCGTAGCGCAGCATTCCCCCCAGTTTGGGGAGGGATTCGAAGATCGTCACCCGGTGCCCGCGCCGGGCCAGGTAATAGGCGCAGCTCAGTCCCCCCGGCCCTCCCCCGACGACGGCCACCTTCTTGCCGGAATCGGCGACATCGACGGGTTTACGGGGCGGGGTGCCGTGGCTCTCGGCGACGTAGCGCTTGACGAAGTTGATGCCGACCGGCTCGTCCACCTGGTTGCGCAGGCATTCGACCTCGCACTTGCGGACGCAGACGCGGCCGCACACCACCGGGAGCGGGTTCCGTTCACGGATGAGGTCGAGCGCTTCTTCGTGGTATCCCAGGGCCGAGAGGCTCAGGTAGCCCTGGATGTCGACCCCGGCGGGACAGGCGCGCTGGCCGGGGCACACGCAGTCGGCGTAATGGTCCGAGAGGAGGAGTTCCAGGGCCGTCTTGCGCGAAGTGACGATCCGGGGGTTCCGGGTGGTGACCTCCATGCCGTCGCGGATCCGGGTCACGCACGAGGGGAGCAGCCGGGGCGAGCCCTTGACCTCCACGACGCACAGGAAGCAGGAGCCGTACGGTTCCAGCCTGGGATCGTGGCACAGGGTGGGGATGTCGTCGATCTGGTGGGCGCGCACCACGTCCAGGATGGTCTGGCCCGTTTCCCCCGACACTTTCCTGCCGTTGATCGTCAGTTCCACTCGAAGCGTCTTTTTTTCGATATCTAGTGCCATCTTCCTACCCGTATCCTTGTATGGGCGTGGTCGCGCGGACCCCGCCCCTATCTTTTTTCAATGGCTCCCACGTTGCACACCGTGATGCACTTGCCGCAACGGATGCATTTGGCGTCCTCGATGGTGTGCGGCTGCTTCTTCTCCCCCGTGATGGCCCCCACGGCGCAGGCCGCGATGCAGAGCCCGCACCCGATGCACTTTTCCGGGATGACGGCGAACTCCACCAGGGCGAGGCACGACTTGGCCGGGCATTTGTGGTCCCGGATATGGGCGTGGTATTCGTCGAGGAAGTAGCGCAGGGTGGTGAGCACCGGGTTGGGCGCACTCTGTCCCAGGCCGCAGAGCGAGCTCGACTTGATCTGCTCCCCGAGTTCCGACAGCAGGGCGATGTCCTCGTCCTTCCCCTTCCCGGCGCAGATGCGGTCGAGGATCTCGAGCATGCGCTTGGTCCCCACGCGGCAGAAGGTGCATTTGCCGCACGACTCGTTCTGCGTGAAGGAGAGGAAGAAGCGGGCCACGTCCACCATGCAGGTGGTCTCGTCCATGACGACCATGCCCCCCGACCCGATGATGGCCCCGGTCGCGGTGATATGTTCGTAGTCGATGGGGGTGGCGCCCAGCGCGGCCGGGATGCAGCCCCCCGAGGGGCCCCCCATCTGGACCGCCTTGAACGGCCCGCCGCTGAGCGTGCCGCCGCCGATGTCGTAGATGACTTCGTTGATGGTCATTCCCATCGGGACTTCCACCAGCCCGCCATGTTTGACCTTGCCGGCCAGGGCGAAGACCTTGGTCCCCTTCGATCCCTCCGTCCCCAGGGAGTTGAAGGCGGCGGCGCCGTTGAGGATGATCCAGGCCACGTTGGCCAGGGTTTCGACGTTGTTGATGCAGGTGGGGTGGCCCCAGAGCCCCGATTCGACGGGGAAGGGGGGCCTCACCCTGGGCATGCCGCGCTTCCCCTCGATGGAGGCGATCAGGGCCGTTTCCTCGCCACAGACGAAGGCGCCCGCCCCCTCCTTCAGCCGGATGTGGAAATCGAACCCCTTCCCCAGGATATTGCCGCCAAGCAGCCCGCGGTCGGTCGCCTGGGCGATGGCGCGCTTGAGCCGCTTGACGGCCTCCGGGTATTCGGCCCTCACGTAGATGTAGCCGGCGTCGGCGCCGATGGCGTAGGCGGCCAGCGCCATCCCCTCGAGGATCGAGTGCGGGTCGCTTTCGAGCAGGCTTCGGTCCATGAAGGCGCCGGGATCGCCCTCGTCGGCGTTGCAGATCACGTACTTGTGCGTGTCCTTGGAATCGGCCGCGAAGCGCCACTTGGTGCCGGTCGGGAACCCGGCGCCCCCGCGGCCGCGCAGCCCGCTGTCGGCGATCGTCTGGATCACCTCGTCGGGCGTCATCCGGGTGACGGCCTTTTCGAGCGCCTGGTACCCGGCGTGCGCCAGGTATTCATCCAGGTTGTCGGGGTCGATGATGCCGCTGTTGCGCAGGGCGACCCGCCGCTGTTTCGACTGGGCGGCGCCGGCGTCGAGGACCCAGTCGGCCACCACGCGGCCGTTCCTGAGATGTTCCTCGATGATGCGTTCGACCCGGTCCGGGGTCACGTTGCGGTAGAAGGTGCTGCCGCCATCCCCGTCCTTGACCTCCACGAGGACCTCGGCGTGACACATGCCGATACAGCCGGTCTTTTTCAGGACCGCGTCCTTGCCGTCGGGGTCCAGGATCTCCGCAAACCGCTGATAGACCTTGAGGCCCCCGGCCGCCAGCCCGCAGGACCCGAGTCCCACTAACACTTCCCGCATAAAACCTCCGAAGATTGCCCCGGGTTGCGCACCCCCGGGGCGATAGGCCCCTCCCCCCGTGTCCGGTCTCGTGAGATGGTTGCGGGGGAGGAGGGGCTAGGCTGTCGCCGACCGCGCTCCGCCGTTCGCTCCAGAATTCCCGGCCCCCTTGGCCGCTTCGCGGCGGTACTGGCGGATCAATTTCCGGACGGACTGGGGCGTCAACCGCCCGTGAGTCTGGTCATCGATCATCAGGGCGGGAGCCAGGCTGCAGCAGCCCAGGCAGGCCACGACCATGTAGGTGAACACCCCGTCCTCCGTCGTCTCGTCCGGGGCGACGGCGAGATCGTCGGCGATCACCTGGCCGATCGTCTCCGCCCCGACTACGTGGCACGCGGTCCCCTTGCACAGGCGGATGATATGCTTGCCCAGCGGCTTGGTGCGGAACTGCTTGTAGAAGGTGATGACGCCGCAAATTTCGGCCGTGGGGATCCCGGTGACGTCCGAGATCTGCCCGATGGCGGATTCGGGGACGTAGCCGTAGCTCTCCTGCGCGGCCTGAAGCAGCGGGATGAGCATGCCCGGCTCGCCCCGGTACCTCCACAGCATCTGTTCAAATGCGGCCGGTACTCCCCGGGCGCTTTCCTCTGGCTCGATCATGGTCTGCCTGCTCCACTACCTGGATGAAAAATTCAACGTGTTGAGCTGCTTGATCCGGAGGATCCCCGGGACCAGGCGGATTTCGTTGCGGATAACGCCCTGGATCTGCCGGGTGGAATCCCCCTCGAGCCGAAGAATGATCCGCGTGCCGCCGTCGGTCACGTCGCAGTGCACCACGTTGTCCGTAAAAGAGAGCTTCATGTAAATGTTCGAGGCGCCGGCCGGGTCGACGTCGAGGATGGCGTAGGACGCGGCCCCCGGCAGGTTGCGCCCGCCGGCACTCTCCCCGCCCTCCTCCTTCCTCTTCATCGCCCGGACCTTTGCGTAATCCCGGATGACCTCCTCGAGTTCGCGGGGGATGGCGGGCTTTTCCGAACAGAGCAGTTCGTAACGCTCCACCCCCTCGAGCGACTTCATCCGCTTCTCCACCAGCTGCTGGAGCCCCTGGCGGTCGCGCGCCTGCACCAGCAGCGCGATGTCCCAGTCGCCGATCACCGGGTCGCAATGGCGGGCCCCTTCCGTGCCGATGAGCCTCGAGAAGATCTCGGAGAGATCCGCTTCCTTCCTGCCGCGGACGAGGACCAGCCCGCGCGCCGTTTCGTCCGGCTCCTCCGTCGCCCTCGGTTCGGGCCGGACCGCGTCGGCGGGGACCAGGGCCTTGATCCGGGCCGCCAGCTCGTCCATTTCGAAGGGCTTATGGAGGCAGGCGCCGCCGCCGTGGCTGCGGACGGCGCTGATCATGTCGTCGTTGCCGCAACCGGCGATGACGACCACCGGCAGCTCCGCGTAGATCGATTTGAGTATGGAAAGGATCTTCAACCCGTCGATGTCGGGAAGGCACAGGTCGAGCACCACGCATCCGAAGGGGTTCTGCCGCGATTCGGCCTCCTTGATCTTCGACAGGGCTGACAGGCCATCCGCGCATTCGTCGACTGCAAATCCGTGCCGGGCAAGCCCGGCCATGACCTGGCCACGCACTGCGGCTTCCTCGTCCACTATCAGAACTCTGGGTTGCATGCTCATCGTTTTTCCTTTCATGGCCGGGGATCCCGGGATCGCCGGCGAATGCTATGTATAGGTCCGATGGCATCAATGCGTGATTTGGGCCACGCCGGCGGCCTTGGATATATAGATGAAAATGAAGGGATTAGGTCGAAGGTAACAGCGGGCCGGGGGGCGTCGCAAACTGTTAAAGGATATAGCATCGAATGCGTAAAATGTTTATTTTCCGTGATATAGCCCAATGTTCAGGAATGTGACGTCAATCTTATACATCGATTCGGCCCCCGGAGTCAATCGCGGGGTGAGTGCTGCAGATGCTGCCGGAAAAGTTCGAGCAGTTCGCGGCTGGCGGCAAACGGTGTGGTCCCCCCGCGCCGGACTCTGTCCATGAGGTGGGGCAGGCGGGCCGCCACCCTCGGGTCGGCGCGGAAAGACTCCTCCAGGCCCAGCATCACGAGTTCGTTCATCCATTCGAGCGCCTGGCGGCTGCGCCGCTCGGCCAGCAGTCCCCGCTCGTCCATCAGCTGCCGGTGGTCCAGGACCATCTGCCAGACATCATCGATCCCCTTGTTGTGGAGCGAGGAGCAGGTCAGGACGGGGGGGATCCACCCGTCGGCCGACGTGGGGAAGAGGTGGAGCGCGCCGGCGTACTCGATCCGGGCGCGGTCGGCCTTGCGCTGGTTGTCGCCGTCCGCCTTGGTGATGGCCATGCCGTCGAGCATCTCGATGATGCCGCGCTTTATCCCCTGCAGCTCGTCCCCCGCCCCGGCCAGCATCAGGAGGAGGAAAAAATCGGTCATGGAGCGGACGGCGGTTTCCGACTGCCCGACGCCGACGGTCTCCACCAGGATGTTCCGGTAGCCTGCGGCCTCGCACAGGAGCATGGTCTCCCGCGTGCGCCGCGCCACCCCCCCCAAGTGGCCCCGGGAGGGGGAGGGGCGGATGAAGGCGTCGGCTTCCACCGCCAGCCGTTCCATCCGGGTTTTGTCTCCCAGGATGCTGCCGCCCGAAATGGGGCTCGAGGGGTCGATGCTCAGCACCGCCACGTTCTCCCCCCGGTCCCGGACCAGGTGCATGCCGAGGGCGTCGATGAAGGTGCTCTTGCCGACTCCCGGGACCCCGGTGATGCCGACGCGGCGGCTCCGCCCGGTGTGCGGGAGGATGCGGTCGAGGATGAGCGCGGCGAGTTCGCCGTCGGAAGGGAGATCGCTCTCGATGACGGTGATGGCCCGGGCGAGGATCGCGCGGTCCCCGCCGAGGATCCCCTCCACGTACCGCTCGAGCGGCAGGCGCCGGCGCGCGGCGCGGGGGAAAGTGCAAATGCTTTGATTCGGGGGTGCGGTCAAAGGGACGAAACCTCCGCCCCCGGCCGGGATGCTTCCCGACCGGGGGCCGGCAAAATCAGGCGCCGGGGTGCTGCATCAGCGCCTTCAGCACCTTCTGGGCGCAGAGGGGGATCACCGAGCCGGGGCCGAAAATCTCCACCGCGCCCGCCTGGTAGAGCTCATCGTAGGCCTGCGGCGGGATTACTCCGCCGACGAAGACCAGGATGTCCTCCCGGCCCAGCTTCCGGAGCTCGGCGATGACCTCCGGGACCAGGGTGGCGTGCCCCCCGGCCAGGGAGGAGGCCCCCAGGGCGTGCACGTCGTTTTCCACCGCCATGCGCGCCGCCTCGCTCGGCGTCTGGAACAGGGGGCCGACGTCGACGTCGAAGCCGAGGTCGGCGAACGCCGTCGCGATCACCTTCGCGCCGCGGTCATGGCCGTCCTGCCCCATCTTGGCGATCAGGATGCGGGGTCGGCGGCCTTCGGCCTTGGTGAATTCCTCCGCCATCGTCGCCGCCTTCTGGAATTCCGGGTCCTGGCGGCTCTCGGAGGAGTAGACGCCGGAGATGGTCCGGTTCACCGCCTGGTAGCGCCCGAAGACCTTTTCGAGCGCCGAGGAGATCTCCCCCAGCGTCGCCCGTTGGCGCGCGGCTGCGACCGCGAGGTCGAGCAGGTTCCCCTCCTCCTTTTCCGCCGCGCGGGTGAGCGCATCCAGGGCGGCTTCCACCGCGCCCTGGTCGCGCCCCGCCCTGGTGTCGGCCAGCCGGCGCAGCTGCGATTCCCGCACCGCCTTGTTGTCCACCACCAGGACGTCGAGCTCTTCCTCCTTTTCGCGCCGGTACTTGTTGACCCCGACGATGGTTTCGCGCCCGGAATCGATCATCGCCTGCCGCCGCGCGGCCGCCTCCTCGATCCGCATCTTGGGAATGCCGGTCTCGATCGCCTTGGCCATGCCGCCCAGTTCCTCGATCTCCTGGATGTGGCGCCAGGCCTTCTGCATCAGCTCCTGCGTCAGGGACTCCACGTAGTAACTCCCGGCCCACGGGTCCACCACCTTCGTGATGTCCGTCTCCTCCTGCAGGTAGATCTGGGTGTTGCGCGCGATGCGGGCCGAGAAATCGGTCGGCAGGGCGATGGCCTCGTCCAGCGCGTTGGTGTGGAGCGACTGGGTGTGGCCGAGAGCCGCGGCCAGGGCTTCCACGCAGGTGCGCGACACGTTGTTGAACACGTCCTGGGCCGCCAGGCTCCAGCCGGAGGTCTGCGAGTGGGTCCGCAGCGCCATCGATTTCGGGTTTTTGGGGTTGAATCCGCGGATGATCTTGGCCCATAGGATGCGCGCCGCGCGCATCTTGGCGATCTCCATGAAGTGGTTCATCCCGATGCCCCAGAAGAAGCTCAGCCGGGGGGCGAACTTGTCGATGTCAAGTCCCGCCGCGATCCCGGTGCGGATGTACTCCAGCCCGTCGGCCAGCGTGTAACCGAGCTCGATGTCGGCGGTGCCGCCCGCTTCCTGGATGTGGTAACCGCTGATGGAGATGCAGTTGAACTTCGGCATGTTGGCGGAACAGTAGCGGAAGATGTCGCCGATGATGCGCATGGAGGGGAGCGGCGGGTAGATGTAAGTGTTGCGGACCATGAACTCCTTGAGGATGTCGTTCTGGATGGTCCCGGCCAGTTCCTGCGTCTTCACCCCCTGCTCCTCGGCGGCGACGATGTAGAAGGCCATGATGGGAAGTACGGCGCCGTTCATGGTCATCGACACCGACATCTGGCCGAGCGGGATCTGGTCGAAGAGGATCTTCATGTCCTCGATCGAGTCGATCGCCACCCCCGCCTTGCCGACGTCCCCCAGGACACGCTCGTTGTCGGAATCGTAGCCGCGGTGGGTGGCCAGGTCGAAAGCGACCGAGAGCCCCTTCTGCCCGGCGGCGAGATTGCGCCGGTAAAAGGCGTTCGATTCCTCGGCCGTCGAGAATCCCGCGTACTGCCGGATGGTCCAGGGCCGCATGCAGTACATGGTCGAATAGGGCCCGCGCAGAAAGGGCGGGATGCCGGCGGCGTAGTCCAGGTGTTCCATCCCCTCGAGATCCGCGGCCGTGTACACGGGTTGGACCGCGATCCCCTCGGTCGTCATCCAGGCGGCGGCCTGGTCCCGGGGTTCCGGGGCCGCAGCCGGCCGCGGGCTCAGCTTGTAGTCTATTTTTGTAAAATCCGGTTTCATCGCCCGCTCCTCATTCCAAGTTTGTCCTGCCATTCCGTCAGGGTCGCGATGGCGTCGCTCCCCACGTGAACGAATCCCCCGATCCCGGCGGCCCGCAGCGCCTCGACCTGGTCCCTGGGGTTGCCCGCGACCAGGACCGGGACCGTGACCTTCGGGCAGACCTCCCGGGCAAGTTCCAGGTATTCCGCATCGGAACTGCAGAGGATGATCAGGTCAGCCTTCTCCCCCTCGAAGCTTTCGCTCACGGCGATGTCGAAGCCGGCGCAGCCGAAGAAATTGAGGCAGAAGTTGGAGCGCGCGCCCTTCATTTTGACGTCGCCGTGGGTGAGCAGGAGCACCTTCGGGTACCTTCCGGCCGTGCGGGCGTGTTCGATGGTGCGCCGCCGGATCGCTTCGAACGGCTCCGCTACCCGGACCGCGGGGAGGGGAGCCGTGGTTTCCGCGGCGGGGAGGGTGTCGGGCGCCTCCTTTTCCGTGAGGTTGGGGTAGTTGTTCACCCCGACCAGGCTGCGACGCCGGCTCGAGAACGCCTGCGCGCGCGCGGCGTGCGCAGCGGAGACCGCCTTGCCGATCGACCCCGTGGCGAGGGATTTCGAGTAGCCCCCCTCGGCTTCCACCTGCTGGAAGAGCTTCCAGGCCTCGCGCGCCATCGAGTCGGTGAGGGATTCGATGTAGTAAGCCCCGCCGGCCGGGTCGGCCACCGCGTCCAGGTGCGCCTCCTCCTGGAGGATCCGCTGGATGTTGACCGCCAAGTGGGCGTCGAAGCCGAAAGGCTCGATGGTGAGTCGGTCGCAGCCGCCGATGACGGCCGCAAGCGCCTCCGTGGTCACCCGCAGCAGGTTGGTGTGCCGGTCGTAGAGGCTCTTGTTGCGCCGCGGGGTGCGTGCGTGGATCCGCATCGGGCAGGATTCCTTTCCCCCGAAAGCGGTTACGACCTGCGCCCACAGCAGGCGCGCGGCGCGCAGCTTGGCGATTTCCATGAAATAGGCGGGCCCGACGGCGAAGACGAAGGTGATGCCGCGGGCGGCCGTGTCCACCGGCTGCGTGGCCGCGAGCCCGGTGAGCCGCTCCACTCCGGCGGCCAGCGCGTAGGCGAGTTCCTGGACGCCGTGCGCCCCGGCCTCGTGCAGGAGGTCGGCGCGGATGGCGTCCGGTTCGATCGCACCTTCTTGGACGATCTCCCACCCCCGCTCCCCGCGACTCGAGGCAAGCTGTGCCTCCAGCCCCGCCAGGTTTTCCTTCCGGTAGTAGGGGCGCAGCGCGATCCCTTCCTCGGTCCGGTGCACCAGCCGCTTTTCGTAATCGGCCCCCTTGAGGTCGGCGGCGATAGCCGCCTCCCACTCCGAGGTCGGGGTGGCGGGGAATTCCGCAGCCAGGTTGAGTCCTTCCCGGTTAGTGTCCGCCATGAGCGCCCTCCTGTACCACTTCAAGCAGGTAGCCGAACGCGGCGTTCTCGGTGGCCTTGGGGTGGACGAAAAAGACCATCGTCCCGCGCGACCCCTTGCGGGGGGCCTTGTCGACGAGCTTGAAGCCGTTTGCCTGGAGATAGTCGAAAGCCTTCTGGATGTCCGCGACGCGCAGGGCCACGTGGACGATGCCGCCGCGGCCGCCGTTCTTCTCGATCTGCCTGGCGACGGGGGAACCCTCGTTGAGGGGTTCGATCAGCTGCAGGAGATTGGGGCCGTCCCCCACCTGCAGGAGCACCTCGCGGACCTGGTCGGTCCCCAGGATCTCCTCGCGGTGCAGTTCCTTGAATCCCATTGTCTTGTAAGCCTGGACGTGGGCTTCCAGCTCGCCGGGCCTGACGCTGACGGCGATGTGGTCGAAAAAGAGAAATCCGGGAATCTGTTCCATCTGTGCGTTCGTCATCATTCAAACTCCACCAGCACCTGGCCTGCCTGGACGCTGTCTCCCACGTTGACGGGGATGGCCGCGACCTTTCCGGGGCCAGGGGCCGTAATATTCGTTTCCATCTTCATGGCTTCGAGCTCCATCAGCACGTCTCCGGCCTGGATGCTCTGTCCCACCTGCGCCGTCAGCTTGATTACGATGCCTGACACCGGGCTGCGGCAGACCTTGTCCTCGTTCACGTTCCCGCCGGCCGGGGCCGCGGGCGGCGCCGCGGGAGCGGCGACGGGAGCGGCGGGCATGCGGGTCGGTGCGAGCCCTAACCCGATCCCGCGCCCGGGATTGGGAGCCTCGGGTTCCACGGCCTCGACTTCCACCTCGTAGTTTTTGCCATCGATCGTTATGTTCAGTTTCACGCCGCCTCCTCGATTGTTAAAATGTGTGGGACGCCTGGATGTTGACGCGTCCCTGTAGCGCCCACGCCCGCGAGCCGATCAGCCGGATGCGCCGGACGCGTAGGCGCACGCCCAGGTAGGCGGCCAGGGCGGCCGATATGGCCGCCATCGCCTCGTCGTCGATATCCGGTTGTGGCGGAGTCGGGGGTGCCGGCCTTGCCGCCATCCGGGCGGGGGGGGCGGCAAGGGATTCCAGCTTCTCAACCCGCTCGGCGAGCGCCGCGAGCTGTGCCTGGACCTGTTCCAGCATCTCGCCCAAGTCTTTTGTATTTGCCGTCTTTGCCATGGGTGTGTCCTCAGCCCTACAGCGGAATCAGGCCGTGCTTCTTGGCCGGCCGCAGGGCGCGTTTGGTGTTGAGGTATTCCAGCGCCTGGACGATATGCTGCCGGGTCATGGAGGGTTCGATGACGCAGTCCACCAGCCGGCGCCCCGCCGCCACGTAGGGGTTCGAAAAGGCCTCGCGGTACTCTTCGATCAATTCCTTCCGCCTGGCTTCCTTGTTTTCCGCGTCGTCGATCTCCTTGCGGAAAACGATCTCGGCCGCGCCTTCGGCCCCCATGACGGCGATTTCGGCCGTGGGCCAGGCGAAGACGCGGTCCGCGCCCAGGTCCTTGCCGCACATCGCCAGGTAG
>FZPS01000069.1_pt111 | contig 11253 bp, 6 predicted proteins | sample 1817821 | NCBI WGS metagenome assembly FZPS01 (sample SAMEA104158645, study PRJEB21678) | metagenome | place: Germany | collected 2015-04-21 | reverse complement strand
AACCTTCAAAGTAAACTGATCAGACCCTGTCTGAGATTGCAACCCCCGGCACTGCCCGGGGGTTTTTCTTGTCCCGGCAATCCGCGCCCTGCGCGAATCGTGTATCTCCAGTGCGATCATTTGCGCTCCGCCTCTGCTATGGATAACCTTTATACATTTAATGAGCGTAGATTGATCACCTCTTTGCCCTCATTTGCCAGGGTGGGCTAAGTCTATATTTTCCGTAGGTCATCCTTAACTTGGTGAGGGATGACCTAAGGATGATGGCAGCAAATGCAGGAGCAGCAAGGGAGGGCGCTATGAAGGATTATGCGGATTATTGCTGTTGTATTTGGTGAATGGCATATTATATTGTTTGCGTTTACTTTTCATCATAGTGAAAAGGTGGAAAGGTGGTTCACGCAGATTGGCGCAGATAAAAAGCGCAGATATTTGAATGTGGAATGGAGAAAAGGTGTCCCCGAAACAAGCGTCACCAAACTACATACCGTGTCATCACGGGCAAGCCGGGGTCCTCGACGGATCGGTTACGATCCGTTGGGGTAGGATAGCTTGACCCGGGATCCAGTCTTTTAAAAGAAACATCCACGAATTACACGAATTATCACGAAATAAAACAGTATACAAGGACAAGCGTCCAGCTTCAAAAAACCACACAAGACCCAAAAACCGCGTCATCCCGGGCAGCGACCCGGGATCCAGTGTCCAGGGGTGGCAAAGTCCGTTTGCCACAGAGACCGGAGGTCTCTTCCAAACAGGCAACTCCGTTGCCTCTGCCGAACGGACTTCGGCAGCCCGAGGGGAATGGCAAAGTCCGTTTGCCCAAATACGAGGGGAACGCCTCTCTAACGCATTGCGGGAGATATGGGTTCAGTTTTTTCCTGCCTCATCTATGGTAAGATTATTGTTTGTAGTAAAGCTCTCAACTCCGGGCTTTTTTAGGTTGACAGATTTTCCTTGCTGAAATAGACGAAACAAACTGGGGTTGCGTTTTGAGTTATAGATGAAATCGTCTCTGGAACTTCATATAAACGCCAACAGGTTTTTCTTTATTTTGGAGATTAGGATAAATCTTATGAACAAGAATTCAGGCATTCGGGATAACCGTAAATATGGCACAGTGGGCGACTTCATTTCCCTAAACGTTACTCCCAACAGCAAGTTGGCCTTTGTTTCCGCCTATTTTACAATCTATGCCTATCAGCAGTTGAAGAACAGGCTGGACAAGATCGATCACCTGCGCTTTCTCTTTGGCGAGCCCAGATTCCTGGCTTCCATGGATCCCAACAAGACCGACAAGAAGCAGTTCGAGATAGAGGACAACAAGCTGGTGATCTCCCTGGCAAACAGGCTGGTGCAGAGTAAAACAGCCCGAGACTGCGCGGAATGGATCAGGGAGAAGGTGGAGATAAAATCCATGGTCAAGCCAAATTTCCTCCACGGCAAACTCTATCACATCACAAATGAAAACGGGGTTGAGAAAGCCCTGCTTGGCAGCTCGAACTTCACAGTTAATGGTCTCGGATACGGGAACAAACCCAATATCGAGCTCAATATCGAGGTTGCCGACGATCGCGACAGGGCAGATCTCCTGGCTTGGTTTGACGAACTGTGGAACGAGGATAAATCCTTGGTTGAGGATGTCAAAGACGAAGTTCTAAAATACCTGGCAAAACTCTATGTGCATAATTCCCCAGAGTTTATCTATTATAAAACCCTCTATCACCTCTTTGAGAAGTTCCTGGGAGAGCAAGCTGACAAGGGGCTGTTAACCGAAAAGACCGGCTTTTTCGACACTGAGATCTGGAACATGCTCTACAGCTTCCAAAAAGACGGTGTGAAAGGGGCGATCAACAAGTTGGAACGCCACAACGGCTGTATTATTGCCGATAGTGTCGGCCTGGGAAAAACCTTTGAAGCCCTGGCAATCATCCAATACTATGAGAGGCTGCAATACAGGGTTCTGGTACTCTGCCCCAAAAAGTTAAAAGATAATTGGACCGTTTACCAATCCATGGCCGCCAACAAACTCAGCCCCTTTACCAGAGACCGCTATTCCTACACGGTTATGTACCACACCGACCTGGGCAGAGCGCGGGGAACTTCGGATGCCAATTCCATCGACCTGGCGAATTTCAACTGGGGCGCCTGGGATCTGGTCGTGATAGATGAGTCGCACAATCTAAGGGGAAATCCGCGGGAAAAGATCGACGAAAACGACGAGTTGAGCTATAACCGGGCTGGATTTCTTTTGCACAAGGTAATCAAAGAGGGGGTGAAAACCAAGGTGCTGATGCTCTCCGCTACCCCGGTCAACACCAACCTGAAAGACCTGCGCAACCAGATACACTATATCACCGAAGGCAGGGACGACGCCTTCTACGAAAGCCTGGGTATAGAAAGTGTCTCCTACACCATGAAACAAGCCCAGAGCCAATTCACAAACTGGGTGAAGAGCAACAAAGCGGGACAAAAGAAAAGCTCGCAACTCTTCAGCGCCCTGGACAGCTCGCTCTTCAAACTCCTTGACGAACTTACCATAGCCCGCAGCCGCAAGCATATTGTCTCCTACTACAAGGATATTGATAAAAAGAGCTTTCCCAAGCGGCTAACGCCGATCTCGGTGAGCACGAATATCGACCTGGAAGGGGATTTTTGTTCCTACGACAAAGTGAATGAAGACATCCAGGCTTACAAGCTTTCCCTCTTCAAACCCTCCAGCTTCGTTCTGGAGGAGTTTAAGGAACTTTATGAGCCAACAGAGAAAGTGAAGGAGTTTTCCCAAGCCCAACGCGAGGATTTTCTGGTTGAGATGATGAAGATAAACTTCCTCAAGCGCCTGGAAAGCAGCGTTCATTCCTATACCCTGACCCTCGGGCGGGCCTTGGAAAAGATCAACAGCCTGCAGGACAAGATCGCCAAATTTGAATCCGGCCAAACTCAAGATGGGGATATTTACTCCTTTGGCGATGAGGACGCGGTTTCACCGGAAGAACAGGATAACAGCGATGATTTCACAGTTGGCAAGAAACTGAAGTTTGAACTAAAACACCTCGATCTGGAGAAATGGAAGGAAGCCCTGAGCAAGGACAAAGACCAGTTGATCTCGCTTTACAACACGGCGAGCCTGGTAACTCCGGACAAGGATGCCAAGCTTGAGGAACTGAAGCAGATCATTACCAACAAACTGAAACATCCGGTAAACAAGGACAACAAAAAGATATTGATCTTCACCGCCTTTGCCGACACAGCCGATTACCTCTATGAGCAGCTCAAGGATTTCATTCACAAAGAGCTTGGTCTCAATGTTGCCCTGGTCACCGGAAGTTCTCATAATAAAACAACCATCAAGCTGCCCAAAGGTTTCCAGAACGACTTCAACGCCATCCTCACCTGCTTTGCCCCTTTTGCCAAGCAGCGCCACAAGATGCCCATCCTGCCCCAGGATGAAGAGATTGACATCATCATCGCCACGGATTGCATCTCGGAAGGGCAAAACCTCCAGGATTGCGACTATGTGGTCAACTACGACATCCACTGGAATCCGGTGAGGATAATCCAGCGCTTTGGGCGTATCGATCGCATCAACAGCCCCAATGCCAAAATCCAGATGCTGAACTTCTGGCCTACCAAAGACCTGGACAAATACATCTCCCTCAAGTTGAGAGTGGAGGCGAGGATGGCTCTGGTGGATATTACCGCCACAGGCGAGGACAATCTCTTCGCCGAAGAGGAATTTGAAGAACTGCTTTCCAACGAAATGAAGTTCCGCGCCAAGCAGTTGAAAAGGCTAAAGGAAGAGGTTATCGACATCGAAGACATGGAAGACGGCATCAGCCTGACCGATTTCACTCTGGATGATTTCCGGGTTGATCTGCTTAACTATATCAAAGCAAACGAAAAAGAGCTGCGCGAAGCCCCTCTTGGCCTGTACACCGTGGTGCCCTCTCCCGACCACGAACTTTGGGACCACTCGGTCAAAGTCAGCCAGGAACACAGGGAAATCATCCGGCCCGGTGTGATCTTCTGCCTCCGCCACAACGAATCTGGCAGGGAATACGAAAAGCTCAACCCTCTCCATCCCTATTTTATGATCTACATCCGCACCGACGGCACCGTCCGTTTCCGTTTCTTTAATGCCAAGCAGATCCTGGATATGTACCGGATCCTGGCCAGCGGACGGCGAAGTCCCATCGAAAGCCTTTGCGACCAGTTCGACCAGGAAACCAAATCGGGCGAAGACATGAGAGCCTATAATGAGCTCATCCAGAAAGCCTTAAAAAGCATCAAAGCCTCCCTTGCAAAGAAAAAGCAGGATCAACTCCAAACCCATGGCGATGCTGTGCTCCCTCCCCTGAAACAACATGACCCCGGCGGTGAATTTGAACTGATTACCTGGCTGATAATCAAATAAGCACCAGAGAGAAGACCTATGAACGCAAAGACAGACATGAAACTTTCCATCCAGGAGGCTTTGAATAACTTTCAAACCCGTCCTTTTGTGGATGCCGCCTACGATTTTTGGAAAGTCCTGGGCTATGAATCCCAGCGTAGATTCGAAGAAGTATCCTATACCTATTCAGAATTTACGGAAGCATTTTCTACCCGCCATCAACTTAGGCCTGTTCAAGCCTTGAAAGAGCGCTGGACAAAGATCAATCTGCACTTTCAACTCACAAATGATGAGATCAGAGAAGCTGGCTCCTTCTCCGTTCAAACGACTATACCGGGGTTTAAAAGTAACTCGGTTGACTCCAATGAGGTTAAGTCGTATATCTTCGCATCAATTGAACTGAAAGGACTTCATGCCACAAGAAAAGAGTTGGTTGCATTAACCAGGGAAATCAACCGCTGCTTCGCGATGCCTGTGCTGCTGCTAATCAAATATGGCGAACTGCTGACTATATCCGTTATCAACCGAAGGCTGAACAAACGCGACGAAACGAGAGATGTCTTGGATAAAGTTAGCTTGGTTAAGGATATCAGATACGCCACTCCGCACAGGGGGCACATTGACATTCTTGAGAAGTTTTGTCTTGGGAACTTGGATGTTTCATCCATCAACCAACTGCATAAAGCTTGGCAGAAACAACTCTCTATCCGGGAACTAAACAGGGAATTCTATAATCAAATCATAGCTTGGTATCGCACTTCCCTTTCTATTATCAGGCTCAAGTTTCAGTGTCAACTGTCTGAAGAAGAGCAAAACGAGACCAAGAAGCACTTTCTGGTCAAATTGCTTTGCCGGTTGATGTTCTGTTGGTTCCTAAAAGAAAAAGGCCTTATTGACAGCAGCATTCTGGAGCTGTTCTCAGACACCGATGTTCCCTATCCGATAGTAAAAGATAACGATAATCCCGAAAGCAATAGCTATTATCGTGGCATTCTGCAGACAGTGTTCTTCGATTGCCTGAACGAGCCTAAGAAAAGTCGTAAACTGGATAAAGGCAAAATTGAAAAATACCTGGATCCTGCACTGGATTTGACTGTTTTCGAAAGAATACCATTTTTGAATGGAGGAGTGTTCAACCGTGACGATGAGTTTTTAGAAGACCACTGCATACTTAACAACAACATAGCAGACTCGGATATCAGCATACCCAACAAGATCTTCTACGGCTGGCAGGCTCCTGGAAACAGGAGATCAGATGATGTTCCCGGGTTGAATGTGATTCTGGGCAAGTTCAAGTTTACCATCGAGGAAAACACACCCCTGGAAGAAGATGTCGCGCTTGATCCGGAACTCCTAGGTATGGTCTTCGAAAACCTTCTGGCTGAACTCGACCCGGACCCCGACATTTCCAGAAACGCTCGCAGAAGCAGCGGCGCGTATTACACTCCCAGGGAGGTCATTGATTACATGGTCAATGACTCGTTGGTGTTGTATCTGGAGTCCAAGGCGAAAGAAAAGGGGCTAATGGAGTATGGAGACAACATCAGATTCCTAGTTTACCATGATGTTGTCAATGCCAATGAGAAGCGTTTTGACGATTTTGTGGTTGACGCCCTGGATAAAATCCGCATCCTCGACCCAGCCTGCGGCAGCGGTTCATTTCCCATGGGCATGCTTCACAAGATCACACGGATACTCAATCTGGTCGATCCCGATAACTCTAAATGGTTACACCTAAAACTGGAACCGCTGGAAGGAAAATATCGCGACGATTTTGGCAAACACCTGAAGGAACACTACGACGACTACTCCCGCAAGATTGGCATCCTGCGTGACTCAATCTTTGGAGTGGATATCCAACCTTTGGCAGTACATATCGCAAAACTGAGATTCTTCATATCTCTGGTGGTTGACCAAAATACAGACTGTAGCAAAGACATTGGAGTGATGCCTCTGCCCAACCTAGAGACCAACCTGATCTGCGCAGATTCTCTCAACGATATTGAAACTGATATATTCGAAGAAATAGTATCTAATGACTTATCAAGAGCGATTGAGGAATACTATCAGGCGGAACATACCAAGGCAGAAAAAGAACAGCTCGCTGAACGTATTTCCACTGAACTTAGCAACTTATACCAAAGCTTCAAGTGGGGTCTTAAAAATCCAAGCAAAGACAGGCTCAAAGTGTTTTGGAAACGATGGTTTATGTATGGCAATATCGCCTGTCCCTTCTTCCATCCCGAATGTTTCTTTCCCAGGGTGATGAAGGAAGGAGGATTCGATATCGTAATCGGTAATCCACCCTATGGAGGCGATAAAATCTCCCCGGAGGTTAGAAGTAGCCTTGGTTTAGGTTCAAATGACCCTTATGGTGCTTTCATCGCCCGCTTCATGAATTTCAACGATTTTCCCACTCCGCTGAAACCGCATGGGGTTTTGTCTTACATCGTTTCCGACACTTTTATGACGATCAAGTCCCACAAAAAATTGCGCAGGCAATTGCTCGACAACTATATCCACAAAATAATCCGCATGCACCCGGACACCTTCAAGCAAGTGGTCAACACCGTGGTAATCCTGTGCCAGAAAGCGGAGCCAGGGTATAGCATACCAGATTCCCATCAATGCCTTATGGTGGATATGACCAACATTAGCATCCACAAGTATCTGGATAAGTTCCTGGAAATCCTGTATGATATTTCAGACGCGGAAAAAGCAGTTGAATACTCCGACAATGTCCATGCCGTGTTCATTTATCACCAAAACATTATCCATAAATGCAGTTTGCTGCCTTTCTTCGTCGCCCCTCCTAAGTTGTTCAGTTTAATGCATGATGTTGGCGTTGATCGGAACCCTAAGAATAAAGCTGAAAGAACTGTAGAGATCAATGGTAAGAAGGTCACGCTTGTCAAACTCTCTGATATTGCGTCGGTAACTCAAGGACTTGCCACTGGCGACAATAAATCGTATCTTTTCCAGACCCCCGAATCTGGACCCACATACAGAAGCATTGAGCCATACCTGAAATATGTCGTTTCCGACGCAGAACTGGAAAAAATATCACAAAATGACAATATCCGCCACAAGATAATCAACCTTGGCTTTCATCAATCACGCTCCGAGCAACCATTTGACCCTGACCGTTGGTTCGGTGGAAAATACATTGTCCCCTATGACAAAGGTGGCGCTTCTTATACAGAATCCGGTTGGCTGCCAAACTACTATGTTAAAACTGATTTCTTCATAGATTGGAGTTCTTGGGCTGTCACTCGAATGAAAACTCTGACTATCAGAGAAAGGGATGGTAAAGGATCAAATGCTATCTGTTCAAGGTTTCAGAACAGTGACACATATTTTAGTAACGGAATAACATTTTCGATTGTAGGTCAATATGCCCCAACATTTAGATACAATAGTAGTTCTGTTTATGATATTAGAGGATCATTAATTAATGTTACAACCCCTTATCTCCAAATAGACAACATTTTGTCTATCCTTTGTTCAAAATTATGTAAATTTATATTCAAGGCATTGATATACCATGGTGTAGCTGCAGAAATAGATGCAATCAAAGAAATACCAATTATCTGTGGAAACAATGATAAAATCATCTCATTAGTCCGTAAGATCATAACAAAACAGATATCTGATAGATACTACGATTATTCAAGTAATGAACAAAGGCAAATAGATAAAATCATCTATGAACTATACGGTCTGTGTGATCAAGATATTGAGCTTGTGGAACAATGGTATGCCCGACGTTATCCCCGTTTGGTTAACAATGCGTTATTGGATGATCAGGAATCCCTATAAGCACCATAACTGGGAAGATGTTCTCTTCCGGGACAGTTATAGCCTCTACGGCATCAAGGGTAGATACGCTCAAAAACTGATTGCGTCTATGCTTCCCGATGATAAGGCCATCTATTATGACCCTCATAAGCGTTCCTGCATGGGAGTCTTGGAAGTTGCCCGCGAACCTTTTCAGGATTTTACCGCTTGTGAAACGCAACGTCTGTGCGTGGATTTCAAGCCCATCAAAACCTTGGCGGAACCCGTTGTTCTTTCTGTCCTCAAAGAAAGTGATCTTTTCAAGGGTTCCCTGTTCCTGCGCCAACCCAGGTTTTCAATAACAGAGATTAGCCCTGCTCAGTTTCAGTTTATATTCATAACGTAACGATAGTACCAAGGAGGTATGCACACATGAACTGCGTTGTTACAGAATGTCCGATATGCCGCAACCCACTGAGTGAATCACCCATAGGGACAGATTACAATAATAATTTCCATTTCCGCTGTGCCTATTGTGGTGAATTTGAGATCAATGGCTTTAGGATGGTAAGTCATTTTAATATTAATAAACCAGGAGTCAAACCAGCCAGAGATAAGGAGCTTTGTATTGCGCTCAGGCATCTTTACGAAGAATCGAAAATTATTTCGAAAATAACAGACCACCAAGACATCGACAAGATAAAGCAAAGCGTGAGATTTCCCTCCGGTCCACTTGAGTTGATAGATATCCTATTGTTATATTTACATAAGCATATCACTCGAGTCGATCAAGTGAAAGCCATTGCGGAAACTGACTGTCCCTTGCTGTTTATGCATGACAAACAAGAACTGTATTACTTAGTCAGATTCGCAAAAAACATAGGGTATGTTGATTCTAATGATAGTTTTCTCGCTAAGACATATACTCTCAGATTAGAGCTAAAAGGCTGGGAGCGAATCAGCCAGATTGTCTCGGGTAGTGTGAAAACAAAACAGGTCTTTGTGGCTATGAAATTTGGAGATACAGAACTGGATAGCGTATATGAGAATGGAATACGGAAGGCAGTTGGTTCACTTGATCTGATACCATACCGTGTTGACAAAGAAGAGTATAACGACAAAATTGATGATAAGATTATTGCAGAGATTAACAAATCCGATTTCCTTATAGCGGATACCACAATCCCCAATATCAACGTCCACTTTGAAGCCGGTTATGCGATGGGCCAAAGAAAACCGGTGATCTGGTGTTGTAAAGAAGGAACTCAAATATCTGATATTTTTGACACAAGACAGTACAAACATATTATCTGGGAAAACGCTGAAGATTTGGTCGAGAAATTGACCAACAGGATAAAAGCAACAATCCTGGACGTCTGAATGCAAAGCAATATCATGTAAATCAAGGAGGTTATAATGTCAAGTCAGGCTAAAGTGTTTATCGTGAAATACGCAAGCAAAGCGGATTACAAGGTCTATTTTGTAAAATATGCATCGCAAGAGAAAAACGCCCAAATAATAGCCGGAGGCAAGCTGGTTAAGTATGAATCACAAGCAAATGTAAAGGTCTTTATCGTGAATTATGCAAGCCAGGCTGATATCAAGATCATGCACGAGCACTTCCCCAAATAAATACCTCGCATAGCTCATCGCTTGAAGCCACTATATATGACAGTCCAGAATGATCTGTTATTAAGGCTCAAGTTGATCTCTCGGGATCGGTTTGAAAGACCCGATGCATATTCCTCCCTCAAAAGGTCTGTATATCAAACAATAGAGAAGCACGGTGTGTTATCATCAACCCAGATAGCAGATTCAATGCAACTTCCCATTCGTTCAGTTAGAAGATACTTGGAGTCTTTAACTCAGAATGGCCTTGTATCCCGTGAGGGTAGGGGCCCATCCACAGTTTACCGAACTACAAAGTAATCCGGCCAAAAAGCGGCCAAACTGGCCGGAAATGGGGAGTATTGTATAAAAAGACTGGATCCTGGGTCAAGCAAGCTTGCCCATGATGACGCGGTATGTAGTCTGTTGGGGTTTGTTTCGTGGGCTGCCGAAGTCTGTTCGGCAGAGGCAACGGAGTTGCCTTTTTGGGAGAGACCTCCGGTCTCTGTGGCAAACGGACTTTGCCACCCCCTGAGCACTGGATCCCGGGTCAAGCAAGCTTGCCCGGGATGACACAGTATATAGCCTGGTGGGGTTTGTTTCGTGGGCTGCCGAAGTCTGTTCGGCAGAGGCAACGGAGTTGCCTGTTGGGGAGAGACCTTCGGTCTCTGTGGCAAACAGACTTTGCCACCCCTGGGCACCGGATCCCGTATCAAACGGTTCACGCAGATATACGCGGATAAAAGGCGCGGATTGCCGCGGATTGGGGTTATATAGGGGCGGTTGCTTTGGGGTCTGGTATTTGATTTTGGTTTGGACGCTGTCCTTATCCTGTTCTTTTAATTCGTGATAATTCGTGTAATTCGTGGACATTATTAAAAGACTGGATCCCGGGTCAAGCTATCCCACCCCAACGGATCGTAACCGATCCGTCGAGGACCCCGGCTTGCCCGGGATGACACTGTATATAGCTTGGTGGACTTGTTTCGTGGCCTTCTTTTCGCTATTTCACCTTCAAATATCCTGCTGATCCTGTCGATCCTGTCATCCGCGTTCTATCTCTTTTTTACAATCACCACGACACCACCTCACCACGAAGGTCTCCTTTCCACCTTTCCACCTCAAAGGAAGCCCCGATATTTGCATGAAGCCTTTCTAATCTCTGGGCACCAAAAATTTTACTTGCCTTGTTATCGCACTATCAATTAGTGTGACCCCAAGGGTGGCACGGGCTGAGATCATTCCCGTGGCTGCCCCTGAATCCGATAAACCTGTAAGGAGGATTATATAATCCATGTGGACTATTATTAAACGTTGGGGGCTGTTTTTGACAGTCAACATCCTGGTGTTGGCTGTCTTGGGTTTTATCATGCAGATCGTGGGCGTGAAAAGCTCGGACTGGATCGGGTTGCTGGTTTACTGCGCCATATTCGGCTTTGCCGGAGCGGTCATTTCTCTGCTTTCCAGCAAAGCGT
>FZPS01000098.1_pt265 | contig 11257 bp, 13 predicted proteins | sample 1817821 | NCBI WGS metagenome assembly FZPS01 (sample SAMEA104158645, study PRJEB21678) | metagenome | place: Germany | collected 2015-04-21 | reverse complement strand
AGGTTTTCCAATAGCTCCGCGGCAAGCTTTTTCTGATACATGGTATTTCCATGCTCCACAACGTACCGTAGACATTCTTCTGCGACTGTGGAATCGCTATTCAGATTAACTTTCCCAATCAGGAATTTTGTGTACACCTTTTGATAAGGATTCGTACTGACACTGTTCCAGATCTGAAGCGTCTTGCGGCATTCATCCAGCTTCCCCTTATGCAGATTGATGTAGAACTCCACGGAGTCAAGGGTTCCGATGATCTGCGCAAGGGCTTTGTCATTGGTCTTGTACTGTTCATACATGTTTCTCAGACGTTCCTTATACTCTGGGAAGCGCGAATAGTCATCCTCCGCTACATCGAGCTTTGCATGAAGATCAATAACAAAGGTTGCCATGCCGGAGCGAATCTTAGGCTCAATGCTTGCCAACACTTTTCTTGCCTCCTCAAAACAGCCCGCTGCATACAAGGTCGAGCAAAGCTGTATATCCAGCAGTAGCTTCTGTTTTTTTCCGGCTTGGTTTCCCAGCATTTGAAGAAGTATCGCATACTTCTCAGGGTCACAGTCATTATAAAGAATACTCTCCGGAAGCTGATATAAAACCATTTTGCATCCGTTTAGAAATATCAACCCCAGCACTGTCAAGACAGCGAGTACGATCACCACTGGAATCGGCCAGTGTAGTCTCAAAAATATATTTGCTGCAATTAAAAGGATCAGTGCAACTTCAGCCACAAATACCAATTTATATCGAAAAAACCTTCTTCTCAAATTCTTAACGCAATCTTCAGTAGAAGCAATCTTGTAGAAGTTCTCTGCATTTATCGCTGTATCCATGTCCGCCTTTTCGCTCATGATTTAAGCTCCTCCGGTAAAACAACACTGGACATGTCTGTCTCAATAACCTGTTTCTTAAGCCGCAAAAGGTTTCCCGGCGCTACAGAAAACTCGTCGAGACCAAGCTTCAGAAGAATCGGAATCAGTCTTGTATCAGCAGCTGCTTCGCCACACATGCCTACCCAAATTCCCGCTTTATGTGCATTATCTATTGTCAATTTTATCAACCTGAGCACAGCCGGATTCATTGTGTCATAGAGTTGCCCGACCTGTGCGTTCATACGGTCGCAAGCAAGCGAATACTGCGTAAGGTCGTTTGTTCCGATACTAAAAAAGTCCACTTGCGCCGCGAGCCTGTCGCTCATAATTACAGAGGCAGGCGTTTCGATCATGATTCCCCATTTGACGTCCTTCGCCACCTGGATTCCCTCCGAAATAAGATCTGCCTTCACCTCATCAGCAAAGGATCTCGCTTTCAGCACCTCTTTTTCGGAGATAATCATCGGGAACATAATCCCAAGATTTCCGTAAGTGGAGGCACGCAATAGCGCTCGAAGCTGCGTACAAAAGACATCACGTCTATCAAGACAGATGCGAATCGCTCGATATCCGAGGGCAGGATTTTCTTCTCTAGGAAGATTCAGACAATCCGTATGCTTATCTGCGCCGAGATCAAGTGTACGGATAATGACTCTGCCAGGCTTCATTGCCTCCAGAACATCTTTATATACACTGAACTGCTCCTCCTCCGAGGGAAGTTCCGTACGATCCATATAAAGAAACTCACTTCTGAAAAGTCCGATGCCTTCCGCTCCATTCTTGATCGCCCTGCGGACGTCATTAACATCTGCTACATTCGCACAGATCTCAACTCTTCTGCCATCCTTTGTGACAGGTGCCGCAGAGCTGTATTTTTCCAGTTCTTCCCTGTACCTGTGGTACTCTTTTTCTTTCTCCTGATATTCAAAAAGCGTCTCCGCATCAGGTTCCAGAATTGCTAACCCTGCTTTGCCGTCTACAATGACCGTCGTCCCGTCGAGGGAAGCGTCAAGTTCATCCCCTACGGAACCGACCGCCGGAATTCCAATAATCCTTGCAAGAATTGCGGAATGGGAATATTCTGAACCTTTACAGGTCACGATCGCCTTAATCAGCATCTTATCCATGGAGATCGTCTGGCTTGGAGTCAAATCATCGGCAGCGGCGATATACGGCTCTGTCGGAACAGCCTCGGCAGGAAGAACATTTTCTCTTCCATACATGAGCTTGCGAATCAGCCGATCGGAAATATCCTTAATATCTGCTGCCCGTTCCTTCATATAGGCGTCATCCATGGAAGCAAATATTTCGGCAAAATCGACGCCTGTCTGTTTTACTGCTGCCTCCGCCGACATAGCCTCCTCTCGAATGTAATTCTCTATGCTTTCCGTATAATCAGGGTCCTCCAGAAGCATGCTGTGCACGCTGAAAATTTCTGCAGCGTCTTTTCCAACCTTTTCAAGTGCTGTTTCAAAAAGGCAATGCAATTCTTCCTTTGTGTATTGAATGGCAGTCTTCAGACTCTCAAGCTCTTTTTCGGGATTGTCCGAAGTAGTCCGCTCAACCTCCGTAGAGCACGCCTTGATAAAATGAAGCTTTCCAATTGCATATCCGTCTGACATTCCAATCCCGTTAAGAATTTTCATAACCAGCGAACTCCTGTTTAAATATTCTCCGCACAGAACTGCCTAAAATCCTCATAGGCAGCTTCTTCATCCGGTCCCTCTATTTCAAAGGAAATTACCGTGTCCTTTTTAACGCCCAACTTCATGATAGCGATTACTCTATTGCAGACGACTTCTTTACCGTCGTATTTCAAAGTGATTTTGCTCTGATACTGCCCTGCCTTTTTCACCATGAGACCCACCGGTCTCGCATGAAGGCCCATCTCATCGGTAACGGTATGCTCAAATGATTTCAATTTTCACTCCCCTGTTATTCGTTTAAAGCTTTAATAACATCCATGATGCTCTCTTTGGATTCCTCCACAATTTTTGTGACAAGCTCGTCATGCTCGGAGAAATTTCTAAGTTCCACCGCATTGATCAACATCGGCATATTTACACCAGTGATAAGAATCATATCTGGTATTTCCTGCGACAGCATTGCCGCCATGCGGAAAGGCGTACCGCTGAAGATATCGCAGAGAACGATAACTCTATTCTCATACACCGTGCAGGCGTCTTTAAGATTCTCTGCGAATTCTTCTGGAGACATGTCTCCCTTGAGTGCAACCGAGGTTACATCCGGTAATTCACCAAAAACCATCTCTACCGACCTGATAAGTTCCTCACAGAAAAATCCATGGGTGGCAACAACTATTCCATATTTCTCTGTCATGAATACACCTCCGATCAGAAACGATTATGGGCGTCAAGAAGTCGCATATAAGCGGAAAGCTCCTTGGTAAATCCCTCACATATGCTTGCCTGAAGTCTTGGAAGTCCTCTTCGATCTACTTCCGGCTGAAACACAAAATTGACTGCGGATTGAACACCTCCAGCAGAAAGGCTGCTGGAAAGCGTGACTCTGGAAAGGCTGGTTCTGGCTGCCAGTTTCAGGCATTCTTTCTTTGAAAAGATTTCGCCCTGAATACCGATCAATACAACCGTTTCATCGTAAAGGGTCCAGAGTTTTTTTGCTAGGTTGATCTCATAAACCTCGCTACTATCCGTGCAGACGTCTCCATTAATGAAGATGCCTCCGACCTGCATGCGGTTCACCGCGGAAAGGAGTTCGCCGCCGGCATCAAGAAGTTCAGAGTTCAGATCAATCGCCACTTCAAGCCTTGCACCCATAGCTCTACAGAGATGGGCAACCTCCCTGACCAGCTCCTCGCCACACTCCATCGGCATGACAATATTTGAATAACCAGCAAGAACGGCCCTCATTGCCGTTTCAAAGTCTTCGCAATTTTCAAGACTGAGTCCAAAAGGGACTTGTTCAAACATCAGAGAGAGTTTTTTGGTAAGTTCTGCCGCCTCTTCCAGCGACATATCAGATTCATCTCCAACCCCGATAATAAGTGGACTTCTTAAGTCAGAAGCGACTTGAAAACACCATTTGATCGAATCCCTACTATACACGGTAGGTGAAGGAGTCGAAAAGCCGCAGTGCGATTCAATTATCAATTTTGAAATCTGTGTCAAAGAGTGCGTTCCTCCTTTGATTTTGATCATTAAATATTACAGCCGCTTCACACTGCCAATGGCAGCCATGAAGCCCGTCAACTGCCCAATGTACGCATCCTTGATTACTTTATTTAATTCAGCCACAGAGATACAGCCGCCCTTTTCGAGCAGATTCTTTTTTGCAGCCTGCATACCTGCATTCAAAAGCTCACCCTGCACATTGAACTTTGCAATGCCGAGTTCCGCCGCTTTTCTGAGTTTATAATCACCGAGGAAAGAGCACCCATGCATGACAAGAGAAACTGGAACATTATCCTTCAACTCTTGAATAAGGTCGTAATGTATTATCGCTTCCTGATCTTTTACATCTCCATGATATGATCCTACGGCGACTGCAATGGCATCTACACTGGTGGTAAGCGCAAATTCTCGTGCAGAGGCAACATTAGTGAGTGTCTCTTCTCTCTGCTCTAGGGAGGCATCCCGTACCTGCGCACCTCCGAGCGCGGCTTCTACACTCACATCAGCGGAGTGCGCCATTTTCACCGCCTCGATAATTGCGGCGGCATTTTCCTGATCCGACAGGTCCGAGCGGTCTACCATAACTGCTGTAAATCCTGCTTTGATCGCCCTAGCGGCATCCTCATACGATCTGCCATGATCCAAGCAAAGTCCCATGGGAACGTCCGGATATTTCGCAGCATAGAACTTAACCACATCGGCCAACTCTTCCGCGGACATAGCGTAATTTTTCCAGGCGTGATAGCATATGATAAATGGTGCTTTAAGGTTGGAAGCCGTCTCAAAACACCACTTAACACATTCGTAATCCAGCGGACACGGCGCGGCAATTCCATAACCGGCGAGAGAGGCCGCCTTTGTTAGCTTATCCATTCTAACTAACATCAAATCATCCTCACGCGCAATACTTTCAACTAATATGTTGAATTGTCCGCGGGCAGCGTTGATGCTGCCCGCGGACAAAGGGCTTTAGAAGAATTCTTTTTCAGCTTCCTCAGCCCAGGTCTTATACTCATCCTTATCGACAGTATCCTTGGTGACAAGCTGCGGAACCTTTTCACCCTTGATCGTTGCAAGAACGGCTCCTACAACGAGCTTTGCCGCGTAGTCTCTTGCGGCCATTACGCCGCCGGCCATATGCGCGGTAACAGTGCAATTGTCAAGCTTTCTCCAAAGACTGTCGGCTGGAAGCGGCTCCTCAGGAAACACATCCAGCGCAGCGCCGCCGATCTTGTGGTTCACAAGCGCTTCAAGAAGCGCATCGTTATCAATCAGTCCGGCTCTTGCCGTATTGATGAAGTAAGCGGTTGGCTTCATTGATTCAATTTCCTTGCGACCGACGATTCCTTTGGTTTCTTCAACAAAACGAGCATGAATGGTTATGATATCCGACTCCTTGAAGAGATCTTCCTTGCTGACAGATTTGTATCCGAATCCCTTTATGATCTCGTCATCTACAAACGGATCACAAATGAGAAGTTCTGAACCAAAGCCGGCGCACTTTTTGGCAACGAGTCTTCCGATCATGCCAAATCCAAAGATACCGACCTTGCAGTCCGCCATGTGAGGCAGATAAGGCGTGCTCGGCCATTCTTTCCTCCAGGAATTGGGATCTGTTGTCAAATCCTTATAAGATCTGGCTACATTTCTGAGTTCTGAAAGCATGATTGCCATCGTCATATCGGAAACCGCTTCCGCATTTCTTCCGAGGCCGTTAACGACAACAATTCCTCTCCGATCCACTTCTTCCATGTCAATATTCTCAATACCGGCACGGCAAAGGCCAATTATTCTTAAGTTCGGAAATCTGTCAAGAATTTTCTTGGAAAGCGGTGTAGTAATACTTCCCACAAGAACGTCAACATCTGTGTGTTTGAGCATCCCCGCAGGAACCGGAACAGCGTCCGCTCCCTCCGTTTCTATCACCTGAAGAGCCTCCATGCCATATTCGGTGATCTCTTCTACGATAACTTCAACTGTGCCCTTAATCTGCTGAGCTGCTTTTTTAAAGGCAGCTTTCTTAATGCCGGCATCAGCCATCAATAGAATTTTCATGCAATATTTCCCTTTTCATGTACGTTCTTAATCCATCAAGCCTGTCGACTATCAGGTTCGCCCTAACATTAAAATAGGCCAATCAGTGCGCCGACAATTGAAATTGCAAGAATTCCAAGAATTACTTTAATTGTGCTAACTTTCTTCTTCGTCAGCAGGTAATAGGATAGTAAAACTGTCGCGAGCGGAAGTAGTCCGGGAAGAGCACTGTCAACGAAGGACTGAAGTGTGGCAATTTTCTCCGGAACAAGGCCGTCAGCAGCCTCTTCAATCTTTACCTGAAGCGCAAATTTGGGAGTAACGTAGTTGGCGGCCATCGCGCCCATGACGAACATGGCAAGAACACCCATTGCATCCATGATCGACCTGAGTTTTTCATTTCCGCCTTCCAGAAGCACATCCAACGCACCAGTTCCGAGTTTGATCCCCCGTCGGTACCAGAAAATACCGTTTAACCATCTCGCGGCACCACCGAGGAAGTAGAAGCCAAGAGGTCCCAAGATATTACCGCTGAGCGCCATAGGCGTGAAAATTGCCATGCCGACAGGACGAAGCGTTGATGTAAAGATTGTATCGCCGAAGCCTGCAAGTGCACCCATAAGTCCAGATTTCACAGCTTCCATGTCCTCACGGTTGATCTCGGCACCGTTTGCTCTCGCCTCTTCCATCTTCGATACGATAGCGTTGATTACCATGCCTGTGGACGGCTCTGTGATATAGTACTTGTCGTTATAGAAGGTCATTCCGTCTATAATTTCCTGTTTGTTGTCGGGATAGAGATCCTGTAGAATCGGAATCATGGACGCCGTAAAACCCGTTCCAAAGTTTCTCTGGAACGTATTCGCATTGTTGAAAAAGTTAATTCCTATGAACCAAGACTTCAGTAGCGCCCGTTTACTTAATTTCTTTTTATCCATTGGTTGCTACCCCCTTTTTAGATTTTGCCTGCATAATGAAAATGGCAAGCAGTGCTCCGAATATCGTCATACCGATCATGGTAAGACCGGCTCCTCTGAGGAAGTACCAGACATAGAAGCCAAGAAGGAAAATCGGAAGTAACTCTTTCTTGTTCATTGCCTGAAGGAAAATTGCGAAACCAATACCGGGCAGGAACTTGCCGGCGACCGAGAAGCCTGCCATAAGCCACGCGGGAATTACAGCAAGTAGAGCGTTCATCGCGTCCTGTCCGAAATATAATACGCAGAAAAGCATAACCGCTCGGAGCGGGAAACCAATGATCGCGGGGTAGATACTGTTTCCGAAATAATACTTCTTTGCATTGCCCTCTGCGGCAGCCTTGTCCATATAATTCAGGCAGGCAGTGTTTAATGTCTTCTGTAGCGGCTGAATGAAGGTTCCGATAATTGTAAACGGTACCGCAAAAGAAATGACGGTCTCTGTATCAAGACCTGAGGCCATTGCGATCGGAATCGCAACAAATCCTGCAAGGCCCATATCCATTGTTGTAACAAATCCGACAAAAGAAGGTGCCATATTCAATGTCTGGATCGTTCCACCAAGTATTGTTCCCTTGATCGGATCGCCCATTATAATGCCGATCAACAATCCGTGCACAACCGGCCACTGAAGATTCTGGAAGTTCCAAAAACTAAACCAATAATTATTCATTACCCAGTAGAGCAATGCAATAATTATTGCCTGTGTAACGCTTATTCCACTCATAATTATATCTCCTCTTTTTGTATGCAGTTAAATCCTGCTTTTTTCAACAGTTCTGCTGCTTCGCTTTCTGCATCCGGAGGCGTCAGTTGGCAGAAAACGCGAACTCCCTTATCGATCAGATATGTGAATGTCGCAGCGTCTTCCTCGCTAACATAACACTGGTTTGAGATCAGTTTTTTTCCGCTTGAGGAAGGCATGGTTCCAATCTGTAACATGTCATACTGATAGCCTGCATCCCAAGCCCGCTTTGCGATGGCCGGATCTTGAAATAAAACCATTACGCGATCGTTTCCGAACTGGTCTTTGTTCCATTCTTCTATCGCCTTTTCCAGTGTATAGGTGTCGCACTTAACTCCACTTGGAACGGCCATTTGATGAAGCTTGGCCATAAAAAGATTCTTGCCTAGCGTATCAGAAATAATTATTACTCTCTTAACGGACAGCTGTGGAATCCAAGCTACACAAACCTGGCCATGAACTAGTCTATAGTCCAATCTTGTCCAGCAAAAACTTGCCATTGTTGTTTCTCCTTTCAAGCCCGTCTCCAAATAAAACGCATTATTTATCGCAAATATTCGTCTACATGCAGAGGCGGAAATGCAAATTTTCTGAGTTTGCTCTGCTTAAGTCCCGTACTTACAAACATCTCAGCTGTCTTCACAGTCACAGTGACTGGATCCAGAACAGGTATTCCTACCAGTGCCTGTAATTCTTCATCATAGCCGCAGAGACCAGCACAACCGAGAATAATGACTTCTGCTCCATCTGATTTAATGATTTCCTGAATTTGCTCCTTTAGCTGGCGAAGCGTTTCTGTCCGCTCGACACAGGCTCTCTCAACATTCATTTCTACACTTCTTACGGAAGCGCATTTCTGATCCAGCCTGTAAAGATGAACCAGATCTTCCTGATATGGAATGAACTGAGAGAGGTGTGCGATCACTGTATACTTGTGCCCCAGAAGACAGGCAATGTACTGTGTTGTTTCCGAAACGCTTAGAACCGGAATATCTAGTACCTCTTTCAACGCATAAACACCCACATTGCCGAATCCCGCCAACACAACAGCATCCGGCATAAGCTCCTCGCATTTTTCAAGAACCGCTCTGTGTACACTCCATGCAGATTGGTAATCTGCAAAACCGCAGTCAATACTTTTCGTGCCTCTCGGATTTGTCAAAAAATGCAGGTTTGTGTTTGGATCCGTGATTTTTCTGAGTGCCGATTTTCGAATTACATCGGTGCAGATTTCGCTGTTGTTTGGGTTTACTACAAGGATATCCGTATTATCACCTCCTCATTGTTAATTTTCACATATTCGACATTCGACTTATTATTTAACTGCACCTGCATTGATTATTCTCCCATTCTTCAAAAGCATGTGAAGCTTTTCCTGCAATTTTCTCCTTTCTGATATAAGTAAGTCATGTTAGACTATCGTCGAATATAGTTTTATCTTACTTTCTTTTGAAAACAATTGAATTGTACAACCGCACAGTTTGTTTTATAATTATTTGTAGGTATATACAGATAAAACCGTTAAATATATCATTTTTGCACGGTTTTTTGTATATTAGCTAATTATTCTACTTGTGCGCCCGCACAAGTACATGTATCCTTAAAAAGGAGGATTTATTGTGATAATCAATCACGACCTTGCGCAATACATCATTGATTACAACAAACAGATCGTTCACTATCAAATCAACATCATGAATCCGGATGCTATAATCATTGCATCTACAAATCCCTCTCGAATAGGTAAACACCATTTCGGAGCGCAGCGTGTTCTAGAAACCGGGGAAGCCTACATCATCGACGACGTATCCGCCAAGAATTTCAGGGATGTCGTCCCTGGCATCACGTTGCCAATACGTTTTCGCAATGAGCTGATAGGAATGCTGGGCATCGGTGCCGGGAAACACAGCAATTTGGTTGGAAAAATTCTTCTGAGTTCTACAGAACTTCTAGTAGAACAGAATTACCTTCAAAATGAAATAAACGCGGAGAGGCTGATTCGAAACGAGTTTTTTACTTTGATCCTGCGAGACTCTTGGGAGACGAATGAGTTTTACTTTCGACATCAGCTGAAGCTAAACAACATGGATATTTCTCAGGGGTATTTTGTTTGTAGCGCATCAATCAAGGGAGACTATTTTATCGAGGAAGAGAAAGACCAGACAAAAACTGCTGCCCACAAATACGAGCGTGCTATCAGCAATATGATCTTGAAATTTCAAATGATGGTCTTCCCGCACAAGCCAATTGTCATCTATCAAGCTGGCATTATGGCATTGCTACTTCCCTGCACAAAACAGGAATATAATAAAAAATATGGCAATAAAGAATCCGATTATATGAAAAAAGTCACCGCGGCACTGATTGATTTGTTTGGTGATTCCTATCTTGTTGGCATCGGAGGCTATGCGTCTAATATGACTAAAATACACGACCATTACAGGCGCTCGATCTATGCCGTAAACATATCATCTAAGATCAATACGCACGAGAAAGTCTTTTCTTTTGAAGATGTCTATCTGGAATATAAATTGTTGCTGCTCCCCGATATGGAACAAAAGAGTTTCTGCAACAGCGTCCTTAAATCTCTCACAAGCCCCTCCAATGAGATGTGGCTCAAGACGCTGGATACCTATTTTCGAACGAACAGGAATGTGTCCCTTACATCCGAGCTGTTGTTTATTCACCGCAATACACTTCTCTTTCGTTTGAAAAAAATCCAAAAAATTACAGGTCTAGACCCCCATTCTTTTATAGACTCCGTAAGACTCTACGCTGCGCTTTCCCTTTGGAAATGTCACTTAAGCGAGGAGAAATCTTGAGGTCGAAGCAATGGAGCTGTGCTACTACTCTTCCTGTTAATAAAATGAAGTAGCGCTGAACAGACCGAAATCTCGAGTTCGCCTAAAAAGAGCTCTTTGGATAGACCGGTTTAAGGAAAATCACAACGTCTTTTGCCCGAGGGGAAATGTCAACAGTCTGGAGATTATTTATTGTGTCGTTTCCAGAAAGTCGAAAACACGCTGATTGAAATCTTTTGATTCCTCGAAGCAAGCATGCCCTAATCCGGCATACACATATAGTTTGCTTTCCGCAATCTGTTCGTTCATCTCGTAGGACGCTTGTATTCCAACGACTTTATCTTCTTCTCCGCCAACAATCAGTGTCGGACAGGTAATGTTCTTCAAATCGTGCAGAATATCAAATTGAAGAATCGGGTCACGTAGACTGATGTTCGCAACTTAAATATGGAATAGAGAAGAACCTCTGAGACTCCTTATACAATGTTGTTTGAGAAAAAGACATTAAGGTGGTAACCCAATGGCTCAGGCAGAATTATCTCTATCTGAGCAAAGCAGCAAGAATCACACGGCGTTTCGCACGGCTTCTACTGTCGCTTTGGCTAAGTCTCTTAGATTCAAATCCTCGTATGTTCTCACGTAGGTCTTAATGTCATCGCCAATCGGATCGATCCAGTGC
>FZPS01000068.1_pt6 | contig 11257 bp, 1 predicted proteins | sample 1817821 | NCBI WGS metagenome assembly FZPS01 (sample SAMEA104158645, study PRJEB21678) | metagenome | place: Germany | collected 2015-04-21 | reverse complement strand
CCGCTAAATGATGGCTCAACACAATTTACAGTATCGCCAGAAACTTTGTTTGAAACACTAGGTATTACAGTCTTAGCTGTGCCGTCATATACATATCCATCGCCTAGCGCTGGGCTATAGCTCCATGTTAGGTTAACGGCGCGTTTGTTTATGGTAAAGCTAGATGTTGTATTAGAAGGCAATTCATAGTTATCTGCGCTAGTGCCTGTAATTGCGCTAACTGCTGTTGTATAACTGCCTGCGTTCTTAGCTGTGTAAGAGATATAGTAATATGTTGAACCTATGCTAGAGTCTGCCGTAACTCCTGCGCTTGTGCCGCTTGTGGTAAAGCCAAGCTTACTGCTTTCTAAATCGCTTGACACAATGTTTGCTATAGTTAAGGTTATACCTTGAGCGTTGCCGTTGTAGGTTAGGGACGCTGTTGACCAGCTAAAGCTTAGCGTAACTACATTTATTGACCAGTTAATACTAGTATCGCTTGCGCCTGTCAAGGTGTAGTTAGTGCTGCTAAGCGTTGAGGCTGTTGTTGTGTAAGAACCTCTTTGAGTGGCTTTGTTGCCACCGTTTAGTGCGCCTTTACCGCTATTTACCTTACCTGTATAACTACTTACTACTACTGCGCTGTCGCCGCTCTCTAGGTTGGTAATCATAGCTTCCATGGTATGTTCTTGACCTGTGTATAGTACAAATACCTTGGATTCGCCGTCTAGACGCCAGCTAAGTGTTACTACCTTCGCTTTAATTGTCCATGCCTTGCTTTGCTCACTCATTTGATAGTTTGTATAAGTAGATGGCAAAGTTGCTTTTGCTGTGTAGTTTGCAGCGTCTTTCTTGCTGTTATCTGATAAGGTAAAGTTAACAGTTTCTCCAGCTATTACGCCAACTGGAGTAGCTGTTACTGTATGATAACTGCCATTGTAAGTTACTGTAAAGTTTGTTGTGCCGTTTAACTTCCAATCTGCTGTAAGCGTCTTTTGATTAATGTACCAGTTAAAGTTAACTACATTCATTGTATAGTTGGTGTAGCTAGCAGGCAGGCTTGCTGTCGCTGTATAGCTCCTTGCGTTCTTGCCTATGTTGCCGCCAACAGTAAGAGTTACTTCTTCGCCGTTTGCTGTGCTAGCTAAAACTGGGCTTAGCGTATAGGTATATCCGTCATAGGTAAATGGCGTTGTGTATGTGCCGCTGTTTGCATTATCGTTTGTATAAGTCCAGCTATCAACTGATAGTGTATACCTAGCTATAGTAAAGCTGTTTGATACTGAGTCTAGCTTGTAGTTAGAGTTTGTAGTAGCTAGTATCTCTACTTCATAAGTTGCTGCGTTTTGAGCGCGGAAGCTTAGTACATAATTGGGTGAACTTACGCTGCCTGTTACATTGCTCCATGTATTTGGTGTTGCGTAAGTAAAGCTATTTGTGTTAAAGCTACCAAGGTCGCTTGATACTATTCCTGATACCACAGCTTGCAAGCCAGTTTGTACAAGTCCTGTATAGGTAGGCGCAAAGGTTGTCCAGCTTACACTTATTGTCTTAGGTGTTATGCTCCAAGCTTTAGATAGGTTGCTTGCGCCTGCTATTGTGTAGTTTGAATTGCTAACGCCTGTAATTGTTGCTGTGTAGTTGCCTGCGTTTGTCTTTACATTATTAGTATAAGTAAAGGTAACTGTATCGCTAGCTAATGCCTTGTTTGTAGCAGTTGCTGTAATAGTCTTTGCTGTCCCGTCATAGATAAAGCTGTCTGTGCCCCAGCTTACTACTACCATTAGTGGCTTAATGGACCAGTTAAATGTTGTGCTTGTAAAGCTATAGTTTGTATATGATGCAGCCAGGCTTGCGCTTATGGTATAATCGCCTGCCGCTGTCTTTTCATTGTCGGAAAGTGTTAAGCTTACACTGTCTGAACCAACTACTCCATTAAGTACAGGCGTCAAGGTGTACGCATAACCATTATATACTAATGTGCCATATGCGCCTGATGTTGGGTTAGCATAAGAGTTAGCATAATTCCAGCTGCTTATGCTTATTGTCTTTCTAGCTATTGACCAGCTTAGACTTAGGTTTGTACCGCCTGTTAGCGTGTAGTTAGATGCGCTTGAACCAGAAAGGCCTGTAACAGTAGATGTATAATTTCCTGCATTAATACCGCTAAATGATGGCTCAACACAATTTACAGTATCGCCAGAAACTTTGTTTGAAACACTAGGTATTACAGTCTTAGCTGTGCCGTCATATACATATCCATCGCCTAGCGCTGGGCTGTAACTCCAAGTTAAGACAACAGCTCTTGGGCTTATAGTAAAGCTAGATGATGTATTTGAAGGCAACTGATAGTTACTAGAGCGGCTGCCTTGCAAACCAGTAACGCTTGCTGAATATGTTCCAGCATTTTTGGAAGTAAATGCTATGCTATAGCCAGATGTCGTATGTACAACTGATGTTGCAGTGCCTGCTGTTACATAGGTTAGATAAGTTGAGTTCTTATCATCTGCGGCAACAACATTGCTGATAGATAATTTTCTACCTTGCAAGCTGCCGTCATAGGACAAGTTTCCTATTGTTGTCCACCCAAAAGTAACTGTTCTCTTGGTTATTGTCCAAGATACCGTAACTTCGCTAGCTTCTGGTAGCACATAGTTATGAGAGTCTGAAAGCGCCGTTGCTGTCGTGGAATATACACCTGCGTATTTTGCTGTATTGCCACTGCTGATTGCGCTTTGTCCATAATTGGTGGTTACTTTTCCTGTGTATGCGGTAATTGTAACTGTGTCAGTCACTACCTTTTTAGATACTGAAGCTACTGCGCTATGATTTTCCCCGTCATAAACTGTGGATAAAGTTGCCGAACCATCTAGACGCCAAGTAACTTCTACAACAAACTTAGCAATAGTCCAGTTTACTGTAGCGCCTGAATTAATGTTATAGTTTGAGTTGCTTAAAGTAGTCGCCGTCGTTGAATATACGCCTGCGTAAGTCGCTGTGTTTCCACTGATTGCGCTAGATCCATAGTTGGTAACTATATTGCCGTTATATGCCGTGACATTAACAGTGTCACCTGAGCAAATATCTGATGCTTTTACAATAGCTACAACACTTTGCGCAGAACCATTATAGGTAAGGCTAGTATTAGACCAATTTAGACCTACATTTTTCTTATTTATTGTCCAGTTTTTAGTTCTGTTTGTGCCTGACAAGGTGTAGTTGTCATCAGTCGTTCCTGCAATGCTTGTAATTGTAACGGCGCTAACTGCTGCGCTATAAGAGCCAGCGTTAGTGTAGCTGTTGCCTGTGTAGCTTATGTTAGCTACAGTGTCTTTCTTGCCGTTGTCAGCGCGTGTCATTAGGCTAGTAGACGCCACCGTTGTGCTTAAAGTATAAGCATATCTGTTGTATGTTACAGCGCTTGAATAAGTATGCGTTGTACCTGGCGCGCTTGCATTGACATAAGTCCAAGTTCCGCTAAAGCTTATCGCAGCTTTACCTATAGTATAGCCTGTGCTTTGGTCATTTGAGAAACTATAACTATAGTTGGGATTTATCGTGCTTTCATCGCTATAGACATCGCCTATAATTTTTACATAATATGTGCCTGCGTCAATGGTTGCAGCATATTTATTTCCGTTAAATGTATAACTTGCCACCGTACCTTGTGGATTGGTAGAGGTAGAAGTGGGACTTGAGCTAGAAAGCACCATATTTTGCTTGGTTATTCCATTTCTATCTTTATATAAAGCTGTGCAAGCAGAATTGGTGTACACCGATACCTTAAATATGATTAAGTCGTCGGCAACTAAATTGCTTATGGTAAGTGCCGAACCTTGATATTGACCATTATAAGTATAAGTGCCTGTATTCCAAGATACAGTAATTAACCTTGGCGTTATTTCCCAATTTTTGCTAGGTAAAGTAGAAGGCAACTTGTAGTTGTCATTGCTAAGAGTAGCAGCTGTGGTTGTATAACTTCCTTTTAGCGTTGCTGTTCTGTTATCGGCGCTTAAGCTACCATGAGAAGAATTTACCTTGCCGTTATAAGAGCTTACATTTACCACATCACTTTCAAGCGCTTTATTGGTTACTGTGGCAGCTATGGTATGTGGGAATCCGTCATAAACAACAGAGAACTCATTACCTCCGTCAAGAGTCCACGCAAGCGTAACTTCTTTTTGTTTTATAGTCCATGATGTTTGAGAATTTGCCATTTCATAACAGCTTGCTCTGCTTGCCGAAGTATCTAAGCTTACAGTTATTCCATAAGTTTTTGCATTAATTGCTGTAAAGCTTTGTGTGTAGGTAGAACCTGTAACAGAGCCTGTGCCTATGGTAATTCCTGTTGTGGTATAACCTGAGCCACTTGTTATGGTATGCTTAAATTTTAGATAAGAGTTAGTAAAGTCAGACGCAATAACATTTGTTACGCTAATTGTCTTACCTTGTCTTGTGCCGTTGTAAGTAAAGCTAGTAGTGGTATCCCACGACGGCGTTAGCACTCGTTTACTTATAGTAAAGTCTTTGTAGAATGAGCCAATAGAGTAGTTGCTGTTGCTCAAATTGGAAATAGTAACTCTATATACGCCAGCATAAGTGGCACGATTTGCTGAAATTGCGCTTATGCCATAATTGGTTACTATACTGCCTGTGTATGTAAATGTAACAGTATCGCCATCATAAATCTTACCATCAGATGTAGTGCCTTGACCAACTGGTTGAGAGTTTGCAGTGGCAACAATGGTGTGCGCTGCATTGTTGTATGTTGTAGAAAGTGTGGTAGAGCCATCTAGTTTCCAAACAAGCTGACTAGACGCAATTGCTTTCTTTGTTATAGACCAACTTTGAGAAATCCCCGTCGCTCCTTGTATGGTATAGTTGGAGTTATCCACACCAGTAATAGTTGCCGTATAATTTCCTACCGCCTTATAAGAGTTACCTGTAACTGTAAAGTTTATAGTGTCGCCGCCACTGTTTGCAGAAGTAACTGTAGGCTTTGGTCCTTGGTTTTGAGCATTGTATACAAAAGAAGTTGTGCCCCAAGAAACAGTGACAATTTTCTTTGCAATGTTCAATGTGCTAGTTAGTCCGCTTACAGGCAGTTTGTAGTTTGAGTTACTAACTGATTTCAAAATGATATTATAAACGCCTGCATTACTTTCTGACTTTGATATCACTAAGTATCCGCTGCTAAGGTCTGAAGAGCCAGAATATGTCTTTGTTGAGTTGGCTGCGTCGTTGTTTGGATACTTGTATGTGAAATTAGCAGTATAACCGCTACCTGAAGTTACAAGTCCAGAAATCTTTATATCAAAACTATAACTGTTAGCTGATTGTCCTAATGTTCTTTGATAGGTATGATTTTTTGTTGTTGCAGTAACATCAAGAATTTTTTGTTGAATTGTCCAAGTTAAAGTAACATTTTGCGCCAATACATAATCGTTATAACCATCTGTGTTATTGGTTATTCCGTTTATGGTGACAGAGTAAGTACCAGCATTGTAGTATGAGCCTGTCTGAGCGCCAGCAGCCAAATTCCACTTATATCCAACTGACTTATCAACAGTCTTTAATGCTGAAACAAGTTGAGAGTAAGCGGTATATCCATACAGTTTGGATGTGTCTGCTGTAGTGCGATTGGGATTAAATTGATAACTTGTTCCGTCAAAAACAACATTGCTAGGCAAAGTAATGTTGCCTGTATTAATGCTTACACTAAATCTATTTATTGTATAGTCAAAGCTGCCGCCGCTATATGTATAATTGCTATTATAGCCAGCTTCGCCGCTTTGCGCAATACGCACAGAAATAGTATACACCGCTGCGTGTTTGAGGCTGGTAGAAGCTAAAGCTTGGTCTGTAAAGACATTGCTTCCAACAGTTGGTTTTGAACCCCAGCTGGATTTTACCTTAGCTGTATACAGCGGCATTATCACATCGCCTGCAAACACATTAAAGCTGACAGCAAAGGCAGTAATGTTTGCGCCAGTATAAGTTGCAGATTTTACTGTAGGTTGTGTTCCTGTTAGGTTAAAGGGATTAATGATAAGAACAGGATTGCTGCTTGCATCAAAATTAAATGTTCCCGTCTCATTTGAACCGTATTTAATGTAGTAGTTAGTTCCTACATTGGTAGTTGCTGTTGTGCTCTTCCAAGTAAAGCCATATCGGCCTGCATTAACAGCATATAAGGTTGCATTTGCGGGATTATAACTTGCAGTTGTATTAAAGGCTGAGCTAATTGCTGAGCTAAGGTCGTTTTGAACTGTGGATTCTTGGCCGATTACTATTCCTGATATGTTGAGTCCAACGGCGCGGCTTTGAGAGTTATAAGTAAAAGTTTTGGAATAAATGTCAAATTTTAATAATTTTCTTTGTATTGTCCATACCAATTTGTATGAACCGGTAGTACTGTCGGTAGTGTCTACTGTATAGTTACCTGAAAGCGTGCCAACATATGCTGTGTATGTTCCAGCATTTGTAGCCGTCTTCGTGCCTGTTATATTTAATTGTGTATAAGAGGTTGAGCCATAAGTCAGCGCTATACCGTGGAAACCAAAGTAATAGCTTCTTGTATGGCCCGTGCCGCTAGAGTCTGTATATGTCATAGACAGCTCAGACCGCTTAGTAGCGTCATAGTCATTATAATAAACTAAGTTGTCAGATGTATTTATAGTGCCGCTCTTAGCTACTCTATAGGAAACTGTTAGGCTTTGCGACTTGCCTGTATAAACAGAGCTTCCTGTCGCTGTTATAACAGGCACAGTGTCCAAGAACCAATCTATTTTTATGGTTTTGGGCGTAATGGTAAAGGACGCGCTGCCTGTGCCGCCTGAATAGTTGTTATAAGAAGTCGATTGATTATAATATCTTATAGCCGTAACTGAGTTAGTGTAAGTGCCAGCATTAATTGCGGTAAATGTTATTTCCAACTTATTATTAGATAAATTACTGGTTATTGTCCTAGTCGCAGTAGAAGTACTAGTGACATTTACATAATCAGCTAGTGTCTTGCCCGAGAAATTAAATACAACAGATGGTCTTACATCATAGGACATAAACGCTGAAGAATAGAAGTTTGTGACATTCATTGTTTTTCCTATGGCAGAACCGCGATATACCCAGCCACCTGTTGAGGTGTCTGTCCATGATTCAACAGTTAAAGACCTTGCCGTTATAGACCAGCTGTCTGTTCTAGACGATGCGCCAGAGGCAACAACATAGTTGGTATAAACACCAGGCTGTCTATTGTCATAAATACTCTTATATTCGCCTGCCGGCTCTGGCCTGCCGTTAGAAGTAAGATTATCTATCTTATTTTGGTATGACGATGCGTGCAATCCATAAACATAATAAGTACCATTTTTTATTCCTGACGCTGTTCCTTGAGATATAGGATAGGAAGAAATACTTGTATTTAATGTTTGGTGACGCAAATAAGCTGCAGTAGTGCCGTTAGTGGTTATCTTGAAGTTAAAGCTTATGGTGTCGCCAGAGATTATGTTGGAAATAATTATTCTTCTTCCACCATAACTTGTGCTTGTGGTAGTTTCAGCAAAAGTAGTGCTGCCTTGTGCTGAGAATGTCCAGCCAACAGCAACAGGAGCTATATGCCATTCTATAAGTACATCGCTAGATAATTTATAGTTTGGATTGTTGGTTTCTACCAAGCGAACACTATAAGTGCCTGCATTTACTGCCTTAAACAATAAGTAGTCTTTTTGATGATTACCGCCGTCATATTCTACATTAGTGCTTTGTGTTGTAGGATTGTAACCAACAAGTTCTTTATTGGCAGCAATATAAGCTTGTTTTTGCGCTTCAGACATTCCTGACCAACCAGCAATAACAGGAATACCATAAAAACTTACTTGATAGCTTGTGTTGTTCTTAATGGAGGACAGGCCATTTACAGCATAGTCTACACCATGAGAGACTCCGTCATATATAAATTGGTTTTGTCCGCCTTGGAAGTTGGGGTCTACCGTAACTGTAATAGGATTAATTTCAAAGTTTTTGGTAAGCTCTTTATTATAGTTACCTGAGCTTGTACCAATGACTTTAGTAAAATCATAACCTGTGCTATCCATTTTGTAGAACTGGCCAGTATTATGGTTATAGCCAATCCAATACATCTTAACAGCAGAACTGGTCGCGCGCGTCGCGCCCGCTGTCATCTTCATACCATAGTTATTTTTAATTGCGTTTGGAATAGCAGTGAAATCTAGATAAGTCGAATACAATCCAGCATTTTGATAAAGTCCAGTTCTTTCTCTCTTAAATGCATTTATCAAACCTGTCGCATGGACATTAAAGTCATTGCCTTGCAGTCCTTCCATAGCTAAGAACCATGCGCCTTTTAGCAAGGAATAATCAGATGATGACAAGCTGTTAAAGTTAAGTCCTGTATCGTCATGAATCATACCATACACTGGCAATTTATAATCAGCCATATGGTCATCAACAGTGCCATAATCCTTATGCGTATATATAGAAGTGAACTTCAAGCCGCTTGCTGGCTCAATTCTTGCTCTAATATAATCGCTGCCAGATAGATATTCTGACTTATAAATTTGAGGGTCTGGCTTGCTTTCGGCAACTGTCCAAACATAATTTTTATTTCTAGTAAAGCTAGATAAAGAGTCAAACAGCGCGATTTGGCTTACCCAGTAATCACCTGCGTCTTTAAATATATAAGTCGTTGCCGTCAACCCGCCAAAGTTTACATTATGTGTTTCTTCATAAAGGTTGGCTGAGCCATTCTTGCCTAAGTTACAATCATAAGAAAGAGCAATAAGCTGTACAAAAACTCCGCGCCATCTAACATCGTTGTTATTAGTGCCTGCTGAATCGTAATAATAAGGTAAGCCCGTAGATTTTTCCGCCGCCAAAGCATTCTGCACAGCAGTTAGCTGGGCGCCTGAGTATTTAGTTGTATCCACTTCGGCGGTAAATGGGAATTCTTGCTCAAAGCCATTATATGTATAAGACCCCGATTTCTCTTGCAAGACAAGTTTAACAGGCGTAAATGTTACTTTTACGTCGTTTATAGATTGGAATGTAGAACTTATAGTAACGCCATCTATTGATATAGATGCTTTAACTGTATACTGATAATTGCCATTTTCCTCAACTGAGTACAAGATGTGCTCATTAGAAATATAGAAGTTGCTTGCTCCGCCATCGCTTCGCGCCCAAGTATATGAATAGCTCTTGCCAGAACTAATGTTATGGTTATTGTGTTTAACCGTAGCTTCTAGCTTTTCATCTAGCTCAATAGGCGTTCCATAAACTTCATTAACTTGAGTAAGCGATGCTGTGGGTTTCTCCAAAGTCCATTTTGCATAATAATAAGTATGGCTTATAGAAGACCTGTAAGACCTTGCTCCTGCCGATGTATCGGCGTATGAGCGTGCTGTTGTCATCGCGGAATTGGAATACCAGTTATTAAATGTAAAGCCCGAATGGTCATTGCTGCCTGTCAAAGCTTCGGCAACATCTGCTGTATGAGTGACATTGGTGCTGCCTTGCATTATAGTCAAGGAATAGTTAGCGTCATAACTATATGTGTATGGCACTATCGTCATATAGTAAGTAGTGCCCGCATAAAGCGTTCGGCTGCTAGATATACTGGTATTAGTTGATGACGATACCGAAGCATTTGCGTAATATATAAAACTTGAGCCGTTATGGGTAAAGAAATATAGACGCGGTCCTCTACCTGTTTGTCCAACTTCGATTCTAGCTGTTAATGTATGTGTGGTAGTACTTGTAGGCGTATAAGCAATGTATTCTAGCTTGTCAGCATTCATTGCATTTGTCACATTGGAAGTTGTAGCAGTGCTTCCCGATACACTGCTTGCGGTATAATTTATCCTTATTAGTTTGGCTTCATCTGCATCAAAATATCGTGTTGTTCCATAAGTTCGATATGTAGGAGGTCGAATATTATAAGCTCTTGTGCTAGACGAATCCTGCCCCATATATCCATCATAAGTAAGCACGGTATAATTATCTGGCACCCATACTGCATATAAGTTATAGCTTGACGCCGAAAAACTTTGACCGGGGTTAATGTTTACGCCTGTGCCAGTGGAATTACTGTTCCAGTGAGAAAACTTATAGCCCGTTCTAGTAAATGGGCAAAGCGGCGCAGTTGCAGTAGAGCCTGTCCTTATAGAAGTTTGGGTAGTGCTAGTTGTGCCAGAACCCACTAGCGTAGTAGTTCCGTTACCGTTTATAGAATATGTATAGTAGCTATTGTCGCTTAAGGATACATAAAAAGTTAAACCTCCAACATAAGCATAATGCTTACAGTTGTTGACGCTACCGTTATTCCAAAACTCTCCCCTTAAGCCAATAGTGAAAGCTGTATCGCTTGAAGATAAACTAATCGTAGGCGTGCTGCGATAGTCAGAGCTATAATGCGTCCAGCCGCTCTTCTTACTTCGTCCTACATAAAGGGAACTAGATTTATATGCTGCATTCCATGTCGAGTTGGTGCTAGTATAGCGTTTGGAGTCATAAGAAACACTAACCGAAGTACTTGCCCCGCGCCAAATACCAAGGTATGCCCAAGTCTCTGAAAGACGATCGCTACCTATCCAAGGGTCATTACCGTCGCCAGCACCAGCATATAGTGTACCGTATGCGTATACTGTCGCCGTTGCCAGACCATTTTGTAATTTATACTTTAATGCCCCAGTAATGTACACAGGCACATAGACATAGTAGTCTACCGTGTGACCGCCATATCTGTTGCTATCGTATATACCCATAGCGCCTGAAATGCCGTTTTGATTAGAAGTTCCAACTCTACTAGCAGGGCTACCATTGTGAGCATAATTATCGCTCATTAGCGCCCATCCTGATGTGCTGCTTGTAGAAACGCTTGTAGAGCCGGAGCTGTTTGCTTTATGGGTATATGTAGTCCAATACGCAGTACAACTTGCAGTTATGGCATCGGTTGGGATATAGTTATATGAGCTATAAGATACTCTTGTTTGTCCATTGCTTGAATACCTGTAACCTGAAACAGACCAATAGTTGAATTCATAGCTTGTCCTCGTTGGTATAGGCATGCTTGCCGCAGGTATTCCCATGCCTACAACAGCATTTGAATAAGTGCTTGCGCTGCCAGAATTTAAATTCCAGCTTATAGAATAAGTCAACGCCTGCCATTCTGCGCTCAGCGTATAGTTGCCTGAGATATATGGCAGTGTCCAACTACTGGTATACCCATACATGCTGGAACTGTTATACATTGAGGTAGAAC
>FZPS01000049.1_pt82 | contig 11262 bp, 11 predicted proteins | sample 1817821 | NCBI WGS metagenome assembly FZPS01 (sample SAMEA104158645, study PRJEB21678) | metagenome | place: Germany | collected 2015-04-21 | reverse complement strand
AGGTATTGTTTGGATGACCGATCAAAATAATTCAGAAGAAAAAAGGAAGTTTGGGAAAACTTTGTTAATTTTAGGTATTGTAATGGTAGTGGTTCAATGTCTTTGTGCTTTTATTTATGTAGGAGTCATTGCAGGCCTAGGGGTTATGAGTTATTAGAACGGAGTTTAAAAAGAACACTTTTTAGGTGTTCTTTTTTTAGAACTAGGAAAGTGGTTTTTTTACGCCTTTTTTCAAATTCGAAGGATGGTGATACCATGGAAAATAAAAAAAACATTTTAATTGTAGATGATGAAAAACATATTTTAGAATTACTACAGTATAATTTAGTAGAACGTGGGTATCATGTTATTCAGGCTGAAACAGGAGAAGAAGCATTGGAACAATTAAAAAAACACCCCAAAGTAGATGGGATTCTCTTAGACTTACTTCTTCCAGGAATCGATGGGTTGGAAGTATTACGAAGAATTCGAAGTCAAGACGAAACCAAACACATTCCAGTAATCATGCTTACAGCTAAAAACGAAGAGCTAGATACGGTGCTTGGATTAGAGATGGGAGCCGATGATTATATTGGAAAACCCTTTCGTATGAGGGAATTATTAGCTCGGTTAAAAGCTGTACTTCGTAGAAATCAAAAAATTTCTTCTGAAAAAAAAGAAAAAAAGTATTCTTTTGGAAATTTAGAAATCAATGAAACAACAAGGCAAGTAATCAAAGATGGAGTTATCATTAATATGCCTTTAAAAGAGTTTGAACTTCTTTTACTATTAGCCTCTTATCCTGATCGAGTCTTTACTCGAGAAGAATTATTAGAAAAAGTTTGGGGATACGATTATTTTGGAGAAACACGAACAGTGGATGTACACATTCGTTATATTCGACAAAAGATAGAAGAGGATGATAAAAATCCAAAGTGGATTAAGACTCTTAGAGGGGTAGGATATAAATTTACAGAAGAAGGTTAAAGTCTATGAGGAAAAAATTATTGTGGAGTAACATTGTAGTGATTCTTTTTATTTCCTTAACATTAGGAAGTGCTTTTTTTTATACAGGACAAAAATATTATAGGGAACAAACAAAAAAAAATGCCATTGTTCAAGTTCGGTTGCTCAAGGACCTTTTGGAAAAGGCCTCTACTTTTGATGCGGAAAATTTTATACAACAATATCATGAAATGGTAGAAGGGCGGATAACTATCACGGATTCCCAAGGAGTTGTTATAGCAGATTCCGATGTTCCTTGGACACAGATAGAAAATCATCAGAATCGAGAAGAAATACAGCAAGCTTTAAAAGAGGGAATGGGTTTTTCGACTCGCTACAGCCACACTCTTCAGGCTTATTTTTTATATACCGGAATTTCTTTTCAAAGACAAGAGCTTTCAGGAGTTCTTCGCATTGCGAAACCCCTTACTCAAACCCAGCAAATGAACAAAGATATTTTACAAAATCTATTTTTATGGATTCTTATAGGGATCGGCCTCTCTTTTTTTATTGTACGCATGCTAGCTTCTAAGATCTTATCACCCATCCATATTCTTACTCAAGGAGTACAAGAAGTTGCCCAAGGGAATTATCATAAAAAAATATATATTGAATCTTCTGAAGAAATCATTCCCTTAAAAAATGCGTTTAATCAAATGACAGAACAATTGCAAAATACAATTTTGGAAATAAAAGATAAAAATATGAAATTAGAAATGGTTTTAAATAGTATTCAAACAGGGATCATTGCCGTTGACATTCAATATCGAATTATTTTAATCAACCCTAGTTGTTATTCCCTTTTAAACATAAAAAAACAAGAGGTGCAAGGAGACTATTTTTATGATGTAATTCGGGATCAAACCCTTTGGAAAACAATTGAAACCACCATGGAAACAGGGGAAATACGAACAGAAGAATTTTCTTATTCCAATCAACCAGACCAAATGTTAAAAATGGATGCCTATCCTATTTTGCCTCCTTGGTCAGAGGGACAACTAATAGGAACCTTATTAGTGATACAAGACATAACCCAATTACATAAATTAGAAAAACTTAGAAGTGATTTTGTTTCCAATGTAAGCCATGAATTAAAGACACCCCTTACATCTATTCGAGGATTTATTGAAACTCTTCAAGAAGGGGCCTTAGAAAATCCTAAGGTAGCTAGGCGATTTCTTGATATCATTGACTTAGAGGCAGAAAGGCTATATAGTTTGATTCAAGATATTTTATTGCTTTCAGAAATTGAAAACCGGGAACAAGAGCAAAAATACTTTTACTATGAATGGATAGATATCATACAAGAAGTAGTTCAATTGTTACAGCCCAAAGTCCAAAGGAAAGGTTTAGATTTAGTCGTGGATCTTTCGCCTTCCCTACCACCTTTTTATTGCAATAAAGATCGTATTAAGCAAATGGTAATTAATATTTTAGATAATGCCATTCATTATACAGAAAAAGGAGCTGTGGGGATCACTTGCTTTTTTCAACAGGACCAATTTTATATTCAAATATGGGATACAGGTATAGGCATTCCCCAAGAACATATTCCTCGCCTATTTGAACGTTTTTATCGTGTGGATAAAGGACGATCCAGAAACAAAGGAGGAACTGGACTCGGACTATCCATTGTAAAGCATATAGTTCAATCTTATGATGGAACGATTCAGGTAGAGAGTAAGTGGAATGAAGGAAGTAAATTTACTATTATTTTACCTAGAATCCAAGGAGATTCGTAGCTTTACGTGAATTTAATATAGAGTTAATAAACCGTTGGTATACTAAGAATGAGTAAAGACAGATAGGAGAGAATCCATGATTTTTACCATTCAAAGAAAACTAACGGTTTTATTTTTGCTTATATGTATGTTCTATTCTAAGTAATAGAAAGAACAAGAGTAGCAACGGTAATACGATGGATATGGATTTCAAAAAAATGAATGATAGAAAAAACTTTACATAAAATTAACAGAGAATAAAAATCCTCTTAACACACTTTTGGTATAGTCTTTATGGATAGAAAAAGAAATGATAAAAGTAGATATAGGAGGCGTAGATAATGAAAAAAAATAGTATCATTGTAATTGTTTTTATTTTACTTATTAGTTTTACAGGGTGTAACAATATCGAACAAGAAGAAGGATCAAACCGTCAAGTTTCCAATCAGTCAAAGGAAGAAGGTAAAAAACAAGGAGATATAGAACAAGAAATTGATTTTAGTAAAATGATCGAAATCAAAGGCTCTGACACCATGGTGAATTTGGGTCAACGATGGGCAGAAGAATTTATGAATCAATATGATAAAGCCCAAGTTTCTGTTACAGGTGGAGGGTCAGGAACAGGAATTGCTGCATTAATTAACCAAACAGCAGATATTGCCCAGTCTTCCAGAAGTATTAAAGAAAAGGAAAAAGAACAAGCCAAAGGGAATGGAGTAGAAGTTCAAGAATTTATTGTAGGGCAAGATGGAATTGCATTAATTGTAAACAAAGAAAATGAAATCAATCAATTTACATTAGAGCAATTAAAGCAAATTTTTACAGGACAAATTACAAATTGGAGTCAATTAGGCGGAATGGATGCCCCTATTGTTTTATATTCTAGAGAATCCAATTCAGGAACCTATGCATTTTTTAAAGAATTTGTTTTAGAAGATGAAGAATATGCTCAAGAAGCTTTACTTCTGCCATCTAACAGTGCCATTGTAGAAGGAATTAAGCAAGATAAAAATGGGATAGGTTATGTTGGACTGGCTTATGTTAATGATGAAATTCGTCCCGTACCCGTTGCAAAAGAAGAGGGAAACCAAGGAATCTTACCTTCCTTAGAAACGATTAATACAGGTGCTTATCCTGTTGCTAGACCTTTGTATCTTTATACGGCAGGAGAACCGAAGGGAGCCATAAAAACATACATGGATTTTATCATGGGGGAAGTAGGGCAAAAGATTGTAGAAGACATTGGATTTATTCCTTTACAAAACTAATATTTTAGGTGATGAGTATGGATAAAGTCTTAAGGAAACAAGAAAGGAGTTTCTTATGCAACAGGCAAGCATACAGTGTAAAAAAACAACGGATACAAATAAAAAAGAAACCAGCATGCAGAAACAAAAAAACAAGAGAAAAAGAAGGATAGAGAAATGGATCGAAAAAGTGATTGTCTTTTTCGGTCTTATTTCCATCATTATTATTGCACTTATTTTTATTTTTCTTTTTAAATCGGGTAGTGGTATTTTTAAGGATGTTTCATTAAAAGAATTTTTCTTGGGAGCCAAATGGTATCCTAATTCAGTCAACCCTCAATTTGGAATTCTTCCTTTAGTAGCAGGTTCTTTATTAATTACCTTTCTATCTGTACTTTTAGCTGTTCCTATTGGAGTTGGATGTGCTATTTTTATTTCGGAAATCGCACCGCCTAAAGTACAGTTTTTTTGTAAGGTTGTCATTGAATTTTTATCAGCCATTCCTTCCGTTGTATTAGGATTTTTAGGAATTGTCATTCTTTCTTCTTGGATTCGTACCATTTTTCATCTTTCTTCTGGATTTACAGCACTAACGGGAGCTATTTTAGTCGCTCTTATGGCTTTACCAACCATAATTAGTATTACTGATGATGCATTACGAGCTGTTCCTGATCATTATCGAGAAGCTTCCTTAGCTTTAGGAGCCACTCCTTGGGAAACCATTCGATATGTTATCATACCTGCTGCTTCATCTGGAATGATTGCTGCTATTATGCTAGGAATCGGAAGAGCCATAGGAGAAACCATGACAGTTATGATGGTTACAGGAAATGCAGCTAAAATCCCTACTTCTCCCCTTCAATCGGCTCGTACCATTACCGCTACTATTGCAGCAGAAATGGGAGATACAGTTCGTAACAGTCCTCATTATCATGCATTATTTGCCATGGGGATTGTTCTTCTGTTGTTTACTACCTTGATCAATTGGATTGCAGATCACGTTTTACAAAAAAACCAAAAGGAGGGGAAAGCATGAAAAAAAGACAAAAAGAAAAAATAATCTATTTTTTCCTAGGACTGCTATGCGTAAGCGTTGTAAGCTTGGTTATTGCCATGATAGGTTTTACTTTTGTGAAAGGTCTTCCAGTTATGAATTGGACTTTCATCTCACAAATGCCTCGAATGGGAATGAAAGAAGGAGGAATTTTGCCTGCCATTATAGGAACTTTATATTTGATGTTAGGAACGGTACTCATTGCTTTGCCCTTAGGGATTTTATCGGCTATTTATCTTACAGAATACGCCAAACGAGGTCTTTTATATCGTGGAATTCGGTTAGCTATTTTTAATTTAGCAGGAGTTCCCTCTGTTGTTTATGGACTTTTTGGTCTTGGACTTTTTGTTTTATTTTTAGGTTTTGGTTCTTCTTTACTATCTGGGTGTTTAACCTTGTCTTGTTTGATTTTACCCGTTATTATTGCTTCTTCAGAAGAGGCTTTATTAAGTGTAGATCCTAGTTATCGAGAAGCTTCCCTAGCCTTAGGAGCCACTCGTTGGCAAACCATTCAAAAAGTAGTTTTACCTCATGCCATGCCCGGTATTTTAACAGGAGCTATTTTAGGTATGGGACGAGCAGCAGGAGAAACAGCACCTATTTTATTAACAGCAGTAGCCTTTTTTTTACCTAAATTACCCCAAAGTGTTTTTGATCAAGTCATGGCTTTACCTTATCATTTGTATATTATTTCGACCCAAGTACCGGACATGCCGGCAGAAATTCAATATGGAACTGCTTTTATTTTAATGGCTGTGGTAGGTATTTTTTTTGGAATTGCTACATGGATCCGCTATCATTTTCGATCCCTTGTAAAATAAAAGAGAGAGGAGAAGCATTATGGAGATAGAAAAAATCAAAGTAAATAACTTAAATTTATATTATGGAAATTTCCAAGCATTAAAAAAGATTGATATGTCCATTCCTCAAAACCAAGTAACAGCTTTTATTGGTCCTTCTGGTTGTGGAAAATCCAGTTTTTTAAAAACTATAAATCGAATGAACGATTTAGTTGAAGGAGCCAAGGTAACAGGAACGGTATGTCTGGATAATGAAAACATATATGACAATATGGATGTTATTGAACTGCGGAAAAGGGTAGGAATGGTTTTTCAAAAGCCCAATCCATTTCCCATGAGTATTTATGACAATGTAGCCTACGGGCCACGAATTCATGGAATTAAAAACAAAGAAAAACTAAATGAAATGGTAGAAGCTAGTTTGCGAAGAGCAGCCCTTTGGGAGGAAGTAAAAGATCGGTTGAAAAAAAATGCTCTTCGTTTATCAGGAGGGCAACAACAACGGTTATGTATTGCTAGGGCTTTAGCTGTAGAGCCAGAAGTCTTATTGATGGATGAACCCACCTCTGCATTAGATCCCATTTCTACTTCAAAAATAGAAGATCTAGCTGTTACGTTAAAGGAAAGGTATACCATTATTATGGTAACCCATAATATGCAACAAGCGGCGAGGATTTCAAACAAGACTGCTTTTTTCTTGGAAGGAGAATTAGTCGAATGGGATCATACGGATCAAATTTTTAGTAATCCCAAAGACCAACGAACAGAAGATTATATTACAGGAAGATTTGGATAAGGAGGGATTGGAATGCGATATCAATTCCAACAAGAATTAAAACATCTTCATAAAGAGTTATTAAAAATAGGTTCCCAAATCGAAAGATCCTTACAAGATGCTATGGAAGCTTTATTAGAACGGAATGAAGCCTTGGCTCATCTAGTGATTCAAAGGGACGATGAAATTGATGATGGAGTGCAAAAAATAGAAAATGAATGTATTCGAATCATTGCTAGACAACAACCAGCAGCGGGAGATCTACGTTTTATTACTTCCACCCTAAAAATGGTTACGGATTTGGAAAGAATAGCCGATCACTGTGCAGATATTTGTGAATATACCTTAAAGCTGACCCAGGAGTTTCCACTTCAGCAAAAGAAACCAATGATGGAAATGGGAGTCCAAGTAAAAAAAATGGTTCGTATGACAATTGACAGTTATGTATCCCAGAACTTATCTTTGGCCCAACAAGTTTGTAAAGAGGATGATATTGTAGATGAATATTTTTTATCATTCATTCATCGAATTGAGGAGGAAATGGAAAAAAATAAAGGATTTATTACACAAGGAATTTATTTACTGCTCATTGTAAAATATTTGGAAAGGATGGCAGATCATTCTACCAATATTGCAGAATGGATCTTATATCAAATCACAGGAACCTACCAAGAATATAATTAAACAAAGGTTCTTCTCTTGACATTTTCTTGTTTCTTTTTTATAATAAAAGTACAATAAACAAAAATAATGTATGAAAAATATAAATTTCATATTTGCTTACTGAGCAGATTTTACTTAAAAGACCAGTTTCCTAAGGTCTTTTTTATTTTTTGAGAGGTTGTTTGCAGATATACGAGTTTATGGGGAATTTAGATTTTCAACGTGGATATCTATAGACACATTCATAAAAAAGTGAAGTACCAGTGAATAAAAAAGGAGGCCGTCTATGAAAAAGCAAGAAAGATTTATCCCAGAAGTCAACGGGACATTACGAAAAACCGATGTAAAAGTACCAGAAGTGATTCGACAAGCAACAGGAATCTATATTTTTGGAAAAAGACTACGTTCTTTCTTATTTTCTACCGATGTAGCCATCATAAAAAATACCAATGCAGATGCCATTATCGCAGTATATCCTTTTACTCCACAGCCAGCCATTACCCAAGCCATTATGTCTGTAGCCGATATTCCTGTTTTATGCGGAGTAGGAGGAGGGCTTACCAATGGAATCCGATCGGTGAATATTGCCCTTCATGCAGAATTTCAAGGAGCCATTGGTGTAGTATTAAATGCACCTACACCCAATGATACCATCCAACAAGTAAGCGATACCGTAGATGTTCCTGTAGTCATTACCGTTGTATCCGAGAAAACCAATATTCAAGAAAAATTAGATGCAGGAGCTAAGATTTTAAACATCAGTGGTGGCTCAGAAACCATAAATATTGTACAAACTATTCGCAAGGAATATCCTCATGTTCCTATTATTGCTACAGGAGGTCCTACGGCAGAATCTATTTTAAAAACCATCGAAGCAGGAGCCAATGCGATTACCTATACCCCTCCTAGTAATGGAAAATTATTTCGTGTAAAGATGGATTTATATCGAGAACAAGAAAGAAAAAAATACAATTCCTTATAGGAGGGAGAAGATGACTAAACAGATTTTTCATATAGATATGAATTCTTTTTATGCATCTTGTGAACAGGTTCGAAATTCTACATTACGTAACCAACCTATCATCGTAGGAGGTGATCCCAAAACCCGGAAAGGAATCGTATTAGCTGCTAGTTATGAAGCCAAAGCACAAGGAATTTATACAACAATGCCTTTGTGGCAAGCCCTAAAAAAATGTCCTCAAGCAATTATTGTAAAAGCCGATCATAATTATTATAAAGAAATTTCTCATCAAGTTATGGATCTACTAGATCAATATACTCCCCTTAAAGAACAGATGTCCATTGATGAAGCTTGTTTAGATATGACAGGATGTGATGAGATTTTTGGACAGCCCAAAGAAATAGCAGCCATGATTCAAAATCAGATTAAAGAAGAAATCGGCATCCCCTGTTCCATCGGTATTTCTTCGAATAAGATTTTAGCAAAAATGGCATCGGATATGAAAAAACCTTTAGGGATTACTTTTCTTTACCCCCAAGTTATTCCACAAAAATTATGGCCTCTTTCCGTAGGAAAATTACATGGCGTAGGTGAAAAACAAAAACAGTTATTAGAAAAGGAGGGAATTTTCACGATCGGATCCTTAGCCAAATATCCCCTCAAAAGGCTAAGTCAGATCTTAGGGAATAAAACTGCTTTAATGATGCATCAGTATGCCAATGGTATTGATGAAAGGCCTGTGATTCCTACGGATCCCCAAGATGTGAAAAGCATAAGCAATGAAAAAACCTTTTCACAAGATTTAGTGAATCAAGAAAAAATAAAAAAAGAAATATTATTATTAGCAGAAAAAGTTGGATGGCGATTACGACAAACCAAAGTACAAGGGAAAACTATTTTTATTAAAATAAAGTATTATAATTTTTTGACCGTAACTCGCAATATAACTTTACCCATGTCAACGGATGTTACAGATGTTCTTTACCAACAGGCATGGGGCTTATTTTTGAAAAATTGGAATCAAAAACCCATTCGTTTGTTAGGGGTAGGAGTGACAAACTTAGATACCCTCTCTTACGAACAAATTTCCTTATGGGCTTCTGCCAACGAAACTTTGGAAAAAAAGAAAAAAATCGATCATGCCATTGATCATTTACGAGAAAAATATGGATACGATGTACTACAAAGGGCAGCCACTATTCAGGGGAATTCATGTGAAAATGAGTAGACAGGAAGGACAATGATTTTATCAAAAGTATGGGAGCGAAAAGAAAATGAAAATCAGAAGTGGTTTACGAGAATTATTTTTCAGCCAAGAACCTTTAACAGAAGTAGACTATGAAAAAAGTCGGTGGTTATTTATTTACGAGGGAAGTACAGCTGTAACCATAGCCAATTTAACTAGTGGAGCTTTTTTAGCAGGGTATTTACAATTCATGGGGGCTACTGATCGTTTCAACGGATTGGTAGGAGCCATTCCTGTACTTGTTGGATTTATTCAAATTTTTTCTTCTGTTATTTTTGAAAAATTACCTCAACGAAAATTCTTGATTAGTTTATTATGTTTGATTTTTCGATTATTACTAGGTATTATTTTTTTAATTCCTTTATTTGTACAAAATCCAAGTTATCGTTTATTGGCCTTACCTTTGCTTTATGCCACTGCTCATAGTTTATCATCCTTTATTACCCCAGCAGCTTCTACTTGGATGATAGATTTAACTCCAGCTTCCCTTCGGGGAAATTATTTTGCAAAAAAAGATGCTGTTTCCTTAGGAGCTGTGACCATTGTTACTTTAGCCATGGGACGCATTTTGGATTTTTTTAAAGTAAACAACAATGAATACGGAGGTTTTTTAGTAATTTCCCTTGTGGTTGTCGGCTTAGCCATTGTTAATTTTATACTTTTATGTTCTATTAAAGAGCCACAAGTAAAGCAAAATACTTCACCTATCCATATAAAAGATGTTTTTACAACTCCTCTACAAAGCCCAGGATTTCGAAAAGTTATTTTACTCTTTATTTTATGGAACGTTGGACTCCAAATTGCAGGTCCTTTTTTTTCTGTTTACATGGTTACGGGGCTTAAATTAGATTATACATACATTATGGCCATTGGAGTGTTGGCATCTTTGATTCGTGTTTTTGCTACACCTTTTTGGGGACGGTTAGCTGATCAAAAATCTTGGTTTTTTTCTACCAAATTTTCTATAGGACTATTATCCATTGTTCATTTTTTATGGATTTTTGTTATACCTTCTACAGCACGATTTTTAATTCCTATCTTGCAAATTGCAAGTGGAATCGCTTGGGCCGGCATAGGCATTTCCTTATTCAATATCCAATTTTTATTTGCCAAAAGAGAAGGGCGTACTATGTACCTAGGATTAAATGCTGCCATTGGTGGGATTGCTGGATTTACTAGCACATGGATTGGATCAAGAATCGTAGGAACTTTAGAAGGGCGAGCTTATCAAATAAAGTGGTTGACCTTAGGAAATATGCAAGTGGTCTTTGCATTATCAGGAATTATTTTGTTTTTTTGCACCTTATTTGTAAAAATATATATGGAAAAGGCCAATTATCCTACAGAAACAGAATAAACTTAAATTATTCTGAATGCCGGCTCTTTTGACGGAAAGAAAAAAGAACAAAGGCTAAAAGAGGAATGAGAAATAAATGAAAAAAACAAAAATAACTAAAGAAAGTAAGAAAGTTAAATAAAACAAAGATATTTCTTGATAAAAAATAAGAGATAACTAAGACAAAGGCACTTAGAATATAAAGGGGAGCAGGATGGATCTTATTAAGATCTTGTTTTATGATTTTTAATAAGGCGTAGAAGGTAAGAGTATACTTTACGTACCATCCTCCTACCATTTGTATCATAACCAGTAATTCGCCAAATTCGATAAAATCAAAATAGCTAGGAAGTTGAGTTTGTAAAAGTTTGGGATAAAACATTTCGGTGATTCGGTTCATACTAAAAGTCATAATAACTCCTGTTATAGAGACAATTTCCATTTGAACCACAATAAAGAGGGCAAAAGCCAAAGG
>FZPS01000051.1_pt149 | contig 11269 bp, 8 predicted proteins | sample 1817821 | NCBI WGS metagenome assembly FZPS01 (sample SAMEA104158645, study PRJEB21678) | metagenome | place: Germany | collected 2015-04-21 | reverse complement strand
GTTAAATACGGCTCGCATTCCGCCCCGTTGATCAAAACATAATCAATCTTCTTTTCAGGCGGCGGCGAGAGTTTGACATGGGTCGGGAAAGCCGCTCCCCCCATGCCGGCTATCCCGGCTTCACGGATAATTTTCCTCAGCTCATCTGCGGATATTTTTCTCCAATCCGGATTGGGCTTGACTGATTCATACCATGTGTCCTGAAAATCGTTCTCAATAAAAACGGCATCTACGGACCCGCCGAGGGGAGAATTGCACTTCCCGATTTTGACAACTTTTCCTGAAACACTGGCATGTACCGGAACAGAAACAAAACCCTTGCTGTCGCCGATTTTTTGTCCCATTTTCACTGCATCACCGGCGGCAACCAAAGGATCGCAAGGCGCTCCGATATGCTGCGACAAAGGAATAACCGCCACAGCCGGCGGTTTGGCAACAACGACAGCTTTCTTCTCCGTGGTACTTTTATGATGTCCGGGATGAACGCCTCCCTTGAAGGTCTTTAAGCTCATCTGCTGAACTCACCCCTTTGAAATAAATGGCAAAAATATTAGTTATATCAATCCAAAGCATACGTATTCTCGCCGCACACCCGGGAATCCTTTATTACAGTCCCTGTTTTTCGCATGATATTTCGTTATTATGTTCAAATTAAGGGAAAAAGGAGAAACTCATGACAATTCGCCGGATGCTGCCAGCTCTTTTAAAACCTGGCGTGCCTCGCTTACCGTATAGAGGGAGCCAAAAACACACAAGGCTTCATCGGGAGCTGTGCCGGCCACTGCCCGGCGAACGGCATCTTCCACTGCCGGAACGACAGCAACGGGGGCGGTGCGGGCATATTTGCGCACCTTTTCAGCAACCGCCCAGGGATCGGAAGCCCGCAGGCTCTGCGGGGCGGTCACGATAATCCCGGCATCGGCAAGGGGGATAATCAATTCCAGCATTTCATCAATGGCTTTGTCGCCCAGTATCCCCAGCACCATTCGCAGGCGCCGGCCGCCGAGCAGATCGTGCAGCGCCGTCCGCAAGGCCATTACGCCGTCTACATTATGGGCGCCGTCTACAATAACAAGCGGCCGGTGAGAAAACACCTCAAGCCTGCCCGGCCAGAACATCCGCAAAAGCCCGTCTCTTGCCGCCTGCTCATTAAAGGGCAGCGGCATTAATTCCCTCACTGCCAGGGCAAGGGCGGCATTTCTTACCTGGTGACGGCCAAGCATGCTGGTCCGCAAGGCATCCAGCTTTCTCCACGGGCTTTGGTAATCAAAGGAAAGCCCATCCAGGCCTACATCACGGATACGGTAGGTAAACTCCTTTCCTACCTGCCACATCCGGGCATTATTTTTTTGTGCCGTTTCCCGGAAAACAGCCAGCGCCTCTTCTTTTTCAGCGGCGGTCACCAGCGGCACCCCGGGTTTGATTATGCCGGCCTTTTCCCGGGCTATAGCAGCAATACTGTCACCCAGCACCTGGGTATGCTCCAGCGCAATATTGGTAATTGCCGTTACTTCCGGCCGGACGACATTGGTGGCATCCAGGCGCCCGCCAAGTCCTACTTCCACAACAACAAAGTCCGGCTTGCTTTCTGCAAAATAAGTAAAGGCCAGCGCCGTTACCACTTCGAATTCCGTGGGCTGGCTGTCGCTTTTTGTCAGTTCTTCCACCAGGGGTTTTACCTTCTTAACAATCCTTACCAAATCGCCGGGCGCAATATCGTGCCCGTTAATCGCCATCCGGTTGGTGAAAGCCTCAATATAGGGCGAAGTATAAAGTCCTACCCGCAGTCCCTCCGCCTGCAAAATTTCTGCCAGGAATGCGGCTGTCGAGCCTTTGCCGTTGGTCCCGGCAATATGCACAGAGCGGAATTTATCCTGCGGGTTCCCAAGCATGGCCATAAGCTTGTTAATCCGTTCCAAACCGAGATTGGAGCCGAAACGGTACAGCCCGTGAATCCAGGAAAGAGCTTCATCATAATTCATTTCTCCAGACCTCCGTGTTAACGCAGTTTCTGCAGCCTTTCCTTTACTTTTTCATAGCGTTTTTGATACTCTTCTGCTTTGGCCCTTTCCTGTTCCACCACCGTCTCCGGAGCTTTGGCCAAAAAACCCTCGTTTTTCAACTTGCCCCGGACCCGGGCAATTTCTTTCTCCAGTTTCGCCAGTTCCTTCTCCAGGCGGCTGATTTCCTGTCCGAGATCAATAAGTCCGGCCAAAGGCAGGTAAATTACCACATCTTCCACCACAGCCGTCAGGGCTTGCTTGAGTTCTCCGGACAATTTACCGCTTATCTCCACCTTTTCCAATGCAGCCAGCTGCATCAGCAGCGGTTCACCCTCCCGCAGCACCGCGGCGGCAGCGTCTTTCTCCGCAAGCAGCACGACTGCGGCTTTTTTCCCCGGGGGCAGCTGCACTTCACTGCGCAGGTTGCGGATGGACCGTATTACTTCTTTTAACATGTTTATTTTCTTGTAGGCTTCTTCATACTGAAAAGCCGGGTCTTCTTCCGGCCAGGGAGCCAGCACGGTCGTCCGGCTGACCTGCGGCAGCTTCAGCCGTATTTCCTCGCTGATGAAAGGCATAAAGGGGTGCAAAAGGCAAAGTGTCCGTTCCAAAACAAAAGCCAAAACGGAACGTACAGTTTGTTTCCGCTGCCTGTCATCTTCGCCGTACAGGGTAATCTTTGCCATTTCAATGTACCAGTCGCAGAAGTCGCTCCAGAGAAAATCATAAATCACGCGGGCCGCTTCTCCCAGTTCATAGGCATCCATCAGATGATTGACTTCCCGCACCGTCTCATTATAGCGGTGTAAAATCCATTTGTCGGCATCCGCAAGCGGTCCGGACAAAGAAAAGTCCCGGGCAGTAAATCCTTCCAGATTCATAAGCACAAAACGGGAAGCATTCCAGATTTTATTGACAAAATTGCGGCTGTTTTCCACGTTCTCCTGGCGGAAACGCAAGTCATTGCCGGGAGCCTGCCCGGTAATCAGGGTAAAACGCAGCGTGTCGGCGCCATATTTTTCAATGACCTCCAGGGGGTCAACCCCGTTGCCCAGTGATTTGCTCATTTTACGCCCCAAAGCATCGCGCACCAGACCGTGAATGCAAACAGTATGAAAGGGAACCCGGCCCGTAAACTCCAGGCTCATAAAAATCATCCGGGCCACCCAGAAAAAGATAATATCATACCCCGTTACCAAAACATCGGTGGGGAAATAATGCTCAAAATCAGCGGTTTTTTCAGGCCAGCCCAGGGTGGAAAAAGGCCAGAGAGCTGAAGAAAACCAGGTGTCCAGCACATCCTCATCCTGCCGCAGCTTCCCACCCCCGCAGGCAGGACAGCTCTCCGGGTCGGTTCTGGATACAATAGCCTCCCCGCATTCACAGTACCAGGCGGGAATCCGGTGCCCCCACCAAAGCTGGCGGGAAATGCACCAGTCCCGGATGTTTTCCAGCCAGTTCAGATAGACCTTGGTGAAACGCTCCGGGACGAAGCGGACTTTTCCGTCTTTAACCTCCCGGATGGCAGGTTCAGCCAAGGGCTGCATGCGGACAAACCACTGTTTTGACAAAAGGGGTTCAACAACCGTATGACAGCGCTGGCAGTGTCCCACTGCATGGACATATGGCTTTGTTTCTATCAGCAGGCCTGCTTTCTCCAGGTCGGCCAGCACCTGCTTGCGGGCTTCGTAGCGGTCCAGCCCCGCATAACGCCCGGCAGCCTCCGTCATTGTGCCGTCCTCGGCAATCACAACCGGCGACGGCAGGTCATGGCGCTGGCCGATGGCAAAATCATTGGGATCATGGGCCGGCGTAATTTTCACAGCGCCGCTGCCGAATTCAGGGTCAACGTAATCATCGGCAATAACGGGAATCTCCCTGTTCATCAGGGGCAGTACAACGGTTTTGCCGATTAAGTGCCGGTAGCGGTCGTCGTCAGGATGAACGGCCACTGCAGTATCGCCGAGCATCGTCTCAGGCCTGGTGGTTGCAACAACGATGCCGCCTTCTTCACCTTTTAGCGGATAGCGTATATAGGCAAGGGAACCTTCCTGTTCCTCATGTTCCACCTCAATATCGGACAAAGCGGTATGACAACGCGGGCACCAGTTGATAATATAGTAGCCGCGGTAGATGAGACCCTTTTCATACAGGGAAACAAAAACTTCCCGCACCGCCCGGGAACAGCCTTCGTCCAGGGTAAACCTCTCCCGGGACCAGTCGCAGGAGACACCAAGCTTATAAAGCTGGCTGATAATGCGGCTGTGATATTCCTCTTTCCACTGCCAGGTCCTCTCCATAAATTTTTCCCTTCCCAGATCGTGGCGCGTCAAACCCTCCTCCGCCAAATGTTCTTCAACCTTTATTTGAGTAGCAATACCCGCATGATCCGTTCCGGGCAGCCAGAGGGTATCGTAATCCTGCATTCTTTTTCGCCGGATAATAATATCTTGAATGGTGTTGTCAAGAGCATGCCCCATATGCAGTGAACCCGTCACATTAGGCGGCGGGATAACAATTGTGAATGTTTTTTTATCCGGATCCCGCGGAGCAAGAAAATAGTTGTTTTCCAGCCACTGCCGGTATAATCTCTCCTCCACTTCGTCCGGCTTGTAAACTTTGGGCAAAGTTTTTGCGGTCATTAAAAATCCTCCTATCTCCAGGCACGCATAGCTCTTTTATCACTATAATGTATTTCCGCAATTAATGTCAAGAAAGTTGTCGAGCATGCCGGAAGGGGAAAAACCGTTCGCCGGTTATGCTGAAATGCGGCGCCTGGGAAAAGGCCTGCCTGCAACAGGAAAGGAGCAGTTTTCTGCTCCTTTTGGATCAAAGGTATTGCTTTAGAATACTCCAAAGTTCTTCTTTACCCTGGGCGGTTCGGGCAGAATAAAGGATAACCGGCCCTTCCCCGCCCAGCCCCAGACCCAGCCGGATTTGTCCAAGCTGCTTCTGACATTTGCTGCGGGGGATTTTATCAGCCTTGGTGGCAACAATTACTGTAGGGAGATTATAATGGACCAGCCACTGGTACATGGCTAAATCACCGGCCGAAGGCATATGCCGCACATCCAGAAGCAAGACAACCAGCTTCAGTGCCGGCCGGCCGATCAGGTATTCCTCAATGATCTTTCCCCACTGTTTTTTTACTGCCTTGGCAACACGGGCAAAGCCATAGCCGGGCAGATCAACAAAATAAAAACTGTTGTTAATGAGAAAAAAATTAATAAGACGGGTTTTGCCGGGAGTGCCGCTGGTCTGGGCCAGTTTTTTACGGCCTGTCAGGGAGTTTAGCAGCGAAGATTTGCCGACATTCGATCTCCCCACAAAGGCAATTTCGGGCAGATTGCCCTTTGGATACTGCCCGGGTCCGGCGGCGCTGACAACAAATTCAGCCGTTGTAACTTTCATTATCCTTCCCCGTCTGCCTGCTTCTGCTCTTTGTCTTTTATGGCATACTGCAGAACTTCATCCATATGTTCCACAAAAACAAATTCCAGGCGCTTGCGCACGTTTTCCGGGATCTCCGCCAGGTCTTTCTTGTTATCCACAGGCAAAATAATTGTTTTTATTCCGGCACGGTGGGCTGCCAGCACTTTCTCCTTCAGGCCGCCGATGGGAAGCACCCTTCCCCGCAGGGTTATTTCGCCGGTCATAGCCACAATCCGTTTTATAGGACGCTGGGTTAAGGCCGATATTAAAGCCGTAGCCATTGTAATCCCGGCCGAGGGACCGTCCTTGGGTATTGCCCCTTCCGGTATATGAATATGAATATCAAATTTTTCGTGAAAGTCTTCTTCGATTTGCAGTTCAGCTGCCCGCGTACGGATATATGACAAACCTGCCTGTGCCGATTCCCGCATTACATCGCCCAGCTTGCCCGTTAAAAGCAGTTTCCCTTTGCCTTTCATCAAAGTGGCTTCAATAATCAGCGTATCCCCGCCCGTCTCAGTCCAGGCCAGACCGGTGGCAACCCCTACCTCATCTTCCTTTTCGGCAATGCCGTAACGATAGAGGGGAACTCCCAAAAACTTGTGCAAGTTCCGTCCGGTAACGGCCGTTTTCCCCTTTTTGTCACGTACTACATTTCGGGCAATTTTACGGCAGATAGAAGCAATTTGCCTTTCCAGGTTGCGGACACCGGCTTCCCGTGTATACTGCCTGATAATCTTGCGCAAAGTTTTCTCGGAAATTGTCAGATTCTCTTTCTGCAGGCCGTTTTCTTTTATTTGCTTGGGCAAAAGAAAGCGCTTGGCAATTTCCAGCTTTTCTTCTTCCGTGTAGCCCGGCAGGTAAATTGTTTCCATCCGATCCAGAAGGGGCTGCGGGATATTATAGAGAGTATTGGCAGTGGTAATAAACATGACATGGGATAAATCAAAGGGCACTTCCAGGTAATGATCGGAAAAGGCATTGTTCTGTTCAGGGTCCAGCACTTCAAGCAGGGCGGCGGAAGGATCGCCGCGAAAATCGGTAGACATTTTATCAATCTCATCCAGCAGGAAAACCGGGTTTTGCGATTTTGCCTGGCGCATGGTCTGTATAATGCGACCCGGCAAAGCCCCGACATAAGTACGCCTGTGCCCCCTGATTTCCGCCTCATCCCTGACTCCGCCCAGGGAGATGCGCACAAAATTCCTCTCCAGCGCCCGGGCGACTGAACGGGCAAGGGAAGTTTTCCCCACGCCCGGGGGGCCTACCAGGCAGAGGATGGGGCCCTTTATCTTATTTGTCAACTGCCGGACGGCCAGGTACTCAATAATCCGCTCCTTGACTTTTTCCAGACCGTAATGGTCTTCATCAAGAATTTTTTCCGCCGCCTTTAAATCCAGCCGGTCTTCAGTCTGCACATTCCAGGGCAGTGAGAGAATCCAATCCAGGTAGTTGCGGATAACAACGGCTTCCGCCGCCGCCGGAGGCATTTTTTCCAGGCGTTCCACTTCCTTGAGTGCCTTTTCCTCCACTTCCTCCGGCAAATCCACTTCAGCAATTTTTTCCCTGTATTCATCGGCTTCGGCCATTCTTTCGTCTTTTTCCCCAAGTTCCTTCTGAATAGCCTTCATCTGCTCCCGCAAGTAGTATTCCTTCTGTGTCTTCTCCATTTGCTTGCGGACGCGAAGATTTATTTTGCGCTCAATCTCCAGAATTTCCATTTCATGCGCCAGTATCTCGGAAAGCTTTTCCAGCCGTTTAAGGGGTGTAGTGGCTTCCAGGATTTCCTGCTTTTGCTGTATTTTCAGCATCAGGTTAGAAGCAATCAAATCGGCCATCCTTCCCGGCTCTTCCAGGCTGGTAACCGTCACCAGCGTATCGGGAGGAATCTTTTTACTTAGCTTGATGTACTGCTCAAACTGGTAAATCACGCTGCGCATCAGCGCTTCCACTTCCACACTCTTTTTTTCTACTTCCTCAATTTCTTCCACTTCTACCTTGAAAAAAGGATCATTACTCAGATACTTGTTTATACGAGCCCGCGCCAGCCCTTCCACCAGAACTCTTATAGTTCCCCCGGGCAGTTTCAAAAGCTGTTTTATCTGGGCAATGGTCCCCATTGTGTAAAGGTCTTCCGGTGCAGGTTCGTCAATACGCGCTTCTTTTTGTGAAACCAAAAGTATTTTATTGTCCTCCATCATTGCCTGCTCAAGGGCGTTGACGGAACGCTCGCGCCCCACATCCAGATGCATGACCATATTGGGGAAAACAATAACGCCGCGCAGGGGAAGAAGGGGTAAAATTATCTTTTTATCTGTCATGGAGCTCTGCCTCCAATTCCTGTTTCTCTGTTTTTGTACTATTATTATAATATATGTGGTTCAGATAACCAAAATTTTTCTTTTCCGCTCCTCATACTTTAAGCTGTGTCGCCGTAAAAACACAGGTAGAAACAGCAGGCGGCATTTTTTGCATACTGCAGAGAGCATGCTGCAGTACCTCCTGCAGGCTGCTCACCGCCACAACTTCAATATCCTCCAGGCCGGAAAAAAGCTTCTGCCAGTTGTCAACGGGAATAAGCGCTTTCTTTACTCCCGCCTGTCTGGCTGCCTCCACCTTGCAGACAATACCGCCGACGGGCTTGACCCGGCCGCGGACGGAAAGCTCCCCCGTCATGGCTACGGTATTATGAACCGGGATGCCTGTTAAAGCGGAATAAATGGCACAGGCAACGGAAACACCCGCGGAGGGACCGTCTATTGGCGTTCCCCCGGGAAAGTTAACATGGATATCATAATCACGGGGATCTACGGGCAGAGTGTCCCGCAGTACCGTCAGTACATTCTCAATAGAACCCTTGACCGCACTTTTCCGGCGCAAGACACGCCCGGTACTGCCCATTTCTTCCTCATCCACAATCCCCGTTACCTGTACCTTGCCTTGTCCCGGGGCTGCGCGGTGGACAGCCGTCTCTATTTCCAAAAGCATTCCCATATTGGGGCCGTAAACGGCCAGACCGTTGACACTTCCCACCTGCGGCGCAGGCGGAATTGCCTGCTCCGGTCGCGGTGAAAGCTGGCTGGCGTTAACCACCCACTCCACATCTTCTACAGTAATTACCTGCTCCTTGCTTTCAGCAGAAGCAATCCCGGCACAAATCTGCACAATATTTACAGCTTCCCGGCCGTTTTTGGCATACTTGGTAATCAGCCGCAGGGCCGGCTCCTCAATGGTAAAACCGATGCGTTTGCCGGCATTAACGGCAACAACGGCTATTTCAGACGGCAAAAGCCCCCGAAAAAAAATCTCCAGGCAGCGCGAACGGATTGCCGGCGGGATTTCTTCAGGAGTACATGTGGTAGCGCCAATCAGACGGAAGTCTGCAGGCAGCCCCTTTTGAAAAATCTCATGAATATACGAAGGAATGTTCTTGTCTTCCGGGTTGTAGTAAGCGCTCTCCAGGAAAACTTTTCTGTCCTCCAGCACCTTTAAAAGCTTATTCATTTGTGTATGGTGCAGTTCGCCTATTTCATCAATAAAGAGGATGCCGCCATGCGCCCTGCTTACCGCCCCCGGTTTTGGCTGCGGTATGCCCGCCATCCCCAAAGGACCGGCGCCCTGGTAAATAGGATCATGAACCGTGCCGATCAGGGGATCGGCAATACCCCGTTCATCAAAACGTGCTGTTGTGGCATCCAGCTCCACAAATTTGGCGTCAGGGCCAAAGGGAGAGACGGGGCTCTTTTTGGCCGCCTCCAGCACCAGCCTGGCAGCCGCCGTTTTCCCCACTCCGGGAGGGCCGTAGATGATCACATGCTGCGGGTTAGGTCCGCACAGTGCCGCCTGCAGGGATCTGATGCCGTCATGCTGGCCGATAATCTCTGCAAAACTGGCAGGCCGGGTTTTTTCCGACAGTGGCTCGGAAAGTGATATTTCCCGCATCCTCCTTAACTGTTCCATTTCCTTGGTTGATTCTTTACTGACCGCCGCTTTGCTTGAATGCTGTGATTTCAGCAGACTTAAAAAATAAAGGCCGACTACAACTGCAATTGCAATCTGTAATATGCCGACAAACGGTAAAAGGCCGGACAAGGCAATCCCCCCTTATTCGACATAACTGCTGTTAATAGTATGTCCCGGGGGAAAGTAATAAATAGCCTTGCAGACCTTTGTTATTAATTAATTTATTAGAAAACCTGCCCTTGCACGGTAGTAAAAAAGCTGTTATCATTTTGCAATAAATAACAGCTTTTCATCTTTGTCAGGCCGATTCTTCTTTTTTCTTTTTGCGTTTGTCAACTGTTACCAGTATCGGCTTTTCCCTTTTCTTAACTACTTCTTTCGTGATAATGCATTTGGCTACGTTCTCACTTGTGGGCAGCTCATACATTACATCAAGGAGTACTTCCTCCAAAATTGCCCGCAAGCCGCGAGCCCCCGTTTCACGGCGGATTGCTTCCTCGGCTATAATTTCCAGCGTATCTTCCTTAAATTCCAGGACAACATCGTCCATTTCAAAGAGACGCTGGTACTGCTTGATGAGTGCATTGCGCGGTTCGGTGAGAATGCGGATTAAAGCATTTTTATCCAGCTGGGCCAAAGTAGCCACCACGGGTACGCGTCCTACAAACTCGGGAATCAGCCCGAATTTTATCAAGTCCTGGGGCAGTACATGGCGCAAGATCTCCCCAATATTCCTCTCCTGCCTGCCGGTAATCTCGGCGCCGAAACCTATCCCCTTATTGCCTATGCGGTTCTGGATGATTTTGTCAATTCCGTCAAAAGCACCGCCGCAGATAAACAGGATATCCGTGGTGTCAATCTGCATAAACTCCTGGTGCGGGTGCTTCCGCCCTCCCTGCGGAGGTACGCTTGCCACTGTCCCTTCCAGGATTTTCAGGAGAGCCTGCTGTACACCTTCGCCGGAGACATCCCTTGTAATGGAAGGGTTGTCGGTTTTACGGGCAATTTTATCAATTTCATCTATATATACAATTCCCTTTTCTGCCTTTTCCAGGTCATAATCGGCTGCCTGGATAAGTTTCAGCAGAATATTTTCCACATCCTCGCCCACATAGCCGGCTTCCGTTAAAGACGTGGCATCGGCAATGGCAAAGGGCACATTTAATATGCGGGCAAGTGTCTGTGCCAACAGTGTTTTCCCAACCCCTGTCGGACCGATCAAAAGAATATTGCTCTTTTGTATTTCTACATCATCAGACTTCTGTTCGGTATTGATACGTTTGTAATGGTTATAGACGGCGACTGCCAGAGACTTTTTGGCTTCTTCCTGGCCTATCACGTATTGATCAAGAATTTCCTTGATTTCTATCGGCCGTGGGAGCTCAATCAGGTCAAGCTCCATTTCTTCCGACAGTTCTTCTTCTATGATCTCATTACAAAGCTCAATGCATTCATCGCAGATATACACACCGGGACCGGCTACCAATTTGCGTACCTGCTCCTGTGTTTTGCCGCAAAAAGAACATTTTATTTGTCCTTTCTCATCACTGAATTTAAACATAATTGTCCCTCCCAAGGAGCTTAACGCTTTTGCAGTATACCGTCAATCAAACCATACTCCAAGGCTTGTTCGGCAGACATAAAAAAGTCACGGTCCGTATCACGGGCGACCTGTTCTACATCTTTTCCTGTGTGATTGGCCAGTATTGCGTTTATTTTTTCCCTGATGCGCAGGATCTCCCGGGCATGAATTTCTATATCCGCTGCCGGCCCCTGAGTTCCTCCCAGCGGCTGGTGAACCATTACCCTTGAATTGGGCAGGGCAAATCTTTTGCCCTTTGTGCCCGCTGCAAGCAGCACAGCGCCCATGC
>FZPS01000213.1_pt163 | contig 11271 bp, 12 predicted proteins | sample 1817821 | NCBI WGS metagenome assembly FZPS01 (sample SAMEA104158645, study PRJEB21678) | metagenome | place: Germany | collected 2015-04-21 | reverse complement strand
TGAAAAAGATTATCAGTACGGAAAAAGCTCCGAAAGCGGTAGGGGCTTACTCACAAGGGATCAGCTTCTCCGGACTTGTCTTTACTTCCGGACAGATTCCCATCGATCCTGCTACGGGAGAGCTTAATACAGGAGATATAGCTTCCCAGACTGAGCAGGCCATGAAGAACGTGAAGGCCGTTATAGAAGAGGCAGGACTTACTATGGACGATGTGCTGAAAGTAACCATCCTGCTGGCGGACATCGAGGACTTTGCCGTCGTAAACCAGGTGTATGAAAGCTTTTTCAACGGCAACTATCCGGCAAGGTCGTGCTTTGCGGTTAAAGATCTTCCTAAAGGAGTAGGAATCGAGATTGAAGCCATCGCAGGAAAAAGTTGTTGCTAATGACTTAAAAGAAAAGCTGCGGCTAGGCGCCGCAGCATTTTTTATATTTCTTGCCGCTGCCACAAGGGCAGGGGTCATTTCGGCCGGTTTTTTTCTCCTTCACAACGGTCTTGGATCTCTTGTATGCTTTGGTGATCTCCTGCCTTTTTTCTTCGGAAAGGATGGAATTCCATTCTTCGAGGGTGTATAGGTAATCCGCTTTTGCCTGCAGCATATTGAAGTACAGCTTTTCAAAATCTATGTCCAGGGTGATGCTGTCTTGGTCTTTGAGACCTCCAAGCTCAAGGGGAGTGCGCAGGCTGGTGTTGATTCCGTCCAGGAATCCCATGAAAATAACCGGGTCCACTTCATATTTCTCTGCCAGTTCCTTGATGTTGCCCTGAATAACAGGATTGCCTTCTCCTAAAATAGAAGAATAAATTTTGGTCTCCCCGGAACTATACTTGCTCCAAAATGCCTCAAAGGTCTCGTCAGTTTGATTTTCCAGCTCTTCTTTCCACTGTTCGTAGAGACTCATTTCCTTTTTCCTCCCGATATGACAATATCGTAGGCAGCGCCTTTTACAATGGCGGTACCGATTTCAATCACATCGCCCATGACAGCGCTTCCTGTGGGGAGAGGTCCCGCACCTTTACCGTAGAACATCAGCTCACCTACCGCATTGCCTTTGACGAAGATGGCGTTGAACTCGTTGTTGACGCCGGCCAGAGGATGGGATACGGGAATCAACGTGGGTCTTACACTGTATGTGAGATTGCCGTTTTCCCTCTTTGCAGAGCCGATGAGCTTAATCTTGTTCCCCGATTTTGCCGCCCGCTTGATATCGTCCTTGGTGATCTTGGTGATTCCTTCCGTAGGTATGGATTCGGGAGGCACGCGGATACCGAAGACCAATGAAATGAGGATGGAAAGTTTATTGGCTACATCGATGCCTTCCACATCAGCCGTGGGGTCCGCTTCTGCGAATCCTTTTTCCTGCGCAACTTTGAGAACTTCCTCATACTCCAGTCCGAAATCGGTCATCTGGGAGAGGATATAGTTGGTGGTACCGTTGAGAATTCCCATGATTTCAATAAAGGAATTTGCCTTGAGAGCGGTTGTCAGTGCATTGAGAATGGGGATTCCACCGCCTACGCTGGCTTCGTAGCGGAACATGACCTTGTTCTTTTCCGCCGCTTCCCGGAGCTCGTCATAATTGGCGGCAACGGCGGCTTTGTTAGCTGTAACCACATGCTTACCGTTGTTCATTGCTTTGAGCATGAAATCCGTAGCAGGTTGTATTCCTCCCAACAGTTCGATAACAATATCTATGTCCGGATCCAAGAACAAGTCATCGGGATTCTGGGTAAATAATTCTTTCGGAGCTACTACATCCCTTTTCCTTTCAAGATCTTTTTCAAGGATTTTCGTTATCTGGAAATCGATTCCTGTTTGCTGTTCGATTGTGCTCCGGTTCATTTCCAAGGTCGCATAAGTGCCTGTACCGATGTTGCCAAATCCCATGAGACCGATTCTTATTAACTTTTTTTCCATCAATAATACCTCCTGCATTTTATCTACAATAAAATCCATTTAGTCTGTCGACAAAATAACGTGACGTACTTTGTCAATTGGTGCTATTATAATATAATATTTGAAAATAGTCTCGAATCCAATTGAAAATAATGAAAAAATATTATTAGGTACACATTAAGGATGGATTTTCCCGTATTATTCATTCAAAAGAAAGCGGAGCAAGAGGATAAAGAGAGTGGAAATGCGAAAGACAGGACATGAATTAAGTATCGTATTAGTCGAACCGGAAATTCCTCCCAACACGGGAAATATTGCAAGAACGTGCGCGGCTACGGGAGCCGGTCTGCATCTTGTAAAGCCTTTGGGGTTTTCTGTCGATGACGCACAGGTGAAAAGGGCGGGGTTAGATTATTGGGAATTCGTCAACCTGGAAATTCATGAAAACTTGGAGGAGTTCCTGGGAAAATATAAGGACAGACCCATGTACCTGGCAACTACGAAGGGAATAAGGGCATACACGGATGTTCGCTATGAAAGGGATGCCATGCTGATCTTCGGAAGGGAGACCGCAGGGCTGCCCAGGGACTTTATCGAAGAGAACATAGAAAAAACCATTAGAATTCCAATGAGCGATAATGTGAAGTTAAGGTCGCTGAACCTGTCCAATTCGGCGGCCATTGTGATATACGAAGCGCTGCGTCAATTAGGTTTCCCGGAACTGATCTGAGGTTAGTTCCCGGTAGGGATTAAAGCACTAAATTTGGGTTTTTAGTTTTCTGCCATCCTGAATTATGGTATACTTAGCGATAGTAGATTTTATTTATTTTAGGTGTATGCATGAGATATTTTACGTGTAGATATGAGTGTTCGCTACTTCTACATAAGGGAGTGCGGGGGCTGCTATGAAGCTGGGTTATGAACTGACAATTGAACAGACTCAGAAACTGATCATGACTCCTGAATTGATCCAGGCCATCCAGTTGTTGCAATTCAACACCCAGGAGCTTGAGAGCTATGTACAGGAACAGCTCTTGACAAATCCTGTGCTGGAAAGGGTGGACAAAACCGACGACGATATACATGACGGGGAGCCCGGCGAGGAAAACGACAGGATATCGGGGGGGACGGAGGAAAGCAGGGAGAGTTACGAATTCGATTGGGCTGAGCACTTCAAAGAGCACGGCTACGATGACATCAGTTACAGCATGGGCGAGGACAGCGACGATCAAAACGATTATTCCTACGAGCAGTTCGTTTCCTCTGAACCCACATTGACTGAACATTTGATGATGCAGTTGGAATTGGTATCCATGAAACCGGCATGCAAGATGATTGCCCGGTATATAATCGAATCCCTGGATGAGAACGGATACCTCACCTCCTCAATACAGGAAATTTGCCAGGTGTTCAGGGCCAGGGAAGAAAAAGTGATGGAGGCCTTGGCAGTGATCCAGGGCTTTGAGCCGGTAGGCGTCGGAGCACGGGATTTAAAAGAATGCCTGCTGATTCAGCTTAAGAACCGTGGAAAGGACAAGCCTGAAGCTCGCCTTATAATAGAAAACCATCTGGAAGATATTGCTGAAAACCGGCTATGCAACATAGCCAAAGCATTGGGCATTTCCGTAAAGGAAGTACAAGATATCAGCGATGAGATAAAGTCCCTGGAACCCAAACCCGGAAGACAATTCGGCAGTTCCAGCGATAATCGCTACATTGTCCCTGACGTTACTGTGGAGAAAGTGGGAGACGAATATGTCATAATCGTAAACGACAGCACTGCGCCCAGATTGAACATCAGCCCTTACTATCAAAAGATGCTCAGGGAAGCGGACAAGGATTCAAACATTTCCAAGTTCCTTTCAAGCAGGCTGAACTCGGCTCTTTGGCTGATTCGCAGCATAGAGCAGAGGCGTCAGACCATCTATAACGTTGTCAAGGCGGTGGTAAATTATCAGCGAGATTTCCTCGACCATGGCCCCAAGCATTTAAAAACTCTTACATTGAAACAGATAGCTGACGAGCTGGGCATTCACGAATCCACGGTGAGCCGTTCTATTAACGGAAAATATATGCAGACTCCAAGGGGTCTTTTTGAGATCAAGTATTTCTTCACCAGTGGTGTTACCGGTCAGGACGGTTCCAGCATTGCGTCAGAAAGTATCAAAACCATAATCCGTGAAATGATAGAAAACGAAGATCCCAAATCTCCTCTCTCCGATCAGGCCATCGCCGATTCCATGGAGGAGTGCGGTATAGAAATATCCAGGCGGACTATCGCCAAGTACAGGGATGAGATGAACATCCCATCATCCACCAAACGAAAGCGGTTCTGATTTAAAATGAAATGCACCTTTCAAATACATAGTTTGTATCTGGGTTCCTCATGATCCCATGCAAATAAATATCGATGGAGGAAATAGAAATGAAAACGAAAATAGGCATAAACGGTTTTGGAAGGATAGGTAGAAACGCTTTTAAGATCGCAATAGAAATGGGAGATGAGTTTGACATCGTTGCGATCAATGATATTACAGAACCGAAGACATTAGCTCATCTGTTGAAGTACGATAGCTGTTTCGGTAAGTTCGAGGGAACTGTAGAAACCACCGAAGATGCCATCATCGTAAACGGTAAAGAGATTAAAATATTGGCGAAGACCAATCCGGAGGAATTGCCATGGAAAGAATTGGGCGTGGATGTTGTGCTGGAGTCTACAGGGCGATTCACAAAAAGAATCGATTCGGAGAAGCATATTAAAGCAGGAGCTAAAAAAGTTATCATTTCTGCCCCTGCAACCGGCGAAGACATTACCATCGTCATGGGCGTGAACGATGAGCAATACGATCCGGCAAATCATCATATCATTTCCAACGCATCCTGCACCACCAACTGCCTGGCTCCTCTTGCCAAAGTAATTGATGAAAATTTCGGCATCGAAAGAGGATTGATGACGACGATCCATTCATACACCAACGACCAAAAGATTCTTGATTTACCTCATAAGGATTTAAGAAGGGCAAGAGCAGCCGCCGTATCCATGATTCCCACCACAACAGGGGCAGCCAAGGCAGTTTCTTTAGTATTGCCACAGCTGCAGGGCAAACTGAACGGCATGGCTATTCGCGTTCCAACCCCGGCAGTTTCCCTGGTGGATGTTGTCTTTGAGTTGAAGCAGGAAACTAGCAAAGAGGAAGTCAACGAGACTCTCAAGAGAGCGGCTGAAGGCGATCTGAAAGGCATTCTCGGTTACTGCGATGAGCCTCTCGTATCGGTGGATTTCAAACAGGATCCCAGGTCTTCAATTGTGGACGCTCAATCCACCATGGTTATGGAAGGAAATTTGCTCAAAGTTCTATCTTGGTATGACAACGAATGGGGTTATTCCAACCGCGTAGTAGACGTGATCAAAATGGTGATCGATAAAGGTCTGTAATAGCGAGGTTAGCGATGAAAAAGACGATTAGAGATATAGATGTCAGAGGCAAGCGCGTCATCCTGCGCTGCGATTTTAACGTGCCTTTGGATGAAAAGGGACAAATAACTGACGACAGCAGGATCAGGGCTTCATTGCCTACTATAAAGTATTTGATTGAAAAAGGTGCAAAAATTATCGTGATGTCCCATTTAGGAAGACCTAAAGGAGAGCCGGACATGAAGTACAGCATGGAGCCCGTGGCGGAGCGGCTTTCTTCCCTTTTGGGGCAGGAAGTGCTGTTTCGCAGCGAACCGCGGGTAGTCACGGATGAAATTCACGAATCGGCTGCCTGGCTGAAACCGGGACAGGTTCTGTTACTAGAAAACGTCCGTTTCCGGAAGGAGGAGACGAAAAACGATCCTTCTTTCTCAAAGGAACTGGCGAAACTGGCAGACATTTTTGTCAACGACGCCTTCGGTTCCGCTCACAGAGCTCACTGCTCTACAACGGGAATTGCGGAATATCTTCCAGGTGTTTCAGGTCTTCTATTGGAAAAGGAGCTGGAGTTTCTTGGGGAAACGGTAAACAACCCCAGGAGACCGTTTCTGGCTATCCTTGGCGGCGCGAAAGTCAGCGACAAAATTCCGGTTATCGAGAACTTGTTGGATAAGGTGGATGTGCTTATCATCGGAGGCGGCATGGCCTATACATTTTTGAAGGCACAAGGCTACGAAATCGGCAAGTCCCTGCTGGAGGAAGACAAAATAGAAATGGCCTTGACCCTTTTCGCCAAGGCGAAGGAGCGAGGAGTAACTCTGTTGCTGCCCGTGGATATTTTAGCTGCTAAGGAGTTCAGTAACGACGCGGAAGCGGCTTATTACGATATAGACAGCATCCCGAAGGATTGGATGGGGCTCGACATTGGGGAAAAGACGGTTGAGCTGTTTAAGGGCGAGATCGAAAAAGCGGCCACAGTTGTTTGGAACGGGCCCATGGGCGTTTTTGAGATGCCTAATTTCTCCAAAGGAACAAAAGCTATAGCCGATGCGTTAGCTGCAAGCCAAGCTACCACCATTATCGGCGGGGGAGATTCCGCTGCAGCGGTACGTCAGTTTGGATTGGCCGATAAGATGACGCACATTTCTACCGGTGGAGGAGCTTCCTTGGAGTTTCTGGAAGGAAAAATATTGCCCGGCGTGGCTGCCTTGCAGGACAAGTAATTGGCAGCGGCGCGTAACAGTAGGAGGAAGGAAAATTGAGAAAACCTTTTATAGCCGGAAATTGGAAAATGCACAAAACGGTAGAAGAAGCGGCTGAATTTGCTCGAAGGTTTAAAGAGCTGTACGTGCCTTCGGATGTGCAGGTGGCAATATGTGCGCCCTTCACCCAGTTAAGCCTGTTGGTGGAGGCTTTCAAGGGAACGGGCATCAAAGTGGGCGCCCAGAACATGCACTACGAGGAACAAGGCGCCTTCACCGGCGAAATATCGGGCGCCATGTTGAAGGAATTGGGAGTGGACTACTGTATTATCGGTCATTCCGAGAGAAGACAATACTTTGGAGAGACGGATGAGACGGTAAAAAAGAAATTGCATGCCGCCTTTAAGAACGGTATCCTTCCCATACTCTGCGTAGGGGAAGTGCTCAATGAAAGAGAGGAAGGAAGAGCTTTAGAGGTGGTTACCCTTCAGATGAAGGCTGCTCTGAAAGGGCTTGATGCGGATCAAGTGAAGAAGCTCACCATAGCATATGAGCCTGTATGGGCCATCGGAACGGGACGCAATGCTACGCCGGAGCAAGCCGACGAGATGTGCGGTCATATCCGCAGCGTCATTGCGGGCCTTTACGGTGAGGAAGTAGCAGAAAATGTGATTATACAATACGGCGGAAGCGTGAAGCCGGACAACATATCGGAACTGATGGACATGTATGAGATCGACGGAGCTTTGGTTGGCGGGGCCAGCCTGAAGCCTGACAAATTTATAGAAATTGTGAACTTTTAGGGGGAATAGGATATGTGCTATATAGAGGATATATTGGCAAGAGAAGTGCTTGATTCAAGAGGGAACCCCACCGTGGAGGTGGAGGTGTTTCTCAGCGACGGGTCCGTAGGCAGGGCCATCGTGCCTTCCGGTGCTTCCACCGGCGCTTATGAAGCCGTTGAGCTTAGAGACGGTGAAAAGAGCAGGTTCCTTGGCAAAGGAGTACTGAAAGCGGTGGATAACGTAAACGAAGTTATTGCGCCGGAGTTGATCGGATGGAACGTGTTTGACCAGGTTGGTTTGGATGAGCTCATGATCGATCTCGACGGAACGCCCAACAAGGGTAAGCTGGGTGCCAATGCCATACTTGCAGTTTCTCTGGCAGCGGCTCATGCCGCCGCAGAATGCTTAGGACTTCCGCTGTTTCAATATATCGGCGGTATCAATGCCAAGGTATTGCCTGTGCCCATGATGAATATCCTCAACGGCGGCGCTCATGCGGATAACAATGTGGATATTCAGGAATTCATGGTTATGCCCGTAGGTGCAGATAGCTTCAGCCAAGGGTTGAGAATGGGAGCAGAGGTGTTCCACAATCTAAAGGCAGTACTAAAAGGTAAAGGTTTGAATACTGCGGTGGGTGACGAGGGCGGTTTTGCACCGAACCTTGCATCTAATGAAGAAGCCATTCAGGTAATTGTGGAGGCCATTGAGCAAGCAGGTTATGTACCGGGGAAGGACGTAAAGATCGCCTTGGACGTAGCGGCTACGGAACTGTATGATTCCGAAAAAGGATTCTACCATCTGGCCGGTGAAGGCGTTAAGAAGACTGCAGAGGAGATGGTGGAGTACTATGAAATGCTCGCAGCCAAATACCCCATCGTTTCCATAGAAGACGGTCTTGCGGAAGACGACTGGGAAGGCTGGAAGTATATGACGGACAAACTGGGCAAAAAGCTCCAACTGGTGGGAGACGATTTCTTTGTGACAAACACGGAAAGGCTGGCAAAAGGCATTGAGGCAAAGGCTGCCAATTCCATTCTGATTAAGGTTAACCAGATCGGCACATTGACAGAAACCTTGGATGCCATTGAAATGGCCAAGAGGGCCGGATATACGGCTGTCATCTCTCACAGATCCGGGGAAAGCGAAGATGTGACCATCGCAGATCTGGCTGTTGCCGTTAATGCGGGTCAGATAAAGACGGGGGCTCCCTCGAGAACGGATCGGGTGGCAAAATATAACCAGCTTTTACGGATCCAAGAAATGTTGGATTCAAGTTCCCGGTATGCCGGAAAAGAAGCTTTTTACAACTTGAGAGGTTAAAGAATAAACTTCGAATTGTATTGTTATAATTGTGACGTTTTTTGTAAAATGCCTTGAATTTTATTCTTTGTTGTGGTAGGCTGTAGTGGTTCTACTACTAAGGAGGTGTACTGGTGAAAATCGCACTGATGATCATACTTGCCATTGCCAGCCTGGTGCTCATTGCCAGCATTTTGCTCCAGTCGGGGAAAAGTGCAGGCTTGGCCGGATCTATCGGCGGTGGAGCTGAACAGCTTTTCGGCAAGAAAAAGGCCAAAGGATATGATGCCATACTCAGCAAGATCAGCATAGTGGGCGCAATTTGCTTCATTATATGTTCACTGGCTTTGGTGGCAATAGAATAGTATAAAATATATTTTGTGTTTGAACACAGTGTAAGAGGTGCCCAGGCGCCTCTTGCTCTGTTGGGGAGGAGGTTGTTTTCTAGATGGACGTGCTTGCAATAATAGTACCTATTTGTGCAGTTGCCGCGCTTATCGTTGCCTATGCTCTCGCTTCTTGGATTGGCAAATTGGATATAGGTACAGACAGGATGAGCGAGATATCCGGTTATATCCGGGTAGGCGCTATGGCTTTTCTTAAGAGAGAATACAAATATATGGCCGTTGTTATAGTCGTTATTTTTTTGGTACTTGGAATTTTCATCAATTGGTTGACGGCTGTTTTTTTTGTGTTAGGAGCGTTGTTTTCCGTACTTGCCGGGTTCTTTGGCATGACTGTAGCGACGAAAGGCAATGTGCGCACAGCCAATGCTGCAAGGGATGGCAGTATGCCAAAGGCTCTCAAGGTGGCATTTCGAAGCGGTGCCGTTATGGGTCTTTCCGTCGTAGGATTGGGAGTACTTGGGCTCGGAGTTATATTTATGGTTATGGGTATAGCTTCTGCTGACTATATAACGGGCTTCGGCCTGGGAGCTTCGTCCATGGCACTGTTTGGCCGTGTGGGCGGAGGTATTTATACTAAGGCAGCGGATGTAGGAGCGGACCTGGTGGGCAAAGTAGAAGCCGGAATTCCGGAAGATGACCCGAGAAATCCTGCCGTAATCGCCGATAATGTGGGAGACAATGTAGGTGATGTAGCCGGCATGGGTTCTGACCTATTTGAATCCTATGTAGGTTCTATCATTTCTGCCATTACGCTGGCCGTTATCATTCCCGAGATTGTTCCGGCAGTGGGCAGCCCCTTTGTACTGGATTCTTTTACTGGAAGCATATTCCCCTTGACCCTGGCGGCTGTTGGTATACTCGCTTCCATTCTCGGCGTTATGATGGTGAGAGGCAAGGAAGGCGGTAATCCGGCCTCTGCCCTTAACGCAGGCACATATATAAGCAGTGTCATAGTTGTTATAGCATCCATCATAATGAGTAAGTTAATGTTTGGCAATTTCAACAGCGCCATTGCTGTTATTGCCGGACTTGCCGTGGGAGTAGCTATTGGAAAGATTACAGAAATCTATACGTCCAGCGATTTCAGCCACGTGAAGAAAGTGGCAGAACAGAGCCAGACAGGATCTGCCACCACCATCATCAGCGGCTACGCCGTAGGCATGCTTTCTACCGTATGGCCCATTGTCTGCATTGCCGTAGGAATTCTTATTGCAAATGCCTTTGCCGGACTTTACGGGATCGCACTGGCGGCTGTGGGAATGCTCTCTACGACGGGCATGGTAGTAGCGGTTGACGCCTACGGACCCGTGTCCGATAACGCGGGAGGCATTGCTGAAATGTCCGAACTTCCTCATGAAGTAAGAAACATTACGGACAAGCTGGATGCGGTGGGTAATACCACGGCAGCCATCGGAAAAGGGTTTGCCATCGGTTCCGCTGCGCTTACGGCTTTGGCTCTCTTCGCCTCCTATTCACAGGTGGTAGGACTGGACGATATAAGCTTGCTTGATCCCATGGTTATCGCAGGACTGTTTATCGGCGCTATGCTCCCCTTCCTGTTCTCGGCAATGACCATGAATTCGGTTGGTAAAGCTGCAAATCAGATGATCGAAGAAGTAAGGTGCCAGTTCAGAGACGACAAGGGAATTATGGAGGGTTCTTCAAAGCCCGATTATGCCAGATGCGTTGATATCAGCACTAAAGCCGCGTTGAAAGAGATGATGGCACCCGGACTCATGGCGATCATTGCCCCCTTGGCCGTGGGCATTATCATGGGTCCCGAAGCCCTGGGTGGAATGTTGGCAGGCTCACTGGCATCAGGCGTGCTGTTGGCTATCATGATGGCCAACGCGGGCGGTGCCTGGGATAATGCAAAAAAATACATTGAAGAAGGACATTACGGTGGAAAGGGCAGCGATACCCACAAGGCAGCAGTTGTGGGTGATACGGTAGGCGATCCTTTCAAGGATACCTCCGGACCATCCATTAACATTTTGATCAAGCTCATGACCATTGTTGCACTGGTATTTTCAGAGATCTTTGCTGCCATAGGAGGGCTGATTTAATACAGTCCCATCTTCACTGCGAAATTGGATTTAGTAATAGAAGTCTGACGGATTGAAAGATTTGTATTTATAAAAAACAGGACAAAGTTTTGTCCTGTTCAGACTGTAGACAAATCCCATCAGCTGGCGAATGCTACTGATGGGATTTTCTTTTTCATCAAAAATATTAATTTATCAACTGAATTTGAAAGATTAG
>FZPS01000031.1_pt199 | contig 11271 bp, 10 predicted proteins | sample 1817821 | NCBI WGS metagenome assembly FZPS01 (sample SAMEA104158645, study PRJEB21678) | metagenome | place: Germany | collected 2015-04-21 | reverse complement strand
TGCAACCCGTGTATCTACCGGGAATTATGCCGCCGATCTTGTTCAATATCTCAAAGGAATCAAAGTCTTTTAGCGCAGCTTTTGGATCGCCGATTTCTTGCATTTTTGCCCAGCTAAGATTGTTGACAATTGCACCGCCACTTTCTTTCAGATTGTCGTTCCCATCGCTGCTGTGCGCACAAAATAATATCTCTTTTTCACCGGATATCCTGCGTGCAAGCGCCAGAGCCAGATGGCTAAGCCTGCCGCCACTACCCTTGCCCGTCACCTGCAGAGAGCATTCTCCGCCAAAGAGATAGACCCCTTTCGCCGCGTTTTGAGCAAATTTCCCTAATGCCACCGCAAATTCTTCGCTATCTTCCTGAACATATCTCGATGCCAGCCGCACGAAATAGTCCGGAAAGCTCTTGAGCAAGCGCTTTTCAAGTATCTTTTTGAGTGAGAGATTGTTCCCCACCAGAAAGTGATTTTTAACCTGTGGAAGGTAGAAAGGCCCGCTACCGATCGTTGCCGGATCGTCGCCAGCAACATCACTGAGCAGAAAGACTTGCGTCTTTGCAGGAGGGAAAAGCTCTGCCGCTCCACCGCCTTTCACCCGCGAATATTCCCGCCTTTTCTTATTGATCTGTTCTATATCCAAACCACAGCGTAGCAAGGTCTTATTAAGCGCAACTACCTCATCGAAGCTCACCCCCTCACGCGGATATTCAAAAAGCGAGGAAGTGCCGCCAGAAAGCAGGATAATCAGCTCGTGATCATGCGGAATTGAGCTGATCCTATTGATGATTGTGCGGCTATGTTTCTCTGTGTTTTCATCCGGCACGGGATGCCCCGCTTCAAAGATGTGTGAGCGCATATCTTGCGGCAAATCATGAGGATAGAAGCCGTGCTTTGTAAGGATATCCAAGCTGAGCACCTGTTTTTGAGGCAAGGTATTCATCGCGGCAATCGCCATTTGCGTAGCCGCCTTGCCAACGCTGAGCACATGCAGGGGCGCATCTTTCACATTTCTCTGAATCATCCATCTGAGACGGCGATATTTTGCCATCTGCCTCAGCGATTTATCCACTGTTTTGAGTAGGGTTTTTTCCAGGTTTTTCATGTATATTCTCTTTAAAAATGAAATTCAATTCTTTGTATGGTATAGCGATAAAGCTCCTCGCGTGAAAAGCCTATCAGCGCTTCCAAGACATCATAAAGCGCCGGACTTTGCAGCGACTTCTTGAGCAAAAGTCCCTCGTCGAGCATTTTCCAACTGAGCACTATCTCCTTGAGATCATAGCTTTTACTGCGCTTTTCCGTTTCTTTCACGAATACGAGGTTTTCTTTTTGGTCGAACCGCTTCAGTGCCTCAATTGCGCGGGATTTTGCCTCCTCTCCCATCTTGATGATCAAGCTTTCATCTTTCGCTTGCTCAGCTTTTTGAGGTAGAAAATCGATCCTAAACACTCTGAAACCGGGTATTTGTGTCTGAGCCATCGCACGCTCCATTTCTTCTAAACCATAAGAGCGATAAAAAGAGATGTCGAAGTATTCGCTAACGCTTTCCACTCCAAGGGGTAAGGGCGGTGAAAGACTGATCTTCGGATGAGGCGAAAAGCCTTTTGTGAAGACAGTTAGTAAGTCCAGCGTGGACACCCGGCGAAAGAGCATGCGCATCCAATCAAGATGGGAAACGAAGCGTAAAAGTCCTGTTTTTTCATAGTGCATCCGATAGCGGAATTGCTTGTGCAAGTCACATTTGAACTCTTCTTTTGCCTGTTTCGGCGGCTCAATGCTGTGCATTTTTTGCGCATTGCGAGTGAGCACCTCACCCTCGCAAGCCCCGCAAAGTCCGCAAAGCTCACGACAATCCTCGGTAAGCTCTTCCTTCAAAGATTTCTCATATTCTCTGAGGAGAAACTCTTTCTCTACACGGATGTCGATAAAGTCCCACGGCAGAGGCGCTTGAGGATCGCGTGCACCGCAAACATCTTCCACTTTCAGCCCCACAAAGTCCAAAGCTTCTTGCCAAATCGACCAATCCCAATGCTCTTTCCAGCCGTCATATAGCGCGCCTTTGTCCCATGCACGATGCAACACTTTTGCCATGCTGAGGTCTCCGCGAGCCAGACATGCATCCAAAACAGAGTTCTCAATCACATGATATTTGATGCGTATGTTACGGTATTTTATCAGATTATGCTTCACCCTCAGAGCGCGTTCCAGCAGGGTCTCAGGGCTTTGCATCTTTGTCCATTGAAATGGCGTGAAAGGCTTTGGCGTAAAAGGAGATAGGGTCACATTTATGCTCATGCGCTTGCCTGCCATTTTGTTGATCTTCTCAATCAACGCCACGATCTGATCGATATCATCTTCAGTTTCAGTAGGCAAGCCAATCATGAAATAGAGTTTAATCTTTTGCCAGCCAAGCTTTTGAGCAATCGCCACTCCCTCCAAGATTTCCTCTTCGCTGAGGTTCTTATTGATCACGTCCCTCAGCCTCTGACTTCCCGCTTCCGGCGCAATGGTAAGCCCCTCACGTCCAAGGCTTTGCATCAGACTCACCAGACTATCATCCAAGGAATCCACACGCAAAGAAGGCAGGGAAATATGCGTGCGCTTTGTATCCACTCTCTGCAAAAGTGCCAAGAGTAGCTCGCGAATGCAGGTATAATCGCTGCTGGAAAGCGAGACCAAACCCGCTTCATCCCAGCCGGAGCTCTCCACCTCGCGCAAAAGATCGTCCAAAATCTGGTTCGGATTCCGCTCGCGTACCGGTCTATAGAAATAACCGGCATGACAAAAACGGCAACCTCTTGAACAGCCGCGCATTATCTCAGCCACATAACGGTTATGTGTCGCCAATTGCCAGCTCAAAAGCTGCGGCTCATGCTTGACCTCCCCCTCATGGAAAGAGGCGAATTTGCGGCTTTTAATCGCGCTATCCGGCAAAGAAATGTCCCACAAACCATCCCCAAAATATTGTGGAACCCAGACTCCTTCAACCTTCTTCAAAGCTTCCAAGCGCTGCGCCTTATCTTTATGCGTTCTCAGCACTTCGGCAATCTCGACTATCCCCTCTTCCGCCTCTCCAAAAAAGAAAGCATCGATAAATGGAGCCAGAGGAAGAGGATTACTGATGCAAGGCCCGCCGGCTAAGACTATCGGATCAGTGTCTTTACGCTCTTTAGAAAACACCGAAATACCGCTGCTGTTGATCAGTTCCAAAGCCCCGCTATAGGTAAGCTCGCTCTGGAAAGTGATCCCAAGAACGTCAAATTCCGAAGCTGCACGACGGCTTTCCACACCATACAAAGGCAGGTTTTCCGCTTTGAGCGCATCAAGAAAGTCCCGCGCAGGCAGATAAACGCGGTCAGCCATGGCATAAGGAAGTGCATTTATGACAGAATAGAGTATCTTGAGCCCAAGATGCGAGACGCCGAGCTCATAAATGTCGGGAAATCCAAAGAGTATACGCAGTTCCGCCGCCTCAAAATCCTTGTGGCAAGCGTTGATTTCATTGTCGATATAGCGCGATGGTTTTTGCACCAAAGGCAGGAGATGTTCAAATTCTATCATTATAATACACCGTTTTTTCTTTGTTCTTGCAATAAATTGTGAATACCGCTATTTGGTCAAGTAAAAGCTTTTTGATCCTTGTAATTACGTCTGTGAGAAAGAGATTGGCCGGGAAAGCGCAAAGCCACTCCATCTCTTTTTGCAATATCGACACGGTTTATTTATGCCATCTTCTTGAAACACAAAGTTCAGCGGACAATCAAAACAATGGCAGAGACGAGCACTGCGCCCACGAGATTCGCGATCAGATCAAGCGGATTAAAAGTCCTCCACGGGACTAAAAGTTGCAAAGTTTCAAGCAGTAGAGCAAATAGGAATGTCAACGCTATCAGCTTCGATTTCTCTCTTGACATAAATATTTGAGTTTTGAGGCACTTAGCCAGCAGATATATTCCAGAAAATCCCAGCATGATCACGGCATGCACCAGATAGTCGAGCCGAAAGATAATCCTTTCCTTGTTGAGCGTGACATTAGCCTTGCCCAATGGGATGACATTCATCAGCACGAGAAAAAGGGCAAAACCCCAATATAGGCCTTTCACAAAACCTTGGTATTTCACATTTTTGCGCCCTTTTTTACTCTCCATTTTGTCTTGATTCATAGCCCCAGTATCAGGTTCAACCTCTCAGTTCCAATAAGACCCTGTTTTCCTCTGCCCAACTATGTAAATCCCGATATTTCACACTGTTTTGCCAATCCTGAACCCCGAAATCAACAGGCTCAATACCATCCAAGGTGGTGGAATATGAACAAGGCTGGAGATAATATCTATCCCCTGCCTTGAGGAGGATGCGTATCTCTTCAAGTGCATTTGAGCTAAGGATTTCCGGCATCACCGTGGTGCGGAATTCATACTGCACTCCGGAGAGGCGGATCAGCTCCATGCTACGCAAGATATCCGAGGGGCTAATATCCGCATTACACATTGTATGATAGTTCTTTAGTGGCGCTTTGATGTCCATGGCAAAATAGTCGATTAGTCTCGCATGAATCAGTTTTGCCAAGACCTCGGGACGGGAGCCGTTTGTATCCAGCTTGATCTTGAAACCAAGCTCTTTGACTTGCTTGAGAAAATCACAGAGTCCTTCTTGCAAAGTGGGTTCACCGCCTGTGACAACCACTGCGCTGAGCTTGCCGATCCGGCTTTTCAGGAAGCTAAAAACATCCTTTTCCGGGATCGGCTCGCCATATTTCGAGGGGAGCACAAGCTCCGGATTATGACAATATGGACAGCGGAAATTACAGCCTTGAGTGAAGATAATCGCACTCATCTCCTTGGGATAATCCAAGAGAGAAAAACGCTGCAATCCGCCAATTATCATGAGATTAGCTCTTCTTCTTTGATTTTGGGAAGGGAGGATTCTTCGGTGACGAAAGTTGTGCGCAGTTCAAATTCTGCCTTCTTGCCTTCGTTCCATTGCGAGACCGGACGGAGATAGCCCACGATGCGCGAAAAGACCTCGGTGATCGCACCGCATTTGGGGCAAGAGCTTTTCTCTCCATCGAGATAGCCGTGCTCCGGACAGATGCTGAACGTAGGCGAAAATGTGAAATATGGTAGGTGATAGTTATCGCAAACAGTTTTGACCAGCTTTTTCACGCTCTCACCGTGTTCAAGGCGTTCTCCACCAAAGATATGCAGCACGGTTCCGCCGGTATATTTGCTCTGCAGATCGTCCTGTTTATCCAAAACATCAAAGACGTCATCGCTATAGTTCACAGGCAGTTGGGTGCTGTTTGTATAGAATGGAGTTTCCTCATTCGGATTAGCGCTGATGATATCGGGATAGTCGCGCTTGTCGAGAACAGCGAGGCGATAGCTCGTCCCTTCCGCCGGAGTAGCTTCGAGGTTATAGTTATTTGAGGTAAGTTCTTGGAATTCAATGAGTCTCTCACGCAGATAGTCCATAATTTTGGCGGCAAAAGCCTGCCCCTCATCACTGCCTATTCCCTTGCCAAAGAAGTTGATGCAAGCTTCGTTCATGCCGATGATTCCAATGGTGGAAAAGTGGTTTTTCCAATATTGGTCAAAACGTTCTTTGATGCTTTTCAGATAGAAACGAGTATAGGGATAGAGCCCGCTATCGGTATAGTTTTCCAATATCTTGCGCTTGATCTCTAAAGAGGACATGGCGAGATTGAGAACCTTGAGTAAGCGCTCAAAGAAGTCCTCTTCATCGCTTGCGAGATAGCCGATCCTGGGCAGATTGAGAGTGACCACGCCAACTGAGCCCGTGAGCGGGTTTGCACCAAAGAGTCCGCCCCCACGTGCTTCCAGCTTTCTGGTATCCAAACGCAGGCGACAACACATGCTACGGGCATCGTTGGGGTCCATATCACTATTCACAAAGTTCGAGAAATAGGGGATGCCATACTTCGCCGTAGCTTCCCAAAGATGCTCAATGGCAGGGTTTTCCCAGTCAAAATCCTTGGTGATATTATAGGTCGGGATGGGGAAAGTAAAGACTCTGCCTTTGGCGTCGCCTCCAATCATCACTTCCAAAAATGCCTTGTTCAACATATCCATCTCAGGCTGAAAATCACTGTAGCTTAGCTCCTGCGGCTCACCTCCAATAATCACGGGCTGATCTTTATACATATCAGGCGGATAGAGGTCTAAAGTGATGTTTGTAAAAGGAGTCTGAAAGCCCACACGAGTGGGAACGTTCACGTTGAAAACAAACTCTTGCAGAGCTTGCTTGACCTCGTCGTAAGAGAGATTATCATAGCGAATAAAGGGGGCGAGCAGGGTGTCAAAACTGGAGAATGCTTGAGCTCCCGCAGCTTCGCCTTGCAGGGTATAAAAGAAATTTACAATCTGTCCGAGTGCGCTACGAAAATGCCTCGCAGGCGAGCTTTCCACCTTTCCTTCCGCGCCCTTGAAGCCTGTCTGCAAGAGGTCTATGAGGTCCCAGCCCACGCAATAGACGGAAAGCTGTCCCAAGTCGTGAATGTGCATGGCACCGCTTTGATGAGCCTCACGAATCTCGGGCGGATAGACCTTATTCAACCAATAAGTTTTGCTCACCTCAGAGGCGATATAGTTGTTCAAACCTTGCAGTGAATATGCCATGTTTGAGTTCTCATTCACCTGCCAATCAAGCTTTTCGAGATATTGATCAATGAGCTGAACTCCCGCGGCGGAGACCATCTCACGAATCTGGGCATGCTGTTCGCGGTAGATAACATAAGCTTTTGCAGTCTGTTTATATGGAGAAGCGAGCAGCACCTCTTCAACAACGTCTTGAATCTCTTCAACATGCGGCGTGGTCGAGACAATTGCAGTCTGCATGAGACTCAATACCCTCAAAGTTAGTTTCTGGGCAATATCCTGCCCAAATTCACCTGTAGCCTCGCCGGCACGGGTTATGGCACGACTGATCTTACTTTGGTCAAAATCAGCAATTTGTCCGTTTCTTTTGCGGATCTTCGTGAACATAATAACTCCAAATATATATCTTTAATATCTTTCTATTCTATAATGACTTAGAGCCCCAAGGCGTAATATTTCAAAAGAGCCTCAGGCCTACGATTTACACTTATATAAAGAGTTATCAATTTGTCAAGCAAGTATTGCTTACCTTTTTGAAAGAGATTTCGAAAGGATCAGCCGTAATGTCGATCCCGAGAGAGTTAGGAGGATTTTGATAGATATCAACATTATGAAAAATAATTTTATCCGCGAAAACGATCAACAGTCTATAAGCTTGAGGCTCATCGTTTTAGGATTTGATCTTTATTTTCCAAAAAGCACCATTTAATTTTGTCACAGGTTTAATGTCTTTCTCCACTCAAAAAGGTACATTATCGCATTTATTTTACTTATTTGCATTGAATATCTTGACAAAATTGAGCCATTGTTGGATACTGTACTCACCATATTAAAGAGAGGACCCCGAAATGCAAAACGATGTGGTCAGTTATTTCTTGGAACTGGTTGCAATTGATAGCGAATCCTTGAATGAGCGCGGCATGATCGAGAGACTCAAGAGTGATCTTGAACAGCTCGGTGCCGAGACATTCGTGGATGACAGCCATCTTAAGACCGGTGGAAACGCCGGAAATCTTTACGGCTTTCTGCCCGGTAATATTGATAAAGCCCCGATCTTGCTATGTGCACATGTGGACACCGTGAAACCCGGCAACGGGATCAAACCAATAATCCGCGACGGCGTAATCTATAGCGACGGCACAACTATACTCGGCGGAGACGATAAATCAGGCGTGGCTGAAATCATGGTCGCACTAAGACGCCTCAAAGCATCGGGCAAGGATCATGCACCGATAGAAGTTCTTTTCACAATCAGCGAAGAGATAGGCCTTTTAGGCGCACGAGGCTTTGACAAATCACGCCTTAAATCTTCATTCGGCTATGCTTTTGACACTCATGTGGTAGGCGAGATCATCATCGGCGCACCTTCTCAAAAATCCTTTAAAATCACCATCAATGGCAAAGAAGCCCATGCCGGAGTAGAGCCTGAGAAGGGGCTTAATGCCATACTCATCGCCTCTGAAGCCATTACCCGGATGCCCATGGGACGCATAGACCCTGAAACCACCTGCAATATTGGCATTATCAAGGGCGGAACGGCGACAAATATCGTTCCGAACACCGTTTATCTCAAAGGTGAAGCCCGTAGTCACAATCCCGATAAACTACAAAAGCTCTGTGCCGAAATCCGCAAGGCTTTTGACGATGCTGTCCAAAAGCACTCTGAAAAAGGCGCAAGCATGGATTTCATCTGCAATCAAGAATATCACAGCTTTTTGATGGATGAAAGCTCCGAGGCAGTCCAACTGGCAATCAAGGCACTCAAAGATTTGGACATCCCCTACACCACCGGCAGAACTGGCGGCGGCAGCGATGCCAATATCTTCAACGCAGCCGGCTTCCCCATGATCATCTGCGGCACCGGCATGGACAAAGTTCACACGGTTGACGAGAAGATCGAAATCGCCGAGCTCATCCGCGGAACTGACTTCGTTTCACAGCTTATCAAACACCACAGCGAGGCATAAGTCATGCTAAAACTATCTCTTATCGGCTATGGCAAGATGGGCAAGATGGTAGAAAAGCTCGCCCTTGAGAAAGGCTTTGAGACCGTCAGCATCATCGACCCAAACGTCACCGGCGCACACAAAGAAATCACAAAAGAGGCTTTGAACGGCGCTGATGTCGCGATCGATTTCAGCCACCCAAGCGTCATCTTGGCAAATATCGAAAAGCTGATAGAGCTAAAGCAAAGAGCCGTGATCGGCACAACCGGCTGGCACGACAGCCTCGAAGACATCATCGCTCGCGCCGAGAAATCAAGCACAGGCCTTGTCTATGGCTCGAACTTTTCCCTTGGCATGAATCTCTTTTTGAAGCTCGCAGAAGAGGCGACCCAGATCTTTGATAACTTTGAGGAATACGACCTTTTAGCTTGGGAATTTCATCACAGTCAAAAGGCGGATAGCCCCTCCGGAACAGCGATTGAGCTCGCCAAGAAGATATTGGAAAAGAGCAGTCGTAAAACGAAAGTAGCCTGGGACAAACTCGACAGACGCCCTGAAAAAGACGAGCTTCATTTTGCCAGCATCCGCGGTGGAAAGATTCCCGGAACCCACTGTTTGAGCTTTGACAGCGAAGAAGATAGCATCACCATCACCCATGAAGTTCGCTCTCGCGCCACTTTTGCTCGCGGCGCACTGATGGCAGCCGATTTTATCCATCAAAAACACGGCGTATTCAGCTTTTCAGAGATAATCGGAGAGCTACTTTGCTGATTCCTTTCTTCAAGATGCAGGCACAAGGGAACGACTTTGTTTTCCTCGAATCCTCATTTGATATAGAGCCTGACATCTTAGCTAAGAAGATATGCGACAGACACTTTGGCATTGGCGCCGACGGCCTCGTCTATTTAGTTGAATCCGAAGTCGCAGACATGAGAATGATCATCTACAACTCGGATGGAACGCGCGCCATGATGTGCGGAAGTGCCCTGCGCTGTGCTGCCGCTCATCTTTTTGACAAAACAAATGCTAAACAACTAAGCATCGAGACCGATTCCGGGCTCAAAGAAGTAAGACAGAAAGAAGGCGAAATACATGTAAACATGGGCAAGCCCCGCCTCATCCAAAGCGGACTCAAGCTCTTGGACTTTGAAGGCGAACTCGTGGACATCGGCAATCTTCACTACATCATCTTTGAAGATAAGCCCATGACAGACCCGCATTTACAATATGGACACCAGCTTTCCACAAGCAAGCTTTTGCCCGATGAAGCAAACGTCCACTTCGTAAACATACACGACCCAAGCTCGATCTCGATGAAGATCTGGGAACGAGGCGCCGGAGCCACTCTTGCTTGTGGCACGGGAGCCGCTTCAACCGTTTTTGCCGGCATCAAGCTGGGAAAGCTGGGCAACAAGGTGAGAGTTTTCGTCCCCGGCGGCGAGGTCAAAATCTCCCTGCAACCTGACGGCAGCCTCGAACTCATCGGCTCAGTCACCAAGGTATTTGAAGGGGTTTATGCATGGACAACTTAGGCAAATACCTCAAAGAACTGCGCGAGGACAAGGGTCTGAGCCAAACCGATGTCTTCAATAAAGCAAGAATCCGAGAAGAAGTCTTAGAGAAGATAGAGCAAAACAAGCTTTCTGACTTAGGCAACTATGGCTTTGTGAAGGCACTTGTCTATAACTACGCCCGTTTCCTGGACGCTGATCTTGATAAGGTGATGACGGAATTCAACGTCATCATGCCGCCCTCGATCAAGAAGGATTTTAACCCCCGCAGAAACATAACATCAAACAAAATAATGCTTTCTACAAACTTCTTCTGGAGCTTAGTGATCCTCGTAATCATCTTAGTCTTAGGTTCCATCCTGCTAAATGCCTACCGCAATGGATGGCTAAAAAATCCTGAACTCTTCAGCAAAGACAAGCCCGTGAAAGAGAAAGTCGTCAAAGAAAAACCAGAAGAAGAGCCCGAAGAAATAAGACAAAGGATGCTGGAACTCACCAAAAAGAAAGCAGATGCCGAGCTGGATTCCACAGCGAAAAAGAAGGGAAATGTTGATTCGGATAACGCCGACTATTTAGGCACTATTTTAGGAGATAGCCCAATCAATATTTCCATCGATTAGCCCCATTTTGTTGATTTTCATTCAATTTCCGCGCATATTCATTCCCCAAAAGTCCAGGACCTCTCATAACTTCCTACCTTGCCATCTCTTACCTATAGGGTTCAGCTTATCATTTGCTTATGATATGCTCATGCTCATGACCACATCATGACCATATCATGACCAGAACCCAGTAAGGAAGACCTGAAAAAAACATGAAATGCACAAGAGAATTTAGACTTGTAGCAATAAAAATCTAATCAGTTTTATAGAAATTGGGATAGAAGCGGCAAACTCACGCTGCCGCCATGTTTTACATATATTTTTAATCGCTCTTCTTTGTGAACGCCACCATATTAGGATAGACAAAACGATGGCTACCGGCTTTCACGAGGTTTTTCATCTTAACGGCAATGAGCTCAATCTGATCAAGATAGTCGATGATATTCAGCCCGGCTGCAGGGTCACATTCGCCATTTTGTATCTCAGTAAGGATACGGTTTCTCAGATACTTATATTGCTCGTTGATGCGTCCTTCCATCTCAATGATCTTATAGCTATAATCCTCTTTAAACTCCTGCAGATAGTCTATCCCCAAGTC
>FZPS01000062.1_pt4602 | contig 11273 bp, 13 predicted proteins | sample 1817821 | NCBI WGS metagenome assembly FZPS01 (sample SAMEA104158645, study PRJEB21678) | metagenome | place: Germany | collected 2015-04-21 | reverse complement strand
CTATGAGAAGCTCCTTGTAGTTATCAATATCTACTGAATGTGCGCTTAAACCTACTGCAGATACCATCTTAGCGCCGTTATCAAAAGCTTCTGGCAGGTTGACTTCCGCCTCACCTGTTTCTATGCATTGGTGAACTACTTCAACAGCAGCTTGTCCCAGGGCTCTTGTGTCTATGAACACTGTATGAGTTTGCTCGCCAGCAATTATAGATTTTACAGAAGGAATTTCTGCGTCCTGTCCGGTTATGATTGGGAAGGGTAGATCATCAGAACCGTATCCAATAGCTTTCAAGGAGGCTAGAATTCCGATTGACAATCCATCATAGGGAGACAGAACTGCATCTACCTTGCTGCCATCAGAATAGTGAGCTGATAGGATATTGTCCATTCTGGCCTGTGCTACCTGACCGTCCCAGTTGTGTATTGCTACCTGGTTAAGATCTGTCTGACCGCTCTTAACAACTAACTGGCCGCTATCCAGATAGGGCTGAAGTTCTTCCATTCCACCTTCAAAATAAAGCGGAGCATTATTGTCATCCAGGCTTCCTGCAAACAATTCGATGTTAAAGGGGCCTTTTCCATCTTTTAAGCCTAGTTTTTCAACGATATATCCACCTTGCAGTTTTCCAATTTGAATACTGTCAAATGTAATATAGTAGTCTACATTTTCTGTATTCATGATAAGTCTGTCGTATGCTATTACAAAAGCACCTTGCTCCTTAGCCTTTGCAGCTACATCTGTCATTGTGGAGCCGTCAATAGGAGCAATAACTAGCGCATCTACACCCTGCATGATCATGTTTTCGATCTGGGAAACCTGAGCTGCAACCTGGTCTTCTGCAAATTGAAGGTCTACTTCATAACCAAGTGCTTCAAGGCCTGCTTTGATTGCTTCACCATCGCGAATCCATCTCTCACCTGATTTGGTAGGCATGGAAACGCCAACTCTGATCACATCTTTGGAATCATCCGGAGTTTCTTTATCGGGAGTCTCTACTGCCGGATCATCCGTGGTTCCTCCATCAGGAGTTTGTTGCCCGCCACTGCAAGCAATAAGGGAGGTAACCAAAGCTAATGTTAGTATTAGTACTAAGAGCTTTTTGATTTTTTTCATTGATATTCTCCTCTCCATTTTTTATAGCTATTTTTTAACTGCATTTAACGACATAATGTCTATGAGACTAGGTATATAGGTATACTTCACATATCGATTATGTCTAGTTAAATGCAATTATTGCTATACACCTTTTGTCAATGCATTGTTTTAAGGAAGAATGACTTTAATGCCCATTAATTCACAGAAGTCTACAAGAGTATCATAGATTTCTTCACCATAAGCCATGATACCGTATTCGTTATTCCAGTTCTGAAGTAATTTCTCAATGTCTCCATCTACTTTAACAAAGGCATGTGGCCAGAAGGGAATACCGCATTCCAATTTTCTTTCTTCAATTTCATCCTCTGAAGGTTCGAAGATTTCGCATTTGGCCAATACCATTTCAAATTTCCCATCATTTCTATACATTCTTGCCAGTACACCTTTTCCTTCCTTGGCAACCAAGCTTACAGAAAGACCGCCTGCCGAACCCTCTGTAGGAATACCATGAGTAGCAAATGAGGCCTTGCCACCGCTTAATTTACCAGCAAGAGATGGAGGAATAGTTCCATCGGCAATAATTTTTACTTCATTATTTGCTTTGTTAATGTGTTGTAAGTCTCCATAATAAACTGGGTCTGTGCTTAATGCGTTAAGTAATATTACTGACATAAGTGAGTTAAAATCAGAAAGTGGAGATGTTGGCACTCGATCTTCCAGCATCATGCTCTGCATGAAGCAAGTTGCGGAGTAATCGTCTCCAAGACCAGGGAATGATTGTACAGTATAATAATCAAAATCCCAATCCTTTTTCAATTCTTTCATTGCCAAATATAATCTTAAAGATCTGCTAGTTTCGGGTGTGTTTTCTGGAAGTTCGTGAAAATATTCGGACAGGGACTGCCTATACTTTTCAACTTCCTCATCGCTGAAGCTCTTAGCTTTATTGATTAGCTGTGTTGTATCTCTTGAGTCAATGTCAATACCGAAAGTTTTTGTCCACTGGGAAGGATCGGCAACACCACAGTTTTGCCCCATACCTCTTCCACCAAATGCACAAACAGTTTTCAGATTCAACATTCTGACAAGGGCGCTTGCACGGCAATAGGTCACTATCTTATTGAGCTCATTGTCATCATCAGCAGCACCATATACAAACCGATGCTTTAATCCGATTTCCTTCAATGCAGCAGTTAACACCAATCCTCCGACAGGTCTCCAACCCTGGGAGCCGGGATGAGTCCATATTACAATTGCTTTACCAGTGGTAGCAAAATCTCTTATTGCTGCAAGCAAGTGTGCTGACCAAACCCATGTACCGGAGAAAAGCACAATAGCATCTATGGAGTCGTCCTTTTTGTATTTGGATAGCGCCTCTATTGCTTCTTTCTTTGTTGCTATAATAATATCATGTTCGTCTAGCTCGAGTCCTTTGTCTTTTAATGCCTGTTTTGAAGAGTTTATCAATCCTTCATCGATAAACTTTTGTCCCATGGGGTCTTCCAAACCGTCTTTGTGAACACCATAGACAATAAACCCTACCTTTGTTTTTAACATAACAAACCTCCTGGATATTTATTATATTTTCTCAAGGTTATGAATAACCCTTATAGCCACGTATATAGTAAACTTGTGCCTGCGAATATAATAATGTCAGGGAAAACCAGTATTATGCTACGATTCTTGAATGTTCGAAGGGTTGTGTTTATAAAGAGGTCGAATTCCAGTTATGCCCATGAACAATATATATCTGATATATTTTCCAAAGCGTATCTGACTGCCCCATATACATTTACCTCACTTCCCATTTGTGAGCAGATTAAATCGGGGACAAAAGGAAGGTTCGCTCTGAGCATCTTATTCCATTTTGGAATTAACAACTTTCCAACATTAATTCCAATACCACCTGATAATATCAACGCTTCTGGATTCAAAAAAGAAGAAATATTGATTAAAACCACGCCAAAATACTTTTCTATTTTATTAACAATGCTGTCTCTTTCCTTTATAGCTTCGGGAGTGTTCATTTCGTATAATTCTTTAAGGGAGTTTGCACCTATACCCAAATCCCGAATATATGTATCAATTGAGTTGCCTGAAATAAATTGTTCCAATGACCCCTCAACAGTGTATTCCTCACGGATGAACTCGGGAGCAACAGCCGCAAAGGCTATTTCACCGGCTGCACCGTTTGTACCCGTAAAAAGATTGCCGTTTATGATAAGTGCGCCGCCTATTCCTATACTATAATCTATATAAACCAGATTTTGATAGTTTCGGCCGCATCCTCTCCACATTTCTCCAACAGCACCTAGGTTAACACTGTTTTGAATAACAACAGGACAATCAAATATCCGTTCAAACATTTCAATGATGTTGATATTGTCCCACCCTGTTGTATAGGGCATTAAGCTGATATTGCCAGATTCCTTATCTAAAATACCAGGTGTGCCTACGCCCACACATATAATATCTGACTTCTTAATATTGCACTTTTTTATCGCATCTTCAATAAGTTTGTTTAATTGATGTATCAGGTTATTGCCATTTTCTTGCCTCTCCACACCACTTGTCAGAGTAACAAGAGAATTTCCCAATAAATCCGATATCTTCAGTCTGATTAGTGATCTGCCTAGATCTATTCCAATAACATAACCATATCTTGCATTAAATTCTAATAGCGTAGACTTCCGCCCCATGGCATTGTTGCCTTCACCAATTTCCTTGATATAGTTGTTCTCTATTAGATAATTTACATTGGAAGAAACTGCAGGAAAACTCATTTTAAGAGTTCTCGAAATATCCGCCTTGGAAAGCGGCCCTTGGTTTCTTAATAATTCTATAATTGCTTTTCTATTCCGTACTGCTAAGTTATGCGGAGTTAATGTCTTTGCCATGTCTTCCTCACTTACTTAGTAATCCTTAATAAGTATAATAATCTATATTATCTGTTTTGTCAATTATAATTTATACTTTTATAACAAATATCACAAAATAAGGTTATATGCATTGATTTATGATCATAAAGCCTTACTGCCCAGTATTAAATTACACCCATATATACATATATGCCAATTAATATTTCTTATTAATAGATATAAATTAAAGTGAATATAAATATTACTTTGTAAATAAACTCCACGAGAAACTCTCATGAATTTTTCTTTAATCTCTTGGAAAAATTATTTATATATATTGCATAAACTTTAATTAAAGGAAGTGTTTTTATGGATGAGCCTAATGTTAAAACTTTGAATGAGTTACTGCGAGGCGAATATATGGCTATTCAGGGTTATGAAAGCGTAATGCCGCATCTTGAGGAAGATACGCGAAAGCAATTAGATGATATGCTCAAAGACCATAAGCAGCATGCTGCAGAATTAACCCAACGCATAATAGCCCTGGGCGGAATACCAGAAGAATCAACTGGCATTGCAGGGGTTATGTCTCAAGCAAAACTTAAGGTAGAAAGTATAGTTAGAGACGAAAAGAGCATGCTGCGAAAACTATATGATGGCGAGGATCAGGGTATTGCAGCTGTAGAGAAAATCATTAAAGGGGATTTGGACTCTGACAGCCGGGAGATAGTAGACAAGATTCTTCGTACCGATCATGATCACCTGAAAAAATTGCAGCAGATGATCCATTAAAAAAAATTTGAGATGCTCCTTTGAGCATCTCTATTGTTACATAATCCATATTATTAAAGGCCATAGTTACATATTTATCACTAGATATCCAGGTTCATGCTGTCATCCAAATTTTTGGGAGCATACCTACCGGCTTTCTTTCGCTGACGAACGCATTCGGTGAGTAGATACTCGATCTGCCCGTTGATAGATCGAAAATCATCTTCAGCCCAAGCCGCAATTTCCTGATACAACTTTGCAGATATACGAAGAGGAATCTGCTTTTTCTTTTCATTCATCTTTAGTATAGGGTTCCGCTATTAACAACGGGCTGGGCATCTCTGTTTCCGCAAAGCACAACAAGAAGATTTGATACCATAGCGGCCTTTCGCTCCTCATCCAGATCTACTATATTGTTTTCATTAAGCTTTTCCAAAGCCATTTCTACCATGCCAACAGCCCCATCAACAATCATAGTTCTCGCATCAACAATGGCTGTGGCTTGCTGTCTTTGCAGCATAGCTGCAGCAATTTCCGGTGCATAAGCAAGGTAGGTAATACGGGCTTCCAAAATTTCAATCCCTGCTGTTTCTACCTTTTCTTGAATTTCTTTGCGTATTCTCTCTGCCACCACAGCGCTTGAGCCCCTAAGGCTGCCTTCATCAGGTATGCCATCTCCTGTAGTATCAATACCGGGAGCCACATCATAGGGGTAAATTCGAACAATGTTTCTTAATGCGCTATCACATTGCAAGGATAGATATTCTTTGTAATTATCCACATTGAAAACAGCTTTGGCTGTATCTACCACTCTCCACATAACTGCGATACCAATCTCAATGGGATTGCCCAAAACGTCATTTACTTTCTGCTTGGAATTATTTAATGTCATAATCTTAAGTGAAATTTTTTTACTTGCCGGTACATTGACTTGTGTTCTATTACTATCACTGACGCTATCCACATCCCCACTTTGACCAAGGCGAGTATTGGCAGCGGGGTTCACAGCTGTAGAAAATGGGTTGACATAATAAAAGCCAGGCTCACTGAGTGTTCCGATATATTCCCCAAATAAGGTGAGTACCAAAGCCTCTTGGGGCTTGATAATCTTCAGCCCGAAAAAAGGAATAAGTCCGATAATTATCCATACAATCCCCACAGCTAATGGCAAGGCACCAATATTTTTTTGGCTGTCCAGGAGAATTCCTCCCACAATAATAAGACCAATGGCTACCAGATAAAGCAAAATAAATAGAATTAACATGGGCATTCCATGCCTTGCTTTTAAAGATTTCTCTTCCATAGCCTTCTTCCTCCTAAAATATTATTTTGATAGATATTTGATATTAATACGATATCATATATGTATAATTTTTACAATACATAAAATTAGTTGAAAAAAATGACGCCCTTATTGGACGTCCATGTTAATTTAAACATTAGGAGATACTACTATATATTGGAAGGAAGAAGGAACTATCATGAACCCCTGCCGCTATCATTTCACTCCAGGTTAATCCACTCCACCGTCAACTCTTCGTTTATTATGTTGATCCTTCCAAGGCATATTGGCAAATTGAACCTTTTGGGCCCTGCACTGCCAGGGTTAAAGTATAGAACACCTTTTTTCCATTCCTCTTTCGGAACATGGGAATGACCATACACGATTACATCAACTCCCATACTTTTTGGATCAACATTGAGCATGCCTATATTATGCAGTATATAGAACAGCTTGCCTTCTATTTCAACCAATTGTGTCATAGGCAGGTTCTCTGCCCACGCACCCCTGTCTGTATTGCCCCTTACCGGATAAACTGGGGCTATTCGCTCCAATGATTCGATTACTTCCGGACCTCCTACATCGCCCGCATGAAGGATAGCATGGCTACCATTTAAAGCTTCCAGTGCTCGCTTTGATATAAAACCATGAGTATCTGATATGACACCTATTACCATTGATTAAATCCTTTCTTAAACAATTACCTGGATTCTTCTAATCAGCTTGCTAATTAATATATTTCTGCACATAATCCAACAACACTGGTTGAATAAGGGGGTAGGTCTGCTCATCTGGCAAAAAGTCAAAAAGCCCGATATTAGAAATTTCATAATCGGGCAGTTTTGACAACTCATGAACCTCAGCGAAAAACAAATATCCTCCTGCAGTTTTGCCATGCTTAGTTATTGTGTAATAAGATAAAAATTTTAGTGAAAAGTCGGTGGCTCCGGTTTCCTCGTAAAGTTCTCTTTTGGCAGTAAATGAAGGATCTTCTCCTGCTTCAATATGCCCGGCGGGAATCTCATATGTGTTACGCTCCTTATGCTTTACAAGTATCCATTTGCCCTTGTATCTTGAAGCAATGATGACTATGGACATATCAATTCCCTTGGGCTCATTATCACAAAATTCTACTTTCAAGTTATCTTCCTCCATTATACTGACAATGCTGTAAAACTAAGCTTTATATTTCTCTATCAGGTTAACAAAGGTATCCACTGCATTCTGCAGGTATTGAACAGTATCTTCATTATTTATTTTGCCGTTTTCATCCAACAAGTCTGGTGAATTACCAATGTAAACTTCAGGCTGCTGTACTACAGGCATATTTAAAAATGTTAAGGCTTGACGCAGATGGTGATTGGCACCAAATCCACTAATAGCACCAATAGATTGGCTGACAATGAGTGCAGGTTTCCCATCATAAACACTTTCTCCATAGGGACGGGATCCTACGTCCAATGCATTCTTAAGCACAGCAGGTAAAGAACGGTTATACTCAGGCGTAACAAATAATACAGCATCCATACCCTTCATGGTATTACGGAAGGCATCGTATTCAGCAGGTGCATTATTTTCTGCATCATAATCTTCATTATAGAAGGGGAGGTTACCCATTTCTACAAACTCCAATTTATATTCATTGGGAAAGAGATTAACTAAATTTTTGGCAATTTTCCTGGAATATGACTCCTTCCGTAAACTTCCAACCAACACAGCAACTTTTATCATAATTCAATCCATCCTTTCGGTTATTTATGTTCGAATTCTAGTGTTTCCATAATTTCTTTATAATATTATTTAACCATATTTTATTAAAACAAACACAAGGGCTATATAAGAATTGCAGAGTTGCCCCTAAATTACCGATTCTCAATTTGCACTTCCACCACTTCAGCGTCTGTATTGACTTCAATGAAGTCGCATATTTTTTCGCCGGTACTGTCTGCCAACGTAGAGCTGCCAGCAAGAAAAGCGATTGAAAGTATGATGGTCTGATGGATATCCTGAGCATCACTCTCTATAACTGAGACATTATATCTTTTACGTAGTTTCTCACTAAGGCTCTTTACTATTTTTCTCTTCTCTTTCAAGCTATGTATCCACGAGGCATACAACTTAACTGTTATCATGCTTATTATCATAGTGTTTCCTTTCGTTTCTTTATCATCAAGCTCAATATAACGGTACGCTTATGTTTTATTAAAATTACAAATATAGTACGAAAAGCATTAATTTAAATTTGCTTGTTTATCTCCTGCTACAAAATTTTAACACCTCAGTAAATACTATTATGGCCAGCCTACTGTTTAGTGGGCTGGCCATAAATATTTTATCCTCATTCGCTAACCAGTTTTACAATTGGCTCCTCATCCTCTACGATCTCACTGAATCGACCTATCTCGGGGTTATCAAAAAAGTTGTCGCTTATATCGTCGTTAGCAGTTGAAACCTCTCCCACTATGGTATACTCGGTTTCTGACCAGAAGGCATGGCTGACTCTTGGTGTCAGAGTAACCCTTTCACCTGCCTGTAATATCAGTGGTTTATCAACAGACACATCTCTGATTTCTCCATTTACCTGTAACTTTACGCTGGGCTGGTCAGAAAAAAGTTGAATAGCCAGCCTTCCGACACGGCAGATTATATCCTCTTTTTTCTTTTTATGATAGTGATTGGGTACAATCTGATTTTGCTTAACGAACATCAGCTTTTCACAATATTCCTCATGTTCCGAAAGGTTTACAGCTGTAAGGCCGCTTTTCGCAAATTCCCCCAGACCAAAATCGGTTACATCCCATTTGGGGTTGGGAGGAAGATACCAATGGTGCCTTTCAAAGGCGACACTAGCTTCCTTAATGGCCTTGTTGATTTCAGAACGCTTCATACAAAAAATCCCCCTTCTTATATTCCTCCTTTTTTAATAATAATTTTTTACTTAAACACTTTTCAAGAAATCAATTATTAAAATTAATTTCTACAGTAATATATATCAAAAAGTAAAGCAGTTTATCCCATTTTTGATTTAATCATTTCCCAAAGCTGGGAATTTGGATCTAATTTCATCACATTTTCAAGCACATGATCTACACCAAATTCGGAAATATCATTCTGTATCTTCACGGCTGAAGCATCATCGGGGTTGTCATACTTAAGCGCTGCAACGATTCCTTCTACAATCTTATCTGGGCGGATTCCTATTTCCAAACAATATTTAGCTGCTCCTACCAGCCGATCATTGGGCTGCAATTTTCTCAATGGATCATTGGCTACCCTTGCAATGGTATCCTTCAATGCCCTGTTATGGAAACGATGCAGCAAATCATCCTTGTTGGCTTCAATTTCATTAACCGGAATCTGAGGATACTCCTTAGACAGCGCTTGCACAACTAACTCCATTGCAGATTTAGTAGTTTCATAAATAGATTGGTTTCGTATAGCTTCAGAAATATATTCATACTGCTTTTGCCAGCCTAAATAGGCACATATTGCATGCCCCATATTATGCAGGAATAGTTTACGTTTGACATAGAAGTCAAAAGGGGTAAAGGGCTTGGCACCTACCAGGTCTGGAATCGGGCCTTTGAAGCCCAATGAATCTATCGGCAGCTCAGAATAAGGCTCTACTGCTATCAAAAGAGGTGATTTTTCTCTTTCTTCCGCTGTTAGAGGTGGAACCATCCTTCCTATGGATGTCTCTACCAAACCCAGGTTCAGATCTGCCCATTGCCGTTCAACAATGTTCAGTCTTTCGTATATCATTTCCCTCATTTTTTTATCTACATCAATAAGATTCTCAGCAAGAATTATATCTAAAGGCTTATTGCCCATGGACATGCGCATTTTTATACCATTCGCAATATTATCTACGATGTATGGCAAGACATTTACTCCAACAGAGGTTGCCATAATGTCACAATTAGCAATCTCTTTAACTGCTTCTTCCGTATTGGCATCAACTGCATACACATTTTTTACCTTCTCAAGCCTTTCAAATTCATCGGCAACAATCTTTACATCATATTCATTGTATTTATTAAAAGCGTCAATAAGTTTTTTATCTATATCGAGAAAACATACTCTATAGCCGCTTTCTGAAAATACCTTACCGATAAATCCTCTTCCGATATTCCCCGCTCCATACATTACTGCTTTCTTCACTGTTAATTCCTCCAATTATCTAAAATAAATCTATAAAACTTACAAATTAACTCGATGAGCCTGCAAAATATTGACCGAAGCCGAATCGGCCTCGGTCAACCAAACCCCCAATAAGAGATTATTTTCTCATACTATTATAGAACTCCATTGTTTCTTCAATAGATTTGACTCCTTCTGTAGCACCTTCCTCTGACAAGGAGCAGGATGCGGTAGCTACACCAATTTCCAGTGATTCGGCAAGGCTCTTGCCATTGTATACACCATAAAGAACACCGGAGCAAAATGCATCTCCTGCACCTACAGTGCCCTTGATATACCCATCAGGCAAATCAAGGCTGTCAATTTCGAAATATTGCCCGTTTTCATCCATAGCATATGCACCTTCCCGTGCATGGATTACAGCCCAGGTAGAAACACCCATATTAAAAAGCTCTACTAATGCCTTCTTCATATTCTCTTTTAAGAGCCTGGTACCATCATGTAACAACACACCAGTTGCCTGCTGTGCCTCTATTTCGTTGATAATACAATAGTCTACGTATTTTAAGGCGGGAGGTACTATTTTCTTGAATCGGTTGCCCACTTCACTGACTATGTCAATTGAAGTTTTAATGCCATGCTCCTTAGCTGCAGCTAGAAGCCTTGCCATTTTGGTTCCGTACTCATCATCTTCTTCATCCAAAGCGTCCAGCAACAAAATATAGCCGATATGTAGCAGTCCTACATTAAACTCCTTCAATTTATTCCAGTCAAAGTGATCCTGACAGATTTCAGCGTTTGCACCACGGAATTGAAAAAACGTTCTCTGCTTATTGCTCAGGCTGCTCATCACTATGGTAAATGAGGTTTCCCCCTTTTCTTTAATGCCCTCTATATTGATATTGCTATATTTACTTAAATTCTCCTTAATCAATTTTCCATTAACATCTGCTCCAATTTGCCCTACAGCAAACAATGGCAACTCTGGATCAAGTTTTGCAAGATCGATGATTACATTACATAATGCGCCGCCAGTTGATTTTTTGATTCCATCTTTAATTGTGGTAAGCTGCCCTTCATTGGGATATTCTTCAATTGGATATAACAAATCCACTACGGCATTACC
>FZPS01000022.1_pt131 | contig 11273 bp, 8 predicted proteins | sample 1817821 | NCBI WGS metagenome assembly FZPS01 (sample SAMEA104158645, study PRJEB21678) | metagenome | place: Germany | collected 2015-04-21 | reverse complement strand
GCTATATCCTTACCGTATTTCTCGGTTATGATCTTGCGAATAAAAGCATGCATTTCCTGTGCCTGCTCGGCGGTTGCCGTTTTGCCGGTACCGATAGCCCATACGGGTTCGTAAGCGAGAATCAGTTTGCCGAACTCTTCTTTCGAAAGGTTGAACAACGACTGTTCGATTTGCGATTTCACTACTTCGAAATGTCTACCTGCTTCACGTTCTGCCAATACTTCTCCGATGCAGAAAATGGGGGTCAACCCATTGGCGAGTGCCAACAATACCTTTTCTTTCAGGATTTCGGGCGTTTCGTGATAATAGGTACGGCGTTCGCTGTGACCGATAATCACGTATTTGGCCCCTGTCGATGCAACCATTTTGGCCGAAACTTCACCCGTATAAGCACCTTCGGGTTTATCGGCACAATTTTGTGCGGATACGCCAATCGTAGTTGTATCGATGGCGTTCACCACGCTCGCCAGATGAATAAACGGTGGCGCAATGATCACGTCACAATTGATAGTTTTGTTTTTTAAGGCTTCATTTAATTCAGTTGCCAATGCTAATCCTTCCTGGAGTGTTTTGTTCATCTTCCAGTTTCCTGCTACAATATTCTTTCTCATAACAATGTGATTTTTATATGAATAAATTATTAATTTTTCGTTTGCATACGGGCATCCGCCCATTTGATAACTCCCAGCGGCAAAAGAAACAGCAAAGCCGTGACTCCAACCGCCGAAATCTCATGTTTTTTTCTATCGACCGCCATTCCGATTTCCAGTCGGTCAAGAGGGGCGGTCAGTTCTTTTTCCGTTGGAAGAGAACGGCTGCCCCATTTACGGATGATTGTTCCGTTTTTTAACAGCACTACCCCCGGATTGGAACGGATAATGGTTTTCAGCAGCAGTTCATCGGCATGACAGAAAGTGAATCCGCTTTGGTGGCGGCGTTCCCACTCCGCAATCGTTTCAAAAGTCGATGCCGTGACACAGTACAGCGGATAACGATACTTTGCGGCATAATCGGCCAATACCTTCAATCGGGACAATTCGTCTGAACGAATATCCGAAAGAGTATACGAAATCACAAGAAAAGAATACGAGGGATCGGAGAGTATCTTTTCCGTAATGTCGGCCGCTTCCATATACCTGTTGCCTTCTTCGTCCCACTCCAATTCCACAATGGAAAAATCTTCAATCTCGGGTTTCTCGCCCTTTTTCACCAATCGGGTTTTCATTTCCACAAACGTCCAAGTGGAGTCGTTCCAAGGATAATTTTCTTCCGTGAATTCCTCCTTAACCCCTTCTTTCTCATAAACAAAAATAGTTTCATATTGATCGGCTTTGGCAGGATCCACCTTCATTTTATCGGGAATGTGTGTCCCTATTTTATAGGGACGAAAATCAATTATCGGCAGGTTCATTACGTTATAGACGGCAAAAGCCACTCCAAAGAATGCCGTGAAAAGGGCAGCTGCCAACGCTGTTTTTGAACTTAAAAAGGGAGTTATCTTATAATAATGGATCACCGTCAAAATAGCGCAACCCAGTAACACGATATTTTTGTAAAACGTTGCCCAATTGCCGATAACGACAGCATCGCCAAAACAACCGCAGTCTTCTACGGGATTTTTTATCGCAATCCACAACGTAAAAGGAGTCATAACCATCATAAAAAGCAAAAAAAGACGTGAAACGGGTTTTCGGTAAATCCCCAACAAAAGGCATACACCCAACAGAAATTCGACCACCGGAAGCAGAATGGCTACCGGCAATGCGAGCGAAAACCACTCGGAAAGCCCAAAAGCAATCAGATAATCCTGTATTTTATACGCAAATCCGCGGGGGTCTACCATCTTCACGAAGCCCGAGAAGACAAACGTTGCACCTCCGATGATTCGGGATAATTCAGTTGCTATTTTGATGAGACGATGGTTGCGTTTCATTTTCTTCTTCGCCGAAATGCAATTTGATGAGAGCGAAAATCGCATAATTCACAATGTCCATGTAATTGGCATCGATGCCTTCAGATACCAATGTCTTGCCCTGACGACTTTCGATTTCCTTGATGCGATAAATTTTCATCAGGATCAAATCGGTATACGAACTCAAGCGCATCCGGCGCCATGCCTCGTCGTAATCGTGATTCTTGGCATTCATGAGTTCCTTGGTTTTGGCAATGTATTTGTCGTACAGCTTTAATGCTTCCTCCGCAGTGATATCGATCGTATCGGAATAACCCAATTCGAGCTGGATAAGGCCCATGATTCCGTAATTCACGATTCCTACGAATTCGGAAAAAATACCTTCTCCTACCCGACTTTCTTTTTTGGTTTCCAATGAACGGATGCGGTTTGCTTTTATAAAAATCTGATCCGTAACCGATTCGGGGCGTAAAATCCGCCACGATGCGCCATAATCCTGCAACTTCTTCTGAAAAACATCTCTGCAAATTGCAACGACTTCGTCAAATTGCTTATTTGTAACATCCATTCAATTAGAGGTATAAATCTTTCTGTGATTAATTAAGGAAACAAAGGTAGAGAAAAAAAACAAAAGCTACAAAACCCGGGTTGCTCCGCCAACCCCCACCCCTATCTATCGGGGATCGCTGTTTTAAAAAGAAAAAACGAGACCATGTTTCGAATCGTTTTTGTAGCTTTGCACAATAAAAACCGAATAAAAATGAAAAAAATCGTTATTATTATGCTGATATCCTTGATTCTTCCGACGGCATGCAATACCGGCCGGAAAACGAATGCCGAAAAAACGTCGACTGCCGATGACGGTATCGATTCCACTTTTCAATATAAAGTCGATCGTTTTGCCGACATCGAAATATTGCGCTATCCGGTGCCGGGATTCAATGCCCTATCGTTGCAGCAGAAAGAGCTGATTTACTATCTTTCGCAAGCTGCTCTGGAAGGACGCGACATGCTTTACGACCAACACAACAAATACAACCTGGCCATACGTCGTGTGTTGGAAGGGGTGTATGAAAATTATATGGGAGACAAATCGACCGAAGATTGGAAAAATCTGGAGACCTATCTCAAACAGATATGGATGGCCAACGGCATTCATCATCATTATTCCGAAGACAAAATCATGCCGAAATTCTCGAAGGAATATTTTGTATCGGTAGTGAAATCGGTCGATCCCGAACGGATGCCTTTCCGCGACGGTACAACTGCCGATGAGCTGTTGAGTACGATTCTTCCCGTCATGTTCGATCCCGACGTTATGCCCAAACGGGTAAACCAACAACCGGGAGTAGATCTGGTAAAAACCTCCGCAGTGAACTTTTACGAAGGGGTCACCCAAAAACAGGTGGAAGATTTCTACAACGCCATGAAAGATCCCAACGACAGCACGCCTGTATCCTATGGATTGAACAGCAAAGTGGTAATGAAAGACGGAAAAGTTACCGAAGAAGTGTATAAGATAGGCGGACTTTACGGTAAAGCCATCGAACGTATCGTGGGTTGGCTGGAAAAAGCTGCCGACGTTGCGGAAAACGAGCAACAGAAAGAAGTAATCAATACGTTGATCGAATACTACCGAACGGGCGACTTAAAAAAATTCGACGAATATTCCATCAAGTGGGTGCAAGACGTGAATTCGCGGGTGGACTTCGTGAACGGTTTCATCGAAACGTATACCGATCCGCTGGGCATGAAGGGGACATGGGAATCCATCGTCAATTTCAAGGACGAAGAAGCTACCAAACGCACCGAAATCATCAGTGCCAACGCACAATGGTTTGAGGACAACTCACCCGTCGACCCCCAATTTAAAAAAGAAAAGGTTAAAGGGGTATCGGCCAAAGTGATCACGGCAGCCATGCTGGGAGGCGATTGCTATCCCGCAACCCCCATCGGAATCAATCTGCCCAACTCCAATTGGATACGGCGCGACTACGGCTCAAAGTCGGTAACCATCGAAAACATTACGGATGCCTACGACAAAGCGGCCGAGGGAAACGGTTTCAACGAAGAGTTCATGTGGAGCGAAGAAGAAATTGAGCGCGCCAAAAAATACGGTTCGATCACCAATAACCTACACACCGATTTGCACGAATGCCTCGGACACGGCTCGGGGAAAATGCTGCCGGGTGTTCACGATGGCGCACTCAAAGAGTATGAGTCGACCATTGAAGAAGCACGAGCCGACTTGTTCGGTTTGTATTACCTTGCCGATCCCAAAATGATCGAATTGGGTCTCCTGCCCGACTCTACTGCCTATAAAGCCCAATATTACAGTTACTTGATGAACGGTCTGATGACACAGCTCACCCGCATACAGCCGGGGAAAAACATCGAAGAGGCGCACATGCGCAACCGCCAGCTCATTGCACGTTATGTGTATGAGCAGAGTAAAGCCGACAAGGCCGTAGAGATGAAACAACGCGACGGGAAAACCTTCGTGGTGGTCAACGATTATGGGAAAATTCGTGAGCGATTCGGTCAATTGTTGTCGGAAATTCAGCGCATCAAATCGACCGGCGATTATCATGCAGCAAAGAAGATGGTGGAAACGTATGCCGTGAAAGTGGACCCTGCTCTCCACAAAGAGGTACTTGCCCGCTATGAAGCATTGAATCTTGCTCCATACAAAGGTTTTGTAAATCCGGTCTACAAACTCGTTACCGATAAAAACGGAAAAGTGACGGATGTCACCGTTTCGTACGACGAAAATTATGTGGAGCAAAATCTGCGCTATTCGAAAGAATATTCGGTATTGCCGTTATGGAACTGATGAATTACGAGGAAACGCTGCAATATCTCTATCGTCAACTGCCCGAATATCAACGCATCGGTCATGCAGCCTACAAAGAAGGGCTGGACAACAGTCTTGCCCTTGATGCTTATTTCGATCATCCGCATCGAAAATACAAAACCATTCACATAGGCGGCACCAATGGCAAGGGGTCGACCTCGCACTTGCTTGCCGCCATCCTGCAACAGGCGGGTTATAAAGTGGGGTTATACACCTCGCCTCACCTGGTCGACTTTCGCGAACGTATCCGCGTGAACGGAAAAATGATCGATAAACCTTATGTGGTTGATTTTGTGGCGAAATACAGGGAGGCATTTGAGCCCATTCATCCTTCCTTTTTTGAATTGACGATGGAAATGGCTTTCCTGTATTTTGCCGAACAGAAGGTCGATGTTGCGGTAATCGAAGTCGGCCTGGGAGGAAGGCTGGATAGCACCAACATTATCTCGCCCGATTTAGCCGTCATTACCAACATCGGTCTCGAACATACGCAATATCTGGGGAATACCCTTTCCAAAATAGCCGGCGAAAAGGCCGGCATCATCAAACCGTACACGCCGGTAGTGATTGGAGAAATCGAAGACAAGGCGGTTCGTCGGGTTTTTGTAGAAAAAGCCGCTTCACAACATGCTCCCATCGTCTTTGCCGAAAATCGCCTCGGCGATTTCAATTCGCAAAAAACCCCGTCGGGATGGACTTTTCAATGCGAAGCATATCCCGACCTCGTCGACGAATTGGGCGGATTTGTGCAGGAAAAAAATGCCAAAACCGTATTGACTGCCATTGAAGAGCTTAAAAAATTGGGATATCGTATTCCCAAAGACGCTGTTTACGACGGTTTTGCGCATGTAGTGGAATTGACCGGCCTAATGGGACGGTGGCAAAAAGTGCAGGAAAAACCGACAATCGTATGCGATACAGCGCATAATGCACACGGAATCCGATATATCGGCAACCAATTGGAATCGGAAAAATACGATCGCCTGCATATCGTCTTCGGCGTGGTAAAAGACAAAGATCTGCAGGCTATATTGCCGCTGTTGCCCAAAAATGCCGACTATTATTTTACAAAACCTTCGATTGAACGTGCACTTAACGAAAAAACACTGGCCCAAGAAGCGGAAAAATACCAATTATGGGGCACTACTTTCGACAGCGTGTCCGAAGCGGTGCGCGCAGCAAGGGAAAAGGCAACCGAAAACGATTTTATTTTTATCGGGGGAAGTTCCTTTGTAGTGGCGGATGCACTCCCTCTTTTTGTGAACCCTTTATAGGAGTTTGTCGGCTTGTCCTGTTATACCGACATATCGATTTCGGACGTATTTTTTTCACCAAGCGATAGATAAATTGAAAATTATCCTGTAAATTTGCCCTGCAGGTATTCCCGAATCGTCATTCCGACTACAGGAATACCGAAGGAATACCGATGAGCAAAAACATTTTTCGATAACCTATTGGCAACTACTTTATAAAAGGCATAATGAAACAATATTTGGAATTACTTCAACGTGTACTCGATGAAGGAGTAAAAAAAGAAGACCGCACCGGGACCGGAACCATTAGCATTTTCGGCCATCAAAGTCGTTACAAAATGAGTGATGGATTTCCCCTCCTTACCACCAAAAAGCTGCACTTGAAATCCATAATTTACGAGCTTCTTTGGTTTTTGAAAGGCGACACAAACGTAAAATATTTACAGGAACATGGCGTGCGCATTTGGAACGAATGGGCCGACAAGAATGGCGATCTCGGACATATTTACGGGTATCAATGGCGCTCGTGGCCCGATTACGATGGTAGACACGTAGACCAAATTGCGGAAGCGGTGGATATGATCAAGCATCATCCCAATTCGCGGCGAATTATCGTTAGCTCGTGGAACGTGGCCGATTTGCCCAACATGAACCTTCCACCCTGTCATATGCTCTTTCAGTTTTATGTTGCCGACGGCAAATTGAGCCTGCAACTTTACCAACGCAGCGCCGATATTTTTCTGGGCGTCCCATTCAACATTGCCTCTTACGCCTTGCTGTTGAAAATGATGGCGCAAGTAACGGGTTTGCAGGAAGGAGATTTTGTTCACACGATGGGCGATGCCCACATTTATCTGAATCATCTGGAACAAGTGAAACTGCAGCTTACGCGCGAGCCTCGCCCCCTGCCCAAAATGATCATCAATCCCGATGTGAAAGATATTTTCGATTTTCAATACGAAGACTTCGAACTCGTGGACTATAATCCCTATCCTCACATCAAAGGGGAAGTTTCGGTTTAATTCGATTGCAATTGTCGATTCATAAAATCCGAAGGACCAACGCCTTTCGATAAAAGGGTTCAACCTCCGATTGTTGCGAATAATCAATATACAGCTTCGTCGATACCCTTCGATGAAAAGATTCAACCGGTCGGGAATTGGTATTGTAAAAAATTGATCGCTTATTAAAAAAATGCAAAGAATGCACCAAACGAATAGCTCCAAGGGAAATGAATTCTCCGGCGAAATCGCCATGATCGTTGCCGCGGATGAAAATAACGCCATCGGCAAAAAAGGCAATTTGCTTTGCCATCTACCCAATGATCTGAAACATTTCAAACAAATCACCGAACATCACACAGTGGTGATGGGACGAAAAACCTTTGAATCGTTGCCCAAAGGGGCATTGCCCAACCGAAAAAATATTGTCATGACCTCACAAAAGGATGCCAAATTCAACGATTGCATCGTGTGCCATTCTCTCGACGAGGTGTGGAAGCATTGCGAAAACGAAGATAAAGTTTTTTTTATCGGCGGAGAGCAAATTTACAAGCTGATTATCGATAAAGCAGATACATTATACCTCACACGTATCCACCATGCTTTCCCCGATGCCGATACTTTTTTCCCGGCCATCGACCCAAACGAATGGACACTCGTTGAGGAAAAACAACAGGATGCCGACGAAAGACATCCTTTCGACTATACTTTTTTTACCTATATCCGAAAAAAACACACAAAATGAACTCTCCCATGACAAAAAGACGTGCCTTTTTTTTTCTTGCCGTGTCGATGATTTTATCTCCCGTTTTTTCACAAGAAATTGCCAATGAACAACTGAAGAAAAACCTGAATTCGTGTCTTTCCAATATTTATAAAGAAACCTTGCTGAGACCCGGTAGAGTGACGGTAGACAGCATAGCGACGAATACCCGCAAAAAAACAATCGAATTGTATACCAACCTATCGCTTTCCTTCTTGCCGATGCGCGAAAATACCGTTAGCCTCATTTACGACAGCATTCGATTTTACCTGCCGCAAGAACAACAACATTACCGGCTAAACGTATTCTCCGACGGGCAGGAAATCAGCGAACTGGTGCCCAACATCTATCGCAAGAACATCCCAAAAAATAAAGATCGAATCATTGCCCACCGCGTAAAAACACCCCTGACAACCAAGCTGTCGGCACCGGTAAAAACTTTCGATAAAGGATTGACAAACAATCATATTGCCTTATGGCATAGTCACGGTTATTATTACGAACAAAAACTCGGGCGGTGGGAATGGCAGCGTGCCCGCATTTTTCAAACGGTAGAGGATCTCTATACGCAAAGCTACGTGGTGCCTTTTCTTGTTCCAATGTTGGAAAATGCAGGGGCAAATGTGCTGCTTCCACGCGAACGCGACTACAACACGCACGAAATAATCGTCGACAACAACGGAAGTTCGCCAAATTCCCTTTATACCGAAACCAATGGGAAACAACATTGGTTGCCTGCCGATTCTGCAGGTTTTGCCAATTCCAAAACACAGTATCTCGATGGAGAAAATCCTTTTAAGATGGGATCGGCACGAAAGGTAAAAACCATCTCACGGGGAAACGAAAGCCTTGCCGTATGGACACCCGATATTCCCGAAAAGGGCACGTATGGCGTTTATGTCTCCTATCAAACCGTGAAAAACAGTACGGACGATGCGCTATATTCGGTTTATCATGCGGGAGGTCGCACAGATTTTCTCGTAAATCAACAAATGGGTGGGGGTACATGGATTTTTCTGGGTTACTTTACATTCGACAAAGGCTCGGATCATAAAATTACCCTCAGCAATCGCAGCAAACATGCCGGACGTATCGTTACCGCCGATGCCGTGAAAATTGGCGGAGGCATGGGAAACATTGCCCGATTGCCTCATCCCGAAGGTTATGAAAAAGATAATGTCAAAAGCTCCGAAAATATCGTTGCTCAAGAAATAACCCTACCCAAAATTCAATTCACACCCGAAATCAGCGGATATCCCCGCTATGCCGAAGGTGCACGTTATTGGCTGCAATGGGCAGGGCTACCGGACAGTATTTACAACCGGAGCGAAAGCAAAAACGATTATACCGACGATTATCAATGTCGCGGCCATTGGGTAAATTATCTGGCCGGAGGTTCTTCCGTACTTCCCAAAGCCGACGGACTGCATATTCCTATCGACTTGGCTTTTGCATTCCACAGCGATGCGGGAACGCTTTGGGGCGATACCATCGTGGGAACATTAGGAATTTACATGACGCACTACAATAACGAAAAATTTGAAAACGGACGTTCCCGCTGGGCTTCGCGCGATCTCACGGAACTTATTATGGAAGAAATCGTAAGCGATATTCACCGCGAATTTGAGCCGGATTGGACACGTCGCCATATGTGGAACCGCTCATATCACGAAGCACGTGTACCCAATGTTCCGACCATGCTCCTGGAGTTGCTTTCTCATCAAAACTTTGCCGATATGCGTTATGGACTCGACCCGGCTTTTCGGTTTACCGTCAGTCGTGCCATTTACAAAGGCATGCTCAAATTCGTGGCTTCGCAATACAACCGCGCTTACGTGGTACAACCCTTGCCTGTAAAAGATTTCAGTGCAATATTTAGCGGCGATACCGAGGTAGAGTTGAAATGGCAACCAACACCCGATCCGGCAGAACCCTCGGCAATGCCCACGAAATACATTGTTTATACCCGTATCGATGATGGCGGATTCGACAATGGCATGCCGGTTACGCAAAACGACTGCAAAATCAAGATCGAAAAAGATAAAATATACAGCTTCAAAATTACCGCCGTAAATGATGGAGGCGAAAGTTTTCCTTCGGAAATTCTGTCGGTTTGCCGCAAATCCGACGAAAAAGGCATAACCCTCATCGTAAACGGATTCACACGAATTTCCGGACCCTTTAGTTTCACGACACGCGATAGCATTGCCGGATTTGTAGGTCGCATAGATAACGGGGTGCCCTATCTTTCGGAACATCAATTTATTGGACACATGCACGAATATCGACGTGCCATCCCCTGGATGGACGACGATGCGGCAGGATTCGGCGATAGCGACGCCAATTATGAGACCACGGAAATCGCAGGAAATACATTCGATTATCCATTCCTTCACGGGCAGGCATTTGCCGCAGCAGGACAATCGTTTGTTTCATGTGCGGCAAGCGCCGTGGAAAACGGATCGGTTCATCTTTCCGATTATAAAATGGTGGATTGGATATTGGGCAAACAGCGCGAATGGAGTGTGGCACGCGGTGCCATGCCGCCTAAATTCAAAACATTTTCCAAAACGCAACAAAAACAGATTGCCGATTATTGTCAAAACGGAGGGAATATACTGGTAAGTGGTGCTTTCGTGGGTACCGATTTATGGGATAACCCTTATGCCGACAAAGCCGATCGCACGTGGGCTCAAAACACCTTGAAATATCAATGGCGCAACAACTATGGTGCCGTTACGGGACGCATTAAGGCAGTTGCTTCACCTTTCCCGTCAATTGAAGGGAATTATGAATATTTCAACGAGTTGAACAGCGAATCATATGTCGTTGAAAATCCGGACGCCATTGAACCGGCAGATGAAAATGCATTTACCGTTTTTCGATATTCGGAAAACAATTTGAGTGCGGGAATCGTGTATAAAGGCAAAAAATACAGCACCTGCATCTTAGGATTCCCTCTCGAATCGGTAAAACGACAAGATAAACGAAACGAATTGGTCGACGGTATCCTTACGGCAATGGAAAAGTAAAAGGAAACAAACAAAAAATTATAAAGATCCCAATTTTTCTTCCGCAAAACGACGGATGAATGCCACGGTTTTTTCGATACCTAGAACCGATGAATTCATACATAAATGATAGGATTCGGCCGCACCCCATTTCTTATCGGTATAATAATTATAATAACCGGATCTTTTTTTATCCATCTTCTTTATATAGGCAAGGGCTTTATCTTGTGAGGTCAACCGATAAATTTCACTAACCCGTTTTATTCGATCTTCAATATCGGCCGTAATGAAAATATTCACGGCACGAGGGTGATCCTTCAGCACGTAATCGGCACAACGCCCAATAAAAATGCACGACTGCTTCTCGGCCAAATTGCGTATAACGTCGCTTTGAATTTTGAATAAGGTTTCGTTGCAAAGGTAGCTCTCGCTAGGATAAATCTCGGCTACAGAAGAATTTCGCAAACCAAAAAACCCAC
>FZPS01000024.1_pt370 | contig 11275 bp, 10 predicted proteins | sample 1817821 | NCBI WGS metagenome assembly FZPS01 (sample SAMEA104158645, study PRJEB21678) | metagenome | place: Germany | collected 2015-04-21 | reverse complement strand
TTTCGAGCAGCGAGGACTGAGTGCATGGATGCCGAATTCCGAGCGGTCCGCTTCGCACCGAAGTAAGCCGATGTGTTGCAGGCGAGGAGTCTTGGAGCGAGCCGGCTAACGCTCCTGCAAAGCCGCGGTTAGTGCCGACATAGAGATTGCCACGCGCTACGCGCTCGCAATGACAGTCTCAAGAAAATTTTCATTCATCGTGGTCTGTTCTACAGGTGACAATTGTTATAGCCCCTAAAAATACTCTCTCCACCAGGCCGAGCGGGGGTAATCTGGATCACCAATGATAACCGGCTGTCCTATTCTCGGGGTAGTCACCTGCTGGTCTTGGCTGGCTGCCGCTTGGGTTACACGTTCGATAGGGTCGGTCCAGCTGTGCAAAGCCAGGGTAAAGGCAGCCCAGTGTATGGGTAAAAGCAATTTGCCTCTTAGCTCCATATGGGCCTTTACCGTTTGCTCAGGCGTCATATGAATGGCCGACCAGAGTCGATCGTATTGTCCGCACTCCATCAGAGTCAAATCAAAAGGGCCGTACTTGTCTCCTATCTTCTTGAAATGCGGGCCATAACCGCCATCACCGCTGAAAAATACCTTGGCGTCCGGACCAGTTATAACCCAGGAGCACCACAGGGTGGAGTTGCGGCCCTTTATAGTTCTCCCGGAAAAGTGACGAGCAGGTGTACAGGTAAAATGGAGTGAGCCAAATTCAACTTCATCCCACCAATCGCATTCGCTGATCTTGGCAGGGGGAATTCCCCACCTTTCCAGGTGGCTGCCTACTCCCAGAGGAACAAAAAACTGGTCCACCCGGTTTCTTAGCTTCCTTATGGTCCCGTAGTCTAAATGATCATAATGATCGTGGGATACCAGTACCGCATCAATAAAGGGAAGATCAGCCGTTTTGACCGGCACTCTCCGGCTGTATCTTCGGCCTCCCAGCGGCGGTACCGGAGATGGAGTCTGTCCCAGCATGGGGTCCAACAGCAAGAGTTGGCCAGCCACGCGCAGTAATAAAGTGGAATGTCCCAACCAGATGGCTTGACAGCGCTGGTCGGCATGAAGATAAGACCTGTCCAGCACATCAACCTTAAGGGGGTGGTGAGGTCTGGATGGGGACTGCTTCCTAACCCGGCCCCTTAATATGGCAAATAGGATACCCCTGCTGACTCGCATAGGTGTTGGTTCAAGGTTGACAAACTTTCCTTGCCGGTAATGGGGAGAGGAGGCCAAAGCCACGGTTTTGCGCATATGATAGGGCTTCGCTCCAAAGGCGGGCGCACCATACAGGAGGATGGCAACAGCTGTTATCAGGACTAGAATAATAATTGCGGCCTTCATGTGTTACCCCCAATAGGTCGATACTTAGCTTCTTGTCCCTATTCTACTATTGGTATGAAAAAGGTACCAGCTTTTAGGTACGACTTTCTTGCATTAGCTTGGACCGCTGCCGGAGCAATTCCTGGTATTCCTCATCCAGAGCTGCATACTCAGGACTATTTGGCTTAAGAAGGCTTAGTTCGCTGAGAACCCGGGAAATGCGGGTTTCCAGAATCAGTCTCTCCTCGGCGCTGGCCTTCACCAAATCTGCCTTACTTTCATCACGCTTCTTGCTTAGATAGTCAGTCAGCTGGCCTTCCACCCTTTTTATCTGGCGCTGCTCAAAAACCAGCATATGGTCACAAACCCGGTCCAGCTGATAGCGATCATGGGAGATGAGCAAAATGGTGCCCGGGTACTGGAGCAGGCTTTCCTCCAGGGCTTCCCGGCTGTAGACATCCAGATGGTTAGTAGGCTCGTCGAGTATCAACAGGTTATTTTCTCCCCAGATAGCCAGCCCCATAGCTATCTTCATGCACTCGCCCCGGCTGAGCTGGCCTAAGGCTACGTGAAAGAGATCATAGCTTAACCCTAAAGCTATCATAAGCTGGATAATCTGTTTTTGTTTGGCTGGGGGCCAATTTCTGATTAAATCCAGGAAGCTCTCTGGTTCTTCCGGGGGTAGTTCCTGACTGACGTAAGCTTTCTTAACCGACTGACTCACAAACAGCTGTCCCCCATCCAGATTTTCCTGTCCTAGAATTATCCTCACCAAAGTTGTTTTGCCGCACCCGTTGGGACCAAAAATCCCTACTTTCTCACCACGGTTTATATAAAAAGAGCTGTCAGTGAAAAGAGTCCTATTCCCATAGGCTTTGCTTATGCTGTCCGCTTCCAAAACCCGGCGGCTGCCTTTGGGAGTGGAGTTCATATGAAGCTTTACCCTGGGATCGGCGGCAGGACGCTCTACTTGTTCCTGACGCATTTTTTCCAACCGCTTCAGCTGCGACTTTATGACCTGATCACGCTTCTTGGCTTTCTTGCGAAAGTATTCTTTGCCGCCGACCATGCCGCCGCCCTTATGTCTTGATTCCCGATGAGCTTTATCAGACCAGGTTTTGAGCTGTTCGATGGCCTGATCGATCTTACGCTGCTCTTTTTGCTGGGATTTATACAGGTGCCATTGACTTTCCCGCAGCTGTTGTTTGGCTGCCCGGAAGTCAGAGTAGTTACCAGGATACATGGTAATTTTGCCCTTTTCAATTTCCGCTATTTGCGTAACCGTCTTATCCAGAAAATAACGGTCATGGGAAATGATAATCACGGCTCCGTCAAAACGCTGCAGTTCCTGAATCAGGTATTCCATGCCCTGATAGTCCATATGGTTGGTGGGCTCATCCAATATGGCTAAATCCGGTTGAGCCGCCCAAACAGCTGCCAGAGCTAATTTGCTTTTTTCACCACCGCTGAGGTGATGCCACCGCTCCTCACCCAGTACGTCAAGGCCGGCAACTCCCAGGTGACTGGTTAGCCGCTGCAGTTCACCGCTCATTTCCACTTCATTAATCATTACATCGCGAAAAACTCCCCCATCTTCAGTTTGGCGCAGGTAGCCTACCTTTATCTTCCGGCGTGAAGATATAATACTGCCCTCATCATATTCACTGTTACCTGTGAGAATATCGGCCAGGGTCGATTTGCCAGCTCCGTTTCTGCCCACTAAACCAATCCGATCCCCCCGGCTGATATCTAAATCGATACCGTCCAATACTATTTTATCGTTATAGCTTTTTTTAATATGGCGACAGCTGATAAGCATTTTGGCAGAACCTCCAGAAAAAAATTTAAGGCTGCCAGAAACTCCTGTTTCCTGCAGCCTAAAGCTCAAAAAATGATACCGGTGCCTTCTCGCTCCGGGGTTATTTTATTTACAGCAGCAGCAAGCATTCTGGGCACAACAGGACCAGCAGATATTTCTCTGCCGACCCAATAGTATTTATTTAAGCCAGAATACTCTTGCGCATGTTCTTTCCTCTGTCTTTCTTAGTAATTGACAAGATTATATTAACATGAATCAGTTCCTCCAGCAAGAATGATACCCACCGGAACTAATAAAACTTAACTCCCTGTTCTTTAAGTTTGTCAGTGCAGATTATCTTTAACAACTCTAGCTCCTCACGGTAATCGGTTTTGGATTCATCTTCCTCATATTCTAACTGCTCCAAAACTACTATTTGGAAAGCCTCTTCCCCCAGATCGTTCCAATCTTTCTGCAGTTGGCGGTTGACATGGCTTCCATTTTTTAGTTGAAAAGCAACGCTGTTGATTTTTCCTTTCAAATTCGGAGCGGCCTCTAACCAATAGCGATTGTCATTCTTGTTTATAACTGCCAAAACCCCCATATCGGGCTTCATCTGCTTGTATTCAGTCAACAGTTCCTTTTTCCTTTCGCTGGATATTTTCACATCTGTCACTCTCCTGTGTGATCAATAACCCATTTCCTGCAATACGCGGGACAGGGTTCTGAGCCGTTCACTTATCAATTCGTCATCTCTGGCCAAACAATCCCGAAACAGTTTCATATCCTCATCAATCAGAGGATTATCGGTGCAGACCTCAACCGTCATGGCATCACCCTGCAAACCGATGCGGCTGATAACAGTGTTATCAGGGTCATATAATTTTTCATAGCGGTAGGCTTCCTGGAAATGCTGCTTGGCTGCACAGATCAGCAGAGCTAAATCTAAAACCCGGTGCAGGGGCATCTCCTCAGACTGCCGTGACCACTTCTCCCCGGTATATCTCCATATCTTCGCGGAAATATCTATTTTTCCACGGTCATTCCACTGAGCCAATCCCACTGACAGCCCTTTGGTATCTGATTGGTAAGCCTGGCGTCCATCCACCCGCTCGTAATCGTTTATAGCTATTACCGGTTTATGCTTTAGGGTAGTAGGTATTCTCACCTGGTGCACCTCCATTACTAGATTACTAAAATAGTAATTTACTAATCTAGTGTAATACTGCACCTGCCAGTTGTCAATGGGAATACCATAGGTATGTAAAAATCACCAAAATGATGATGATTAGCATACATAATTAATGGAACTGATTTAAGCTGATTCCGGCAATAAATACATGCCGGCATCCCAATCTAAGAAAGCGGTGGTGTTTGGAAATGAACGATAACTTATGGTTGTGGCGCAACCCCTTGCCCCAGGGCAATGCTTTGCGGGCAGTAACCTATGCCCAGGGGCTATTTGTTGCCGTAGGCCAATTCGGCACTATAATGACTTCCCGTGATGGTATTAACTGGATCATACAAAACAGCGGTACTACCAATTACCTTTCTGGAGTAGGCTTTGGGAACGGTCTATTTGTTGCGGTAGGTATGGAAGGTACCATTCTGACCTCACCGGACGGGGCCACCTGGACAGCCCGGCAATCGAATACCAATGCCTGGCTGGATGATGTGGCCTTCGGTAACGGGGTGCTGGTAGCGGTGGGGCAGTTGGGGACTATTGCCTCCTCCACTGACGGGGAAAACTGGACCAGTACGGGAGTGGCGGCTTTTTGGCTGGAGGGGGTAACCTTCGGCAATGACACTTTTGTGGCGGTAGGAACCAACGGTTCCATTTTCACTTCTGCTGATGGCCTGGACTGGGTTAATCAGGGTTCCTTCAGCGGTTTTCCCTTAAACAGCGTTGTATTCGGAGAAGGTCAGTTTGTAGCCGTGGGAGGCGGGGGCACTATCTTTACTTCTCCCGATGGGGAAAATTGGAGCAGCGCCGATTCTAACAATACCTCTTTTTTGGAGGATGTTACTTTTCACAATGGAGTCTATGTAGCCGTAGGGCGGGATTTCGACCTGGATACCGGGGTAGTGCTTACCTCCTCCACTGGCCGGGAGTGGGAGGTACTGTTTAACGACGATTTGCGGCTGGTTTTGAGCGTTGCCAGCAGTCCGGATCTACTGGCAGCCACAGGTCTGGGAGGAATCATACTGACTTCTCCAGATGCAGTCATCTGGACCCAGCGGAGTTCCGGGATACATGAAGAAATGCACGATATAGCTTTGGGTAACGATACCCTGGCAGCAGTGGGCAATAACGGAACTATCTTAACTTCTTCTGATGGGGTTACCTGGCTGGTCCGGGAGAGCCAAAACACCAACAATTTATGGGGCATTGCTTATGGGGGCGGGATATTTGTTACGGTGGGGGATAATGGCACCATTCTCACCTCCCCCAATGGTGTCAACTGGATGCTCCAACCAGTTCCGGTAAGCAACCGCCTGCGAGCAGTTACTTTTGGGGACGGGCAATTTGTGGTCGTCGGCGAGAAGGGTATTATTCTGACCTCCCAGGATGGGAGGGAGTGGGAACTGGAAGAATCAGACACCGCAACTAACCTCAATGGCATCGTTTTTGGAGCCAAGCGCTATGTGGCAGTAGGCAACAGCCGCACTGTTCTGGTTTCTTCCAATGGTCAGGACTGGCAGCAAATAGAAGTGACAGCAGGTACAGAATCTTTGCAGAGCGTAACCTTCGGCCAGGGCTTATTCGTAGCAGTTGGTGATTTTGGCCTGGTTATGACCTCTCCTGATGCCAGCGTTTGGACCGTGTTACAAGTGGGTGAGGAACCTCCTTTCTGGCTGGATGCAGTTTTCTGCCAGGATCGTTTTGCTATAACCGGTACGCCGGGCAAGGTGGCTTATTCCCAGGACGGAGTTCAATGGAGAGTTCAAAACACTGCCACCGACCATTTTCTTTATGGTATTACCTGTTCACCTCAGGGGGATGTAGTAGTGGGTGATTTCGGCACTATTCTGCAGTCGCCCCCATCCTGAACCGGTACCTCCCCTTCAAGTTGGTTACGTTTATAGTCTTGGTTGGCTAAATTTCCTTATTAGGATATTTCTACAGTCAAAATTATGCTCATCCTATAAGATCTGGCTGGGCAGTATACCCGGGCATCTCATAATGCCTCCGGCACAATACTCCTGTTCTTTTATCCTAGCATTTAACAGCTTACTATTTTGCCATGAATATGCTATTTTGTTAAAAAGGAGGTTGATTTACATGAGTAGACAAATTTTTCCAAATAACATGGTTGGTTTTGAACTTCGTATTATTTTCCGGGACACTCAAGCCATCGACCTGACTAAAATGGCGGAAGCCGCTAAAAAATCCATGTTCGACATGATGCGCATTCATGTGGACAAAATCAAGCTCAAGAAGTATGGCATTAAAATGCTGGGAAAGGGGCCTATCCAGGAAATTTTACGTATTGGGGAAAATTTCTATCAGCTAACTGCTGAAGGCGGTCTGGAAATCATCGTCCATATAGGTAAAAAGGAATGCTTCTATATGAAAGAAGGCCGCATCCATGATCTAAGAGATAATCCTCCTGATATAAATGTACCTACTTTTGATGATGCCGAACCCGATGAGGAAGAATATACCCGTATGGGCTTATAGTGTTGAAAGCCCCGCTGGCACCGGCGGGGCTTTGTTTCATGAAAACTCAACTGCGGCTCATAAGCCTATTCAGTTAGTTTGACCTTAACGGTTTTCACCTGGGCTTGGGCACTGTTACCCTGAGGAAGGTGCATCAACCGCACCTTAACTACCTGTCCAATCCTTTTGCTGAATACCGCTTCCTGCAGTTCCAGACTGGTAGTGATGTCCTGGTTGTCGATACGGGTAATTATATCAAAGGGCTTTAGACCCGCTTTATCAGCTGGTCCCCCCCGCTTAGGCTCTACTACTACACCATGATGAATGGGTAATCTATGATATTTGGCTTTTTCAGGGCTTATTTCCCCTACTATGCGCACCCCCAGTATGGGGCTCTGTACTTTTCCATGGCGCAGCAGGTCATCGGTGACCATTTTTACCTGGTTGGCTGGTATAGCAAAGCCCATACCTTCAAAACCTTCTGCTGCAATCTTGGCCGAGTTGATACCTATTATCTGGCCCTCCAGATTAACCAGTGCTCCGCCGCTGTTACCTGGATTTATAGCGGCATCAGTTTGAATCAGCCGGTAAGCAAAACCTTCTTCCGTGCTCAGTAACCGGTTTAGTCCGCTGACTATCCCAGCCGTTACCGAACGGGCAAAGCTTAATCCTAATGGATTGCCTATAGCCACCACTTCCTGACCTACTACCAGCTTGTCGGAATCACCAAATTCGGCCGGAAGTAAATCATCATCGCCTTTAATCTTTATGACTGCCAGATCCGTAGGAGAATCAGTTCCTACTATCCGGGCTTCTCTTTCTTCTCCATCTACCAGTGTAACAATCAATTGGTCTGCATTGGCTACCACATGGTTATTGGTAACTATGTGACCCTTTTTATCAAGAATCACCCCTGAGCCAGTGGATTCACTATCATAACCGTCAAAGACCCTTTGTCCCCGTTTAAAACTAGTAATACCTACTACTGACGGGCTAACCTGGGCGGCTACCTTACTAACTCCTTCAGTTGGTTGAGGCTCCTCCTGCACCATGGGTTTACTGGGAGCCAAAGCAGCATCAAAAACACCATAAACAGCTAAACCTATTAAAAACAAAGCAAAAAATGCCAGCACGCCCTTAGCTCTTTCCCGGTTCATACAACTCCTCCTCTAATTTTAAGTACAGATATTGTGTGCCAACCGGGCCGGCTTATACTGTTTAATATCTTCCATAAGAGCTGACAAAAAAAGAGGCTCATCGCCTCTTTTTTATTTCACCCTGGCTCCCAGGTTTTTTAGCTTGTCTTCAATTTTCTCATAACCCCGGAAAATGTGAACCGCCTCTTCTATTTCCGTTTCATCTTCAGCAGCCAGGCCGGCTAGAACCAAAGCGGCACCTGCTCTCAGGTCAGTAGCCCTAACCTTAGCCCCTAAAAGACGCGCGCCCCCTTCTACCACTGCGGTATGTCCTTCCACTTTTATGCGGGCTCCCATGCGCTTTAATTCATCTACCACCTGAAAACGGTTTTCGAACACATTCTCCACAATGATACTGGAACCTTTAGCATGACACAGCAAAGCCATCATCTGGGACTGCATATCCGTAGGAAATCCTGGATAAGGCAGGGTTTTGATGTCTACCGGTGCAATATGCCTAGTCCCTTTAACCAACACTCCCTGTTTTACTTCTTCCACATGAGTGCCTGTTTCCTGCAGTTTGGCAATAATAGGGTATAGGTGGGTAGGAATTACATTTTCCACCAACACTTCGCCCCCGGTAATAGCTGCTGCAATCATATAAGTTCCGGCCTCGATCCGATCCGGTATAATAGCATAGCGTCCCGCCTTAAGGGTTGGTACTCCTTCGATTTTTATAACATCGGTGCCAGCACCGCGAATGCGTCCTCCCATGGAGTTGATGAAATTTGCCAAGTCTACTATTTCCGGCTCTTTAGCAGCGTTTTCAATAACGGTTTGTCCCGGTGTCTTGGCTGCCATCATCATAATATTTTCCGTAGCTCCCACGCTGGGGAAGTCTAAATACACGCGATTACCTGACCTTTTGCGGGCCCGGGCATAGATGTAGCCGTATTCCAAATCTACGTCAGCACCCAGAGCCTGTACGCCCTTAATATGCAGATCCATGGGACGGGAGCCTATATCGCATCCACCCGGCATGGACACCTGTGCTTCACCCTGACTGCCCAACAAAGCCCCTAAAAGCAAATTAGATGCCCGCAGTTTCTTAGACAGCTCGTAAGAAGTACTAGTCTTTAAGCCTTCCGACGGTGGACAAATAGAGAGACTGCCATCTTCATTCCACTGGGTCCTGACTCCCAGGTCCTCCAATATCTGTAGTAAGACTTCTACGTCCCTGATACGAGGCACGTTATCCAGAATGGTTTCTCCATCAGCCATAATGCTGGCTACCATTAAAACTAATCCTGCATTTTTCGCCCCACTTATCCGGACCTGCCCATGAAGTGGATAGCCGCCTTCAATTGATAATGTATTTTTCAATAACTTTACACCTCTCGCCCATTTCCATCCAGTACATCGTAAACATTGTTTTCAAAGGTATCGTAATCAATGACCAGAGTGTGCTCTATGGCCTGCTTCATATTTAACCCTTGCCCCAGAGCCTTCAAAATATCAAACAGGCTGTCTTCTCCATATTCATCTACAATATACTCTACAATTTTCAGCGCTTGCCAGTAGGCAACCTGCTGGTTCAAGCTGTCAAATTTTCTTTCCAGAGAATCCAGTTCGTAGTAGTACACCGGGCGTCCGCCGACAAATGGATCCGTAAATTGGAATCCAGTAATATTCTTCTCCACGTACTGGGCTACACCTTCAGTCCACCAGCGATTATAGTTACCCCGGGTGATTTCGTCAACCATTAAATGGGTGAATTCGTGGACCATCGGCCCTTCCCGGGCGAAAAGCTCATCGGCATCAGCCGATCCAATCCATTCCCTCGGTGTGAGAATGCGAATTGAACCGCCCCAATAAACGCCCATGGCTTTCTGATCTCGATCCCAACCAAAACTGGCTGATAAACTAGCGGAGTCAGGATACACCACAATAGTGGTTTTGCCATGGGGTTCCTGAGCAAAAACCCGGCTTACCAACTGGTAAGCCTGCTCAGAGGCATTGCAAATCATAGGAATATACGCTTTATCTGGCTCTGTGTATTTTATTTTGAAATGCTCGGTTTCCGTCACACTAAAATGCGCCGTTTTCAGGTTGAGCTCCTGTCCTACGGCAATCTTTAGCAATACATTGCTGTAACGCGATATGACCAGGATTGTCATTAGAAGCACAATGAGAATCAAACTAGCCGTCTTGACGGAACCAAACCCTTTTAAGCCCAACATGCTTCTCTCTCCCCTCTAGAGCCATTATACAATGCCCTTGTATACAGAGGGGGAAGCAAATGTTGGGGTTATTCCTTTAAGTATCCAGTTACGGCTATTCCTGCCAGGGCACCATCGCCAACGGCGGTGGCAACTTGGCGGGCCGTTTTGGCTCTGATGTCACCGGCGGCAAAGATCCCTTCTACTGAGGTTTGCATATTCTGGTCGGTGACTATATAGCCATCCTCGGTTTCCAGCAGATTTTCCAGAAAGTCTGCCGAAGCTACTAAGCCAATACTGACGAATAAACCTTCCGATTCGATTATTTCTTCCTGGCCGGTCTGAACATCCGCCAAGATTAATTTTTGCATCATGGCATTATTGCCTTCCACCCGCTTCACAATTTTGTTCAGCTTTAGTTCAATCTTGTCATTGTCCAGCATTTTATCTACAGCCGTCTGGTTAGCCCGGAACTGCTCCCGCCGGTGTATCAGGTAGACCCGTGAAGCTATATCTGATAGATATAGAGCTTCTTTTACGGCCGAGTCCCCTCCCCCTACTACAGCTACCGGTGCTCCCTGAAAAAAGGCTCCATCACAGGTGGCACAATAGGACACTCCTCTTCCCAGGTACTCCTTTTCACCTGGTACTTCTAATTCCCGGCGGCGGGCACCCATGGCAATAATAACAGAGCGAGCCAGGTATTCTCCCTGGTTAGTAATCACTTTTTTACCTTCTGGCAATACTTGCAGGTCGATTACCTCTTCCAATATCACTTGAGCTCCAAAACGCTCTGCCTGGCGCAGAAAGTGCTGCATTAGATCAGCACCATTGATGCCAAAGGGGAAACCGGGGTAATTGTCTATTTGATCGGTGAGGGCTGTGTTTCCCCCTATCACATTTGATTCGATTACCAAGGTGCTTAGTTTAGCGCGACCAGTATATATAGCCGCGGTTAATCCAGCAGGTCCAGCACCGATTATTATTACATCATACACCGCGATCTCTCCTTTTCTTACACGCCACATAAAAATAAAACCCTGACCCTTTGGGGCAGGGTTTGTAAAAGTCTAGCGCAAGTAGCCGAGTGGATTCTGGAATGACCCTCCGGATAGAACCTCAAAGTGGAGGTGAGGTCCGGTGC
>FZPS01000039.1_pt6 | contig 11288 bp, 10 predicted proteins | sample 1817821 | NCBI WGS metagenome assembly FZPS01 (sample SAMEA104158645, study PRJEB21678) | metagenome | place: Germany | collected 2015-04-21 | reverse complement strand
CAAGACGCGGCGGCAATATATACGCGATGTGGCGGAAAAGATGGGTTATCGTCCAAACTTCCAGGCTGCATGCCTGCGCAGGAAAAAGAAGCCGACGATCGGCGTGTTTCTGCCGGATTGGCGCGAACTGTTGCTGTATGAGTTGGTTGCCGGTTTATCCGAAGCCTCAATCGACTTTGATATTCCACTCAACCTGCATTTCGGATTGACACTGGAAGCATACAGTCACTTTATTGATTCTATGACCGAACACCGGCATTCCGGCCTTATCAGCTATGTTCCGTACCTGACCAAGGACTATGCCAAAATTATCGACAAGTTGAGATACTACCAGAACGATGGAGGACGAACCATACTGATCAATCCATACAACAATGAATTGAGCAGCAGCATGATAGCTAAAATAGATGAAGCCAGGGGCGGATTCCTGGCTGCCGAGTATCTAGGTGCGCAGTCATGTTCTCATTATGCCGCCATCGGGTTCAACAACCTGATATGCCAAGTACGCGCTGAAAGTTTTTCCAACGAATTGCGCAAAATCAACAAAAATGCAGAAATAATTCAAATCCCATCTACCGCAAATGTCAATGTCGCTGAATTGATTTCTCATGTGGATCGTTTGACTGCGGATCACAAGGGCTCAATCGGCCTATTTTTAACTACGAGTGCATTTTGCCATTTTATTGTCGCACATTGTCTGAAAAAGGGGATTGAGGTTGGAGCTCAGGCAAAGATCGTCGGTTACGATCATGTTTCAAGGTATGGTGAATATATCCCGATACCAAGGATTATTCAGCCGTTCAGAGAGCTGGGTAGAATGGTAGTCACAAAAATGGAGAGCATTCTTAACGGTAATCATGAAGAAACACTACAGCTCAGCCCGGAATTATCAATGACGGCAGATAATACAATAGCCTTTAGATAATAATTTTCGTAAACGACCCCCCAAACAACCTTTATTAAAAGGAGGCAACAATGAAAAAGAAGTACGAAATCGAAAACCATCGTTTTACACTCATCGAGCTGCTCGTTGTAATCAGCATCATCGCGACGCTGGCGGCAATGCTGCTGCCGGCGCTCAGCAGCGCCAGGGAAAAGACGCGGTCTGTGTCATGCATCAACAATCTGAAACAATTCGGTGCTGCGGTATCATTGTACGCGGACGACAACGATGACTTCAACACCTGGGCATATACCGATGTTCATCCGACAACAGGCAATGCAGTGGATATGGGATTCCATATCATTCTTGGAGGATACATGGGATATGCAAACGTCAGAAATGACTGGGATGCAGTTTTGGGCACGATTCCTCATCATGTAAATCAAAGCTTTCTGTGTCCATCACTACCGGTAGAAAGTACCAGACAGTGGGGTGGCTGGAAAATCGCATATACAGCCAACCGCACTCATTACGGCGGGACTCATTCTATTTTCGGCTACCGTCAAAAGACAAACAACTATCTGCCATGGCTGCTGTCGCGCTTGAGAAGGCCGTCTGAAATCATGGGAATTGCCGATGGTCGCGACAGTGTCTTCGTAGGCGCGACTCAATGGGGTGGAATTACGGATCCGGTTTTATTTGATCCGGTTAGCTCCAGCGCCAGAATTCCTCAACGGCACAGTGGTGGTTGCAACGTCGTTTTTATGGATGGCCATACAGAATACAGGAGATTAAGGGCGCCTATCGGTGGTGCAGATCCTTTTTGGGGACGGAGCGAGTTGCCACAATGAGAAATTACAAGGAGTTGGCTGCGCTCGTAATGGTTTTAGCCGTTCTTTTGACAATGGGGTTTGTCGCCACCAGTGGACGTATAGCCAAACAGACGCTTTGCGCGGATCATCTGCGAAGAATTTACGCCAAAAATGTCAGCTACCAGAACGATCATGGGCGATTGCCGCCTGTGTGGGTGGAGGGAAGACCTTGGAGATTCTGGTCTGATCATCTGAGGAGTTATACGGACTCGGACAGGATTTTCTGTTGTCCGGCCGACCCTCGCGTGGCTCTGATGTTTCAGGGCAATGATCCGTTATTCTCTTTTGAACGTATCAGCAGAACCAGCTACGGAATGAACGCGAGGTTAAATACACAAAGGCCGGGAATCAGCGTAACTCTTTCAAGTTTGAGGCATCCCAATGTATTTATTTTCTATGGGGACGGAACAAGATTTTTGCGAATGCCAAATGAAATCGGTATACCGCGCCATTCCCGGAAAGCGCAATATCTTTTTGGCGATGGGCATGTCGCGCTGAAGGGATTGTCGGAATTGCGAAGAAAGCTCCCGGATGGAAGGTGGCATTTCAATAATCTCAACTGGCATCCGTGGTAAAATTTAATCAACACAATGGGAAAATAGCATGTTCAGAGTGGGTTACATCAGAATTGCGTTTTTATGTTTGATAATGTTGACAGCAGAGTTGTTCGGGGATATAACTCTTTCCCGCTTCACATTTCAATTGGAACCGGGAAAGAATGGATTCAGGTTGATTAGAGATGGTAAGGTTTGCGCCGTCGGCAAAATAAAATCCTTTAATGGAATGACACAGCAGTATGACAATCTCAAGGTAATTGAGTCTGTTTCAGAATCTCAGTGCAACAAATTGACTCTCGGTGCCACCGACTATCATATAAAACTTGTCTTTACCCCGCAGGACAATATTGTTCTGGTTACCGGCGATATCGTGAATCGAAGCGATAAAGAGCTGTTGCTGCAACCGGAAATCAGACTTGAAGTCCCGCGCCATGAAACCGACTATTTCTTCAATGGTCTGGACACGTTGCCCACAGAAGACAACCCGATGGAACGGCTGGGGCTAAAAGCAAGGCCAGTTGCGAAAATCGGCAGTTCTTCAAAGCCTTTTCCGGTTGCGGCCTTGATCGGCGAGAGTTTATCATTCTTCGTTGGGCAAGTTTGCTTCGAACCAGTCAGCTACAACGGCTCAATCTGGAAACCTCTGAGTGACGATCAAGCTGAGATTACATTTGTGCAACGCCACGCGATTGGAGCTGGACGTAACGTGCAGGCGCGACTGCTTTTGGGAATAACACCCACCCGTTATGGATTGGAGGAGGGAGTCGTTCAGGCAGTGTATGATGCTTTTCCGGAACTGTGGGAACCACTTGTCGGACAGGAAAATCCGTATATATGGGGAACTCACAGTCAATATCGTGCGTGGTACTACAGGCCAAACTATGAGAGAGAGCGCAGATACTACAGCAGAATCGAGTGGGCCTATGCACCCTACAAGAGAAGCGGAGACATTTACGGACATGAGGAACTATGGGAATACAAGCCGCTGGTTCGTGACTTTGCCATTAGCTTCATCTCACGGTTTGCCGGAGAAATTTTCGATTTCAGAAAGCTTTCCCTGGATGAGTTCCATGAAAAACGAAACCGTATTTTCAGAAGTTATGCGAGAGATTCAGGATATGCCTTTTATAACAGTTGCGGCGGTACGGTTTGTGAGTACACCCTGGCGCGGGAAAAATATCCTGACTCAATCACCGAGGACACCGATGGAGTAACCATGATTTACAGAAATGGCTGGTCGACCAAGCACGACAAGGAAATCAGGGTATTTCCGATGGGCACCAGTTGGGCCAAGGCATTTCGCGAGGACACGAAAAGAATTTATAAGGAACTTGATTTGCCAGGATTCGCCCTCGACGAGGTACATTGCGGCTCATATTATCGTGGCCCGGCCGCGCAAAACCCCGACATGCCCGGCCGCGCCTGGGACGACAAGGGTGTTTATATTGATCAGGCGGTGGCGATAGCCGACTATATTGATTTTATCCATAACGAGCTCGAACCGAATGCCGCGCCGGAAGACAAACCGTTTGTCTGGGCCAACGGACATTCGATCAAGGCTGACTATTATATGATCGAAGCAACCGTCTTTTCTCCTATTTTTCATAGCTGGATGCCGAACGTGCGCTATAATGTGGGAGCAGCACCATGTGTTATGCATGGGAAGGGATACCTGATTGATGAAACAATTCCCAACTGGCGCAATATGAGCCGGGAAGATTTTCTCAAGAGATTGACTAAAATGTCAATCTACTCGGTATTCAACGGATTCCGTTACGGAATGAGCAGTAATCATGTAACCAATAACGGCAATCCTCTTGAACTTTATTGCTTGCCTGAATTGCTCGAACTCATACGCCTGGGGTGGCAGGCTCTGGTTCCGGCTGAATGTCATAATCAGGGTAAAATATTGTACAAAGCTCGTTTTGGCAGGGATGCCAACACTGTTTTCTTTTTCGGCAATCCTTATGCGGAACCAATGCCGGTGGATTTTAATATCGGCAATGATTTTCTTGGCAAGTCGCAGTATGTTTTCGTCCGCAAAATGCGCGATCGCGCATCAACTGAAAACAAGCTGAAAAACGGCGAAACATTTTTCAACGAAATTCTTGCTCCGAGGATTCCTTATCTTTACGAGGCGGTCTGCGGTTTTTCATCAATTCCCGCAGACGGACTGACCGTGACAGCCGAAAGCGCCAAGGATATTAATCGTATACGCTTCACTCTTGATTTTAAAAACAATCCGCAATTCAGAACCGATATTCTGCCGCGCGCTATCCGCAATTTTGCTCTCAAGGATATCCAGCTTAACGGCAGGAATATTCAACCGGAAAACTGCGAGATTCCCCCGAATGCCAGACTGGTACTGGAGTACCGTTCAACGCAATTCCTGGCTGCCGCGGCTGAAATCCTTGACTTCCCGTTTGTCGACCAGGAAAACCGTTCCGCGTTTGCAGTGCAAATTCCGGCCGAACCGAATGATGCCGAGATAAAGCAGGCAGAACGAATCCAGGGATATTTCAGGTTTTGCGAGGAACGAAATATCACCGCAGCAGGAAAAATACCCCTGGTAAAAAGTGATGCCCAGCCGGATACGGCGACAATCAGAATACTGGTCGGACGTCAATGCGCCGGGACTGTCGGCGTAAGCCGCGATGGCTCAACGATTCTGGTCAAAGCAAGTTCTCCGCGTGAAGCAGATGAGCTTGTCAGACAGCTTAGTCATGTAATGGATCGGAAATTCGAGTATTTCCCGCCATTTACGCAAGTTGATTCAATCAGCGGAGAAATGCTGGATAAATTCGGTATACGCGGCGAAAATCTACCGTTCATACGTTGTTTTGAAAACGATAAAATGTGAGAAAGATATCTAATGCATAAATCAATGACGGCATTCATGGCAATCACTGCAATGCTGACAGGGTGTGTTCCACTCCAGACAAAGCGGGCAGATCCTTTGCCGGTTAAACCTAGAGTCGAGCTGATTGAGTACGATTCGGTATATCTCCAGAACGAATTCATCAAGTTGGAAATGATCCCAGACGCCATGGGACGTATAGGTCAAATAACTTTCCTGCCGAATAAACGGGATATGTTGATACCATTTATCGGAAGAAAAACTTCTTACGATCCGCTATTTTCAAGACACGAATCCAACGGCATGGGGTTAAGAGATCTGTTCTGGGGCGTGCGCGGGCTAACGTCATCTCTGAACCCGATGAACATCGTCGAGACTAATCCTGATTCAATTACCTTTTACACAGATAATTATGGTTTTCTTAACGCATCAATGCAGCGTGCCGTGAAGCTGCCGGAAAACAGCACTGTTCTGGAAATATGCTCCACGGTAATACGGCGGTCATCGGATACGCGACACTCCAGTCTTCAACCCTGGTATAACCTGGTTCCGGCGAGATCCGGAACTGCGGAGTTAATAATTCCGGCAAGAGGCGGCGTCGGTAGAGTTGGTTCAAGAGTATTCGTCCATCTTGAGCAGGATTGCCTGTTCGGCGGTGAAGAACTGCAACATTACTACGTGGCTCCAGCCAGAAACTGGCTTGCCACAAGTTTCCCGGATGAGAAGTTGATTTTAGCCATATACGTTCCAGAGGAACTGTTGCAACCCAATGGTTTTTTCTATTTCTGGCGCGGCATAACCGGCGGCAACGCTGTAAAAACCACGGAAATAATTCTCTCTGGCAAAGAATCGGATGAACCTTACAACTTCTCATGTCGCATCGGTATATTTCCCGGGCTGAGGTCGATAAAGGAAATTTGCGGCAACACTGCGATCGACTGCCGGATAAAAGAAAACCCCGATGACTGGATAATTGAAATTGACCTATGTCCCGGACGACAGCTGCCAGCAGGAAGCCTGACTCTTGAACTTCGCCCGGTCGACGGGAAAGGAAATATTATCAAACTCGGGAAAATTGATCTCGAATCATTGCCGACAGCAAAAGTCAGAACACTGAGCTTTAAGGTTTCCAAGGGAAAACCCCTGTCCGGTCGTTATCGGATATGCGGCACACTCCCGTCAAATGAAAAATTTGAACTGTTAGCTCCCTTGTTTGAGAACAAGTGAAATACACACTAACAATTTGGCGGATGATGCCGCCATAAGACAACTATGATCGTACCCAAATGGAGATATTGATGTATTGGAGCAAAATAGACAAGGAGGCGGGCAAAGAGTGTGCCCGCAAGATAGCCGATTGGATATACAATATCCAATATCCGGTAACGCAGAGTAATCCCGCCGCGGGCTCGTTCCCCTGGGAAATACATCCTCGCGGTGTAGAGCAACAGGCAAACAATTGGAACATGGCATTTGCGATAATGGGTTTGCTTGAAGCCTCGCAAGAGTTCCAGGACGACAAATACAGACTCGCCGCGCTTGACATGGGGCGTTACTTGAAAACTCTACAGATATTCAACCCGTTCCTCCCGCGCCATTATGGCGCTATTCGTGAAATGACGCCGCAAACCGTATGGTGCTATACTCGCGACGCATTGTCTGCGGCTTGGAGTTTTCTACGACTTTACGAAACGACGGGCGATGAGGAATGGTTTGAACGAGCCCGCCTCTGGGGCGAGTGGTTTCTGAAATATGGGCTTGATGATGAAGGATGGCCGCACTGGGGCGTCTTTTTCGAGGAGCCCCGACCCGATGATTATATTCAAATGAGCCCGGAATTGCAGGGGTGTTTTCAGGGAGGCGGATTGAATTTCCTCTACCAGATGGCCAGGTTGTCCGGCGATTCTCGCTGGATTGACAGGGAATATCTTAATATCGCCGATCGGCTGGTTGATTATATTCAGCAGGAAGACGGTCTTTTCAAAACTGTCGTGCGGGATTCAAAAAAGCCGCCGGCAGAAGATCCGCAAAACGGGTTGCACAGAATCAATGATGATTTGAATTCCCTGGGACTCCTCTCGGCATTCCATGTTACGGGAAATCATAAATATCTCAATGCCATTGAGAAGTACATCAACGCGGCTTTCGATATATTCAAAAGCGACGGCGGATTCGACGCTTCGCGAGCCTCAATTCCGATAGTTCTTAACATCCTGCACGAAACTGAAGGAATTCTGGAATGCCCTGCCGTGACGCCGGAAAAAACAGAATTGGCCTTCCGTAAACTGCTGAGCGCCCAAAGTGACGGCAAAACAAACCGGCGCATGAACGGCGGTATCATTGAGGAGGAGGGAAGGAATTTTGTCTGTGCCAGATCTTCCTGCTATGCGTTGATCGTCCTGCTGAAAATATGCGCCGGTGTCGGCGGCACGTTAAGCGCCACGCCTTTCAGCATCAAAAGACCTTTAGCAAGCGATTTCGCGATGCAGGTTCAACTCTGACATAATGGCTTATGACAGGGAAAGATGATTGGCGATGCCGACGTTAAAGCATTCCGGGTCGAACCACAAACACGAAGAGGACATCGGGCTTATGGTTTGTTTCTTGAAAATCAAATACGGCGCATTGACAAGCTGACAGAAGACGGTCGATGAGGAAGGGTGCGGCTACAATAAGATGTGACTTGAGAGAACTGAATATCGAGTGCTGATTAACATTGAACTTGTGAAAAGTCCGTGGCATCCATTTAGCCCGGAGGGCTGCACATTCATAACCCCCGGTGACCGAAGCCCGGAGGGCGAGGGAACCGGGGGTAGGTGCCCCCCCAAAAGTCAACGCCCGGAGGGCGCTACAACCCAAACGAACTCATGTCAAAATCGTTTTTTATGGGCTTAACGGATGCCAATCAACTTCTCTTGCAGTGGCGCCCTCCGGGCGCTCTTTGGGGGGCAGTCTCCACCCCGGGTTGTGTCGCACTCCGTGCTCCTCACCCGGGGTTATTTTAGTGTGGCTCTTCGAGCCGGGAAGATCGCCCCAAAAAGTGTCAGTAATGCTCGATGTCATTGCATCAAAAGTGAAACAATCCCAAAGCAATTTCAGAGAGACTCCGTTTTCTCAAGTCACATCATATTGAAGCCACACCCATGAGGAAAAACCGAAGCCGTTGAAAACTATTCATATCAGGAGAGAAATACAATATGGACAATGAATTCTTCAAAACCATTTTTTCGGCAGTGGACAAAAACGAGGACTTGATCCTGAACGCGGAAAGATATATATGGAAAAATCCCGAAACAGGATTTGAAGAATGGAAAACGTCCGCGTATTTGGAGAAAGCGTTCGAAAATTTGGGTTACAACTTGGTTAAACCCGGAAATATTCCTGGGTTTTATGCCGATTATGATACGGGAATACCAGGACCGAAAATTTTATTACTGGGAGAGTTGGATTCGGTTATCTGTAGAGATCATCCTGAAGCAGATCCCGGGACGGGAGCTGTTCACGCCTGCGGCCACAATGCACAATGCGCGGCACTACTGGGAATCGCAGCCGCATTGAAAGAAAAAGGAGTGTCAAAAGGACTCTGTGGAGGTGTCAGGCTATGCGCGGTTCCCGCAGAATGTCAGCGCTGATCTCGTTTGTCCGAAAAACGCTGATCTTGGATGTCCATGGATTTGCTTTTGATTATTCGTAACTATTCAGAACCCCCCGGCATGCGTTTTCTATAATAATAGTGATACATCATCTTTTTATTGTAACTATGCTTGAAAACCAATAGTGATGTATTATATTAACCTGTATCACTATCAGAGGTACAGGCAATGGCAATAATCGACAGCTACAACAAGAAGCGTGGCGTAACCTACGTGTACGATTCCTTTTCCTACTGGGACAAGGAACTAAAGCAGCCGCGTTCAAAGAGGCGGTTGCTTGGCAGGCGCGATCCTGACACGGGTGAATTGGTTTCCACTAGAAAGCCGAAGACCATGGTCGTCACAGCAGCCAATGCCGATAGTGACACGGATTATGCAACACTATACAGGCAGAGCCAGGAAATCCTCCGTGAAAAGGACGCTCTGACCCTTCGTCTTCGCAAGGAACTGGCAGAAGCACAGCATCGCCTCCTGAAACAGAGCAAATGCATAGCAAAGGCATTGGAAACGCTTAATGTGCTGACTTCGCCAGAGGAGCAAGCCCATGCCTGACCAACTGCCTGACATTGAGCAATACAGGGCACGCTGCGAGCAGCAGGCAACACTACTTGAGAACCTGACAAAGGCCAATTCTGCATTGACTGCCACTGTAGAAGCACTCCATCAAACCATCGACGGCCTGCACGGAACGATTGGGGAACTCAAGGAAACCATACGCGATCTTCAAAGCAAGCTGAACCGGAATTCGCAGAACAGTTCACAGCCTCCGTCAAAGGATGGCTTCAATAAACCGCAACCCCGCAGCCAGCGGGAGAAAACAGGAAGGAAGCCTGGCGGACAGGCAGGGCATGCCGGAATGCATATGGCTGTCCCGCATGAACCTGACGAAGTGCGTCAGCACCTTCCTTCGAAATGCCTGGCATGCCCGCTTCTTGCCGAATGCAGGGAAAAGGGAAATGTCTTCGCCTGTGGCGAAAAGCGCTATGAGGTGAATGTGGTCGTCAGCACTAAAGTCACAGAGCATCAGTCGATGGAGGCAGTGTCGTGTCCGTATGGTGAAGCAGTGCCGGCAGCCAGTTTCCCCGGAAACATCAGGGCATATGTCCAGTACGGGGATTCCGTTTCCGTGCTTGTCGGTCTGCTTAACACCTATGGTGCCGTCAGCATCAACCGCATCCATGTGCTGCTTGGAAGCCCGATGGGCGTGGGGTTGTCAACCGGAACCATTGCCTCCATGATATCCCAGTGTTCCTCCAAGGTCGGCGGCACACTTGCAATGATCAAGGAAATGCTGACGAAAGAGGATGTTGTCCATTTCGACGAGACGGGGACGGATGTGAACGGCAAGACACTCTGGGTGCATAATTCATCCACCCCCGTCCTCTAATAGTTAGGAAAATCCCCCCCGAAAATCCAACCTGGGACTCCTTACCCCCCATCCACCTGCTTCAGGGTGACCCAGACGCGACCCTTTGCATCAAAAACCTGGCCTCTTGGGCTGCCACGACGGTGTCTATTCGCCACCAAGACTCATTTCATCGCCGTCGGCCGGTTGTTTTCCCTGGTTTTTCCCCCTTCAGGGCGTGACGGAGCGCCCGCTGGTGAACCGGCGGTTTTCAAGGAGCAGCGGCCTGCCTTCCAATGGAACGTGTGCGGGATTTCTCCCCGCTATCCAGTCGAACTATGTTTTCTGGTTGGTCAAGTTCCAGAGCATCGTGAAAACAGGGATTTTCAGCGGTTTGAATTCAGGTGAAGTCTGCTGCATCGACCTGCGGAGGTAGTCACACCATCCTTCTCTGGTATGCCAGCGTCTCTTGATCCTGATGCGGGCGATGTCGGCCATGATTTCCGGCATGGCGCGGAGATTTCCGTTGGCGTCCTCGGTCGCGACCCCAAAGCCTTCGAGCGACTTCTGAACATCAGCTTTGGCGAACTGGCTGTAGGCTTTTCTCAGCGCAGTCCCGGCCAGACTTCCCTTGATGCCCATGTTTCCAAGAACACCCAAAGCCGCCGAGACATTGACGAGATTGTCCTTGGCCGCCGCGGCTTGCGGCCCGGCCATTTTCAGCGATTCGCCCAGATCGGTGACACTGACGGCACTGGCGTTGGCGGTCATGGCCAGAATGTCGGTCACTTCGGTCATTTTTGATGCGTCGAGACCAAAGATGCGCATGTTGCTGGCGGCGATCTCGGCGGCTTCCGAAAGCTCGGTTCCGGTCGCCCGGGAGAGGTTCAGCACTGCGGGGATGGTCACTTCGATCTCCCGGGGATTGAAACCCATCCGCCCCATTTCCGCCATCCCTCCGGCGACCTGCTGGGCGGTGAAGCTGGTCTCCCGTCCCAGCTTCTCGGCCTCAAGAGTCATCGATTGGAACTCTTTTTCGGTCGCTCCGGTGACACCCTTGACCATCCGCATCTGGTCGTCGAAATTGGCAAAGGTTCGGGTGGCGAAGGCGAGGGGAGTGG
>FZPS01000071.1_pt259 | contig 11292 bp, 10 predicted proteins | sample 1817821 | NCBI WGS metagenome assembly FZPS01 (sample SAMEA104158645, study PRJEB21678) | metagenome | place: Germany | collected 2015-04-21 | reverse complement strand
AAATATAAGTATTGATTCTACATCCTTACTTTCAGCAATAGCTATCAGCTTATCAATAATTATTGTACTAGGTCTTGGCTTACATGAAGATATTACAAAAGCAATAGCATCTAAATTGGCTAAAGGAGGCCTGACTAAATAATTTTTCCTATCTTCTATATCAAAAACAATATATTCATCACTTTGACTGTCTTTTTGTAAAATAACATTATCACCAACCACAGGTGAAATGTCCTTAAGCCTGAATATTCCTCTAGGTTTTGCAGTAAAGACCCCGTCGGAGGTCTGTATAGTACAGATTCCTCCGACGCTTTTTATTATTTTACCTTTAATTTGCTTTTTAAAATTATTAGCCATTAATTACTCCACTGATGGGGTTGCTGGATTTTCTTCATCGCTTGTTACATCACCATCTGCATCATCTACATTAGGTGTTGTTACACTTGGTGCAGCAGTTGTATTGGAAGGAGTAGTTGTTGTATTAGCAGGAGTAGAAGTACTACTTGTAGATTTAGCTTTTAATTTATCGAAAGCATTCTTTTCATATTTAATAGAAGAAACCACCGGCTTTTCCTTAGTAAAGTCAATTTCAGCACTTGCATACAGAACAGAATCACTGTCTTTTCCACCTGCAATATTTACCTTTACAGTAAGCTTAACCTTTTTATTTCCACTAAAGCTCACCTTAAACTTCTTGATAGACGCATCACGCTTAGCATCTTCCTTAACAATTGCACCATCAAAATAATATTCAAACTTGTAGTTTCCGCTAACATTATTAGGAATCTCAAATTCAACATCAACCGAAGTTTCAGGTACTTTACCATTACTTAGATATAGAGTAATTACTGTACCCTTTTCAACATAATCACCCACAGGAATACTCTGTTTTACAACTGTACCTTCTTTTTCAGTACTATCCATTTCCTTAAACTCAGGTATTAGTCCTAGTTCTTCACATCTTTGAGTAGCTCTGTATTTGCTATCTAAGCCTACAAATTCTATTACCTTTATCTTAGTGTTAGGAGGTCCTTGACTTACAATAACTGTAACTGATGAACCCTCAGGTATCATTGAACCGCTTGTAGGCTCAGTATCAATTACACTATCCTTTGAAATTTCATCACTTTCCTCATACCTAGGCGTAACCTTAAAGCCCTTTTTCTCTAGCTGCTGCTTTACAAGAGTGTATGGCTGATTTTTATAATTCTCCATCTCAATTTGCTTTAAGCCCTCACTCACATAAACAGTAACCTGCGAACCTATTTTAATCTGCCTGCCCTCATTTTCAACCTGCTCAAAAATTATACCTTTGTCCGCCTCATTATAAGTAGGAATAGCAATTATCTCAACATATTCTCCATATTTTTCCTTAGCATCATCAACTGTAAGTCCCACAAAATCCTGCATTATAAAATATCCATCTCTTACATAAGGAGAATCTATTATGGAGCTGGTATTTTTATCTTTATTAAATGTGCTAACAATTAATGTTACTACTAAAATAACAATTCCTATAACAAGAGCTGATGCTACACCAAATAAAATAGGAAGCACAGGAGATGGTCTTTCTTCATCATCATCTTCTTCATCTTCATCACTATCTTCATCAAGCTCATCATCGTATTCACTATTTTCTTCATCACCATCAACTTCATCTAGTGAATTTACTTTATCAAAATACTTAGTAGTACCATCTGGTGAAAAATACTTATACTCAAAAACGATGCTTGGATTTTTCTTAAATTCCTCAATATCAGCAACCATCTCCCCGGCTGTCTGATAGCGTCGTGCAGGGTCCTTTTGAATAGCCTTTAAAATTATTTCTTCCAAACCTTCAGGTATAGTGGTATTTAATTCGGTAGGACGCTTTGGCTGAGTCTGCATATGCATTAAAGCAATCTGAACAGGGTTATCCCCGTCAAAAGGCTTTTGCCCCGTCAACATCTCATACATCATAATTCCCACTGAATAAATATCACTGCGTTCATCAGTAATATCGCCTCTAGCCTGCTCAGGACTGATATAATGTACAGAACCAATGGCTTTTTCAGACATAGTCTTATCAGTTTCCCTGTTAAAACGAGCTATGCCAAAATCCATCACCTTTATAGTGCCGTCTTGCAGCAGCATGATATTAGATGCTTTAATATCCCTATGAACAATCCCTCTATCATGCGCATGCTGCAAAGCTCTTAATATTTGCATTGTAAAATGCACAGCATCACGCCATTTTAAAACGCCCTGCTGTTCAATATAATCAGTTAGTGTAATTCCATCTATATATTCCATAACGATAAATTGAACATGGTCAGTAAAACCAACATCATATATTTTTACAATGTTAGGATGAGATAATAAAGCGATAGCCTTTGATTCATTTCTGAATCTTCTGAGAAAATCCTCACTGCCTGCAAATTCATTTTTAAGAATTTTTACAGCAACAATTCTATCCTCCTCAATATCCTTCGCCCGATAAATATCAGCCATGCCGCCTACGCCGATAAGCTCTAGAAGCTCATACCTGTCGTCAAGCTTTTTGCCTATATTTTTATCCATTGTTTTTTAATCCTCCAATTTTATATTAAATCTATGTTAACAGTACTAAAAGGCAATGCCTTTATAGTTCCAGAATTAAAAAATTATAGCTTTGCAAGTGCCACACTAATATTGTCAAATCCACCATTTTTATTAGCTAAATCTATAAGCTTTTGCGATGCTTTTTCAATAGAATTGTCAAGAATAATCTTTGCAATATCAACTTCCTCACAATAAGAAGTTAATCCATCGGAACATATCAAAAGGATATTCTCATCATTAAAATCCAGTAAAAAGTAATCAGGAATAACTTCATCAAATACACCTACTGCCCTCGTTATTCTATTACGGTGGGGATGGTCCTTACCCTCGTCCGGAGTGATTATACCATCATCAATAAGCTGACTTACATAATTATGGTCTTTAGTAAGTCTCTTAATTCCATTTGGTAAAATGAAATAAGCCCTGCTATCTCCAACATTAACAAGATGCAGCTTATCCTTACGAATAAAAGCAATAACACAGGTTGTACCCATTCCATGCTTTTCATAATCCCTTTGAGCAATAAAATATAATTTAGAATTTGCCTCATGCACAGAGCGTACAAGCATATTCCTCACCATATCGTCGTCCATATAATCGCTATACTGATTATTTATATAATCACTAACAAGGTTAATAGCTGTATTACTAGCAAAGCTGCCAGCATTTTCACCACCCATTCCATCGCATAAAATCATATATGCACAGCTGGTACTAATATGATTTGTCATAACTCTATCCTGATTTTCAGTACGCACAAGTCCTACATGGGTTTTTGATACAAGCTCCATAACCTCACCGCCGTTCCTACACTTTTTCTCTATATTAATTATTAAGCATTATTATTAATCAAAATTTCCTCTGCTCTTAGCTGTCCACAAGCTGCTTGTATATCCTGTCCTAAAGTTCTTCTTATAGTAGCATTAATTCCTGCGTCTGTCAATGCTTTTTGGAAATTTTTAGACGATTTGCTTTTCTTAAAATTTCTTTCCTTTATAGGGTTTATCGGTATCAAATTAACATGACAAGGAAATCCTTTTAACAATCCGATAAGCTGACTGGCACTTTTATAATCATCATTTACACCGTCTATTAATGAATATTCAAAGCTTATTCTCCTGCCTGTTTCTTTGAAATAATCTTTACAAGCCTGCATAAGCTCTAATAAACTATACTTTGTATTAATTGGCATTATTTTACTCCTGCCATCATCGTTTGCACAGTGTAAGGAAACAGATAAAGTCACACCTAATTTTAGCTTAGCCAACTCATAAATCTTAGGCACAATGCCACAAGTGGATAGAGAAACATTTCTCAAACTCATGCCTGCACCATCTCTCAAAATATATAAAAACCGAATCACATTATCATAATTATCTAGTGGCTCTCCAATACCCATTAAGACAATACTGTTTACTTTTCTTTTGCTATCGTCTTCGCTCTGATAAAGCTGCATAAGCATCTCAGAAGGCGACAGATTTCTTACAAAGCCAGCTTTTGTTGACGCACAAAAGCTGCACCCCATTTTACATCCCACTTGAGTAGAAATGCAAAGACTATTCCCATGATTATGTTTCATTAAAACAGCCTCAACAGCCTGACAATCATTCAGTCCATATAGATATTTTACTGTATCATCTACCCTCGATTCAAGCTTTTTTAAAATATTTAGTTTATTTATACAAAAATCTTTCTCCAGAGTAGTTTTTAATTGTGTAGAAATATTAGTCATTTTTGAAAAATCAAATACACGCTTAGTATGCAACCATTCAAAAATCTGTTTTGCACGGAAGCTTTTTTCACCTATCGAGCAAAAATATTCCTCCAATTCTGGCAAATACATTGTTAAAATATCAGTCTTTTTATCCATTAATTAAATAATTCCCTCTTTCTTTTGTGCGTCCTTTTTGAAGGTTGCGATAAAAAATCCATCTCCACCTGAATTACTAGGGAAAAAAGTATGTTTATATTCGTCCTTTAAATCAGGAATATTCAAAGGTACAACACAAGGTGAAAAATCCCTGTTTTCACTTAAAAACTGATTGACAACATCATCATTCTCAGTTTTATTAAGAGTACAAGTAGAGTAAACCAACGTGCCTCCGGCTTTTACATATTTAGCCGAATTATTAAGTATTTTAAGCTGAATTTCAGGAAACTCGTTAATAAAAGTATGCGGCTTGTATTTTATCTCAGGCTTTCTCCTTATTACCCCCAGCCCCGAACATGGAACATCACAAAGCACTCTATCAGCCAAAGGAATATCCTTATTATAAACAGAAGAATCCCCAGTTCTAGCTTCAATAATATTGATTCCTAAATGCTTAGCACCATTTTCAAGCAGCCAAACTCGCCCCTCATATAAATCAAAGCTTAAAACTCTCCCTCTGCCCTGCATTAGCTGAGCCATAGTAAAAGATTTTCCCCCAGGAGCAGCACACATATCCAGTACAGTTTCATTCAAAATAGGATTGACAGCGTGGCAGCAAATCTGAGATGAAATATCCTGTACATGAAACATTCCTTTTCGGTATGCATTAGAGCCTTCGATAGAATTTCCTTTATTGAGCTTTAAGCAATCCTTGTATAGGCAAGCAGCCTCAGGAGAAAACTTTTCTTTTTTTAAAGCATCAAAAACCTCTTCAACAGAATATTTTAAAGTATTAATCTTTATATATATCGGTGGTCTGCCAAGTGATGATTTTAAAATTAAAATTGCATTTTCTAAGCCATATTCATTAATCCATTTTTTCACAAGCCACTTAGGGCAAGAATACTTGATGGAAAGTCTACCTATATCGTCCAATCCATCAAGATTTATTTCCTTTCCACTTCTAATAAAGGTTCTTAAAATAGCATTGATAAAGCCTTTTATCTTAAATTGCTTATCAGCAACAGCCAGCTTAACAGTTTCATTTACACTAGCACTATCAGGCACAGAATCCATGTACAGAATCTGATATAGCCCCATTCTCAGCAAGGTAATAGCATTTATAGACAGCTTATTAAATTCTGTTTCAGATAAAAACCTTATAAGATAATCAAGAGTCATTCGTCGTTCTAAAACGCCATAAAACAGCGCTGATGCAAAAGCCTTATCTCTCTGGGATAGCTTTGCTTTTTCAAAAGCGTTATCAAGGATGATATTTGAATAAGCCTTGTCCTCATCGATTTTAATCAACAAATCGTATACTATTTTCCTTGCTGTCATAATAACTCCTTAAAATTTAACGTTTGCTTAACGTCTACGTGATATGGAAATCATTCTTAAAAGCTGTGCAGCAGATGAAACCAAAGCAGCAACATAAGTCATAGCAGCAGCACCAAGCACCTTTTTTACACCAACCATTTCTCCACTTGAAAGAATGAACTGCTCTTCAATAGTCCTCTTTGCTCTTGAACTTGCATCAAATTCAACAGGAAGTGTAACCAGCTGAAATAATACAACTGCACCAAACAAAAGTATGCCAAAATCCGCCAAAGGTGGATAGCTAAAAATTATACCCAGTAGAAAAATGAAAAAATATGCCGACGAGCCAAGCTGTGCCACTGGTAATATTAAGTTTCTAATTTTTATAGGAATATAGCCTACATTATGCTGTACAGCATGACCTACCTCATGTGCTGCAATACCTATCGCTGCAACAGACGTGCTGTTATAAACCGTATCAGATAAAGCGACAACCTTTTTTCTTGGATCATAGTGGTCAGTGAGATTACCTGAAATATGCACAATATCGACATCAACAAGCCCATTGCTATCAAGGATTTGTCTAGCAACTTCATAAGCAGTTTTTCCAGACTCAGCACGAACCTTGCTATATTTATTAAAATTTGCTTGCACCTTGTATTGAGCATACATCCCTAAAAATAAAGCGCCTATCACAAGCAGTAATACGAAAGTGTTATTTAATAAAAGTCCCATATATACCTCCAAAGTTTATTTTTTCTTTCCTAGAACGGTATAAACTTCGATTTTTCTTCCCCTCATACACTCTTGTGCAGACATCTTTTTACATCCCTCTAGCTGAATGTCTGTAAGCTTTAAAGCTCTTTTATCTCCGCAAACTACTATAAAATCACTCAAATCAACTAGTGTCCCCGGAGCATAGTTATATTCGCCCTCAACAATTTCTGCTTTATATATCTTTAATCTCTTTGAGCAAAGAAATGAATATGCACCGGGCTTATCCGACATAGCCATGATAAAATTTTTCACCTGAAATGCTGATTTTGTAAAATCTATTTCAAGCATATCCTTTAGTATAATTGGTGCATAGCAGGATGAACTATCGTCTTGCACCTCACGTGGAGCCTCACCTTTTTCTAATAAATCGAGTGTTTTTATCAATAAGCTGGCACCTAGCTTTGATAATTCATCATGAAGAACACAGCCTGTCATATCAGATGTAATAGGCAAGCTTTCTTTCAAAATCATATCACCGGTGTCCAACCCTTTAGCCATATACATTGTAGTAACGCCAGTTTCCTTTTCGCCGTTAGCGATAGCCCATTGAATAGGTGCGGCACCTCTGTATTTTGGCAATAGTGAGGCATGAACATTTATGCAGCCATATTTCGGTATATCAAGGATCCCCTCGGGTAAAATCTGCCCATATGCAACTACTACAATCACATCAGGCTCTATACGCTTCAACCTATCAAGCTCCAGCTTTGCATCATCACCTTTTCTAAGGTTGAGTGGCTGAAAGACAGGTATATTATTTTTTAAAGCTACTTCTTTTACCGGTGAACAGCACAACCTCTGCCCTCTATTTCTAGGTCTGTCCGGCTGTGTATAAACACCTTTAATATTATGCCCTTGTTTAATCAATAATTCCAATGTGGGAACAGCAAACTCAGGCGTGCCCATAAAAACTACGTTCAAACACTAACCTTCTTTCCTTTATCACTTGTATATCCCTGAGGCAGCCTCGTATACTCATCTATATGCGCTCCCTTAGGCGGCTCTGCTAACTTATCAACATATAAAACACCGTTTAAATGGTCTATTTCATGGCAAAAGCACACTGCAAGCCTATCTCTGCCGATAACAGTAATATCCTTGCCATATCTATTCTGTGCCTTAATTTTTACAAAAGTCGGTCTTTCCACATAGCCATTTTCACCTGGTATTGATAAACATCCCTCAAGCTCACATTGTTTACCTTTTTGTGAAATGATTTCAGGATTGACAAGCTCGTACTTATCATCACCAAAATCTACAACAATAGCTCGCCTTAAAATTCCTACCTGAGGTGCTGCTAAGCCAACCCCATCAGAATGTATCATCGTTTCATACATATCATCAAGTAAAATCCAAAGCTTTTCATCAAATTTAGTCACTTCTCTGCTCTTTTTACGAAGTATAGGGTCATTTTCCAATAAGATATTTCTAAGAGCCATAATATCACTCTCCTTTTTTAAATTGTTTCGCCATTCATATCGACGAAGATTGAAACACTTCTTGTCCTTCTACTAAGCATAGCTTTCTTTACAGTTTCTTCAAGAATCTTTCTGAAAGCTGCTGTGTTTTTACATTTTAAAAGCAATCGATAACGATAACGTCCATTAGCACGTGCAACAACATTTCTAACCGGTCCTAAAATCCTTATAGGAAAGCTTTTACCACTATTTTTTATATTGCTCATTAATAGCTTAGAAAATTCATCTGCATATTTTACACAATCGTTCTCCGTTAAAGCTGAAAATCCAATTACACAAATATTACAAATAGGGGGGAAAATCAAAGCCTTTCTTATTTCTATTTCTTGATTATAAAAGCTGTCATAATCCTGCCTTGATGCTAATTCAAGCACATGATGGTCGGGGGAATATGTCTGAAGATAAGCTCTGCCCTTTTTATCAGCTCTGCCCGACCTGCCAACAACCTGAGTAATAAGAGAAAAGGTTCTTTCAAAGCCCATATAATCACCCGAATATAAGGACTTATCGATTAAAAGCACACCCACGAGTGTAACATTAGGAAAATCAAGTCCTTTTGCTATCATTTGTGTGCCAATCATTATATCATAATCACCTTTTGAAAAAGCTGAAAACTTTTCATCAAAGGCGTTTTTTGTCATAGTAGTATCTGCATCCATCCTTAAAACTCTCGCCTTAGGAAAGAATTGTTTAATCTCTTCTTCTATTCTCTGTGTACCTGTTCCCGTATTTTTTATAACCTTGCTGGCACATTTTGAGCATCTTTCCTCAAAATTTTGCTTGTACCCACAATAATGGCACACAAGTGTATTATTAATTTTATGATATGTTAAAGGAATTTGACACTCTGGACAACACTCCACATTTCCACATGAAAGGCAGGATATATGAGTAAAAAATCCCCTTCTATTCAATAAAAGCAAGCTTTGTTCGCCTTTTTCAAGGTTTTTTCCCAACTCATGCAAAAGCACCTCACTGAAATTTGTGCGATTGCCAAGCTCAGCCTCTATTTTCATATCAACCATATAAACTTCAGGTAAAAGTGAATTATTATACCTCTGAGTTAGTTCAAAAAGCTTATATCTTCCACGCTTAGCATTATAAAAGCTCTCAATAGACGGAGTAGCTGATGCTAAAAGCAATAATGCTTTGTGATAAAAGCATCTCTGCTTTGCTATATCACGTGCATGATAACGAGGGGTTTTTTCAGATTTATAGGTATGCTCGCCCTCTTCATCCATGATTATTATACCTATATTATCAAGAGGTGCAAAAATAGCACTTCTTGTGCCTATTACAATTTTAGCCTCGCCTTTCTTTATCCTTTCAAACTCATCATTCTTCTGACCAGCTGATAAATTACTATGAATAACAGCTACCATAGAACCAAATAAAGTTTGAAATTGTCCAAGCATTTGAGGTGTAAGTGATATTTCAGGGACAAGCAAAATAGCTGTCCTGTCCGTATCAATAGCTTGCTTAATTAATTTTATAAAAACCGAGGTTTTTCCGCTGCCAGTAACTCCTTTTAACAAAGCAGCCTGTGGCTCATCTAAGCGCATAAGCTCTAAAATTCCATCAAACACTTTTTTCTGATGCTCGGATAAAATTATATCATCAGGACTTTTTGTAGCCTCGGCATCAGCACTTAAACTACGTGATACCTTCTGCTCTGCCAGAAAAAGCACTTGTTTTTTTATAAGATTATTTATAACAGAGGTCGTTACATTAACTGCATAGCAAATCTCCTTAAAAGAAGCGCTTTCCACCTCTTCAAGCAGGGTTACAACTGCCCTTTGTTTTGGAGTGAGTTTAATTTCAATTTCATCATTAATATATTCGGACGAAAGCCTTACAATTTTTAAAACCTCGTCTTTTACACGTTGCTTTTCGTATTCATCTACTAAAATAATGCCTTTATCAATTAAGCTTTTTACTGCTCTTTTATGCTCTGTACTGATATTGTCTTCAATAATAGAGTGTATTTCACTTGTGTTTTTAGCCATTTTAATAAAGGTAAGTATATTTTGCTCATATTCCGTAAGCTCACAATTAACAGTCCTTGCTACTGAGTACTGTTTTATAATATTTATCGACAGTCCGGCAGGAATCATTACTTTTATTGCGTCAAAATATGTGCAAAAAGTATTTTCCTTTATCCATAAAGCTATTTTAAGCATCTCATCACTGATTATGGGAGAATCATCAAGCAAGCCTTGAATATATTTAATTTTTTCAGAATATTCTAAAACCTCACAAAGAGAAAAAACCATTCCTACTCTTTTTTGATTCCCACGGCCAAAGGGAACCTTCACCCTCATTCCCTGAGTAATTGATTTTACAAATTCTTCGGGGACAAGATAGTCAAAAAGAGAATCAAAGCTATATGTAGTATTCTCAACAGCAACCTTTGCAATAAGTTTGTTAATCATTTAATCAACCAAAATAGATTTTATAATATCATGATTTCTAAAGGTTTTTAGCTTTTCTGCTTTTATAATATCCATAAGCTGCTCGGCAGCTCTTGATAAATCATCATTAACTACCAAATAATCATATTCTCCGGCGTATGTAACCTCCGTCCTTGCTCTTTTCATACGTTTTTCTATTGTACATTCATCCTCAGTGCCTCTTTTATCAAGCCTTTTTTTAAGCTCCTCAATAGATGGAGGAAGTACAAAAATAAGCACAGAATCAGGAAACATCCTGCGTATATTCATAGCACCCTCAACCTCTATTTTAAGGACTACATCACGTCCCTTTTCGAGATTTTCCATAATAGGTGCTTTTGGAGAACCATAATAATTATTACAGTATTTTGTATATTCAACAACTTCTTCATCTGCAATTAGCTTTTCAAAGTTTTCTTTAGTGGTGAAATAATAGTCTACACCCTCTTTTTCACCCACTCTCATCTCTCTTGTAGTAGCAGAAATTGATTTAAAAATATCAGGTGCCTTTTGCGACAAACATTCAATCAAAGCATCTTTGCCCGTACCTGAGGGAGCAGAAATTACAACTAACAAACCTTTTTTACTCATTATCTATTCCTCCTGTATCTCATCTATTTCTATATTATCCTTCGTAAGCCTTTTTGCAATAACATCGGGCATCAAGGCAGACAAAACGACATGAGAACTATCAAGAATAATTACTGACTTGGTTTTTCTGCCACAAGTAGCATCAATAGCAAGGTTTTTATCCTTTGCCAGTTGGATAATACGTTTTATAGGAGCAGCCTCAGGGCTAACTATACTAATTAGCCTG
>FZPS01000064.1_pt52 | contig 11293 bp, 6 predicted proteins | sample 1817821 | NCBI WGS metagenome assembly FZPS01 (sample SAMEA104158645, study PRJEB21678) | metagenome | place: Germany | collected 2015-04-21 | reverse complement strand
CCGCGGCAAATCCCAAAACAGGCAGGGGTTCAAATCCCGTCGCCGTTCCTCGGACGATGCCGGCATGCCCTTCAGGATCAGGCACACGGAGGAATCCGATGAATAAGCTTTGCACCATCTTGCTGCTGTCCCTGCCCCTGCTGCTGTGGGGTGGAAACCTTTCTCTGAGCGTCGATCTCAGCCTGCCCGCCTCCTCCAGGGATTTGGAACTCCAGGGTTGGGGCAGCCTCAGCGCCCCGGGATATCCGCAACTTCCTTACAAGACTATAAATGTGATCCTGCCACCCGCGGCGGAGGAACTGAGCTTCAGCTACAACTGGAGCGGAACGCAGACCTCAGACCTGCCCGCTCCGGAACGCAACGGAGCCTTTTTGGGTGGAGAACGCCTGCTGGACAGCCCCGCCCGCGAAGCCCGGGCAGGACAGGTGCACTATCTGGGCAAGGGACGCTGGGGCGACGTAAGCTACGCCCGCTTCCGCGTGCTGCCCGCAACCTGGAACGGAAGCTCCTGGCAGGGTTACAGCCGGTTGGAACTCGATCTGAACTGGAGCGAATCCGCCTCCGCGCCCAACCGTATCCCGCCTGTCCTGGCAGAACTGGGCAAATCCAACGTGAACCTGAAGGCTAACTTCTTTGCCAATCCCCGTGATCTGGACAAATGGTATCAGCCCCCGGCAAGCAAAAACTACGACTACCTGATCGTCACCACTCCCGCGCTCTATGACGTGCTGTCCCCGTTGGTCAGCTTTCGCCAGAGCCAGGGCCTGGTCACCGCCTTCGCGGATATTTCCTCGATCCTCGCCTCCACCCCGGGCGCCAACGCGGCGGACAAGCTGCGCAACTACCTTTGCAATCAATATAACAGCCATCCCTTCACCTACCTGCTGCTGGTGGGCGATCACGACACCGTGCCGGTGATGTATCTGACGCCGGAGCCGGATGGTGGCGAAACAGTGGCTTCCGACTTCTATTATGGTGACCTCAGCAGTATCGTGGACACGGACGGAGACAACCGCCTGGGCGAGTATTCCCCGGTTGAAGGCGTGGATGACTACCTTTGCGACTATACCCCGGAACTGTTTGTGGGACGCATCTCCTCCAATAATCCCGTCCACGTGTATGACGTTGCCAACCGCACCGTGCTCTACGAGCAGAGCGACGCCCCCTGGAAGCGCAGCGCCCTGCTGCCCGCTGCCTACCTGAACTACGGCGGCGAACCGGAAACTATCTATCTGCAGACGGATGGCGCGGACTTTATGGAATACGCCAAAGCCACCGCCCTGGCAGGATTCCAGAATACCACCCTGTACGAGCAAACCGGCTGGCTGCCCTCCCATCCCTGCGATCATCCCCTGGACTACCAAGGACTGCGAAACCTGCTCAACACCCAAAGCTACGGGCTGGTGAACTGGAGCGCGCACGGCTCTTCCGGTTACTCTGTCCGCAAGGTGTGGATGAACGATGACAACTCCAACGGCTTGCCGGACAGTTGGGAAATGGAGTGGATGAGCATGGTGGACAGGCAGAGCTTTGACAACCTGAACAACAGCGACGGCACGGTCATCTTCATGGCCTCCTGCTACAACGGCATGATCGACAGCAGCCAGCAGTGCATCGCGGAATACGCGCTGCAAAGGAAGGCCGTGGCGGCGATGGCGGCCACCCGCACCGGCTGGTACAAGATCGGCTGGCGCAATCCCGGCTGGGGAGGGCTAAGCTCCTATAACCTGCACTATCTGGAAAACTTCGCCCGCAACGGGCTGTCCTCGGGAGCTTCACTGGCCTGGGCCAACCTCCTCCACACCCAATATTACCTCTTTGGCGATCCGGTGGACGGCGGGGGAATCATCTATCCCGAACTGCAAAACGTTTACACCTACCTCCACTACGGCGATCCAGCCATCGGCCACAGCGGCAGCCAGATCCAGCCCCTGGGCGAAATCCTGGTCTATGAACCCTCCCGTCATGGTGGCCTGAGAGTGGTGGATGCGCTGAACCAGATCGGCGGGCTGAACGTGGTCTATACCGACAAGCTGATCCCGGATTATGACTATATCAACCGCTTTGAAGCCGTGTTTTGCCTCTTCGGCTGGGGCGACGCCGCCTATGTCCCGCACCCCGATTCCCTGGATTACTCGCTGCTGCACGGCTATCTGAACGGCGGCGGCAAGCTCTATCTGGAAGGGGATGTGGCCTGGAATAGCCAGGATCCTTTCTGGAGCAAGTTCGGCGCCAACGCCCCGCTGAATATGTTCACCAATATTGAAGCTGTAAAATGCTATCAGGATGGCGAAGCCTGGATCTGGGACTACAACCCCCAGTCCAACCCCAACGCGCAGGTCTTGCTGCCCGCCCTTCCAGCCGCCGAGACCATCTTCAGCACCCACGGCGCCGCCTCCGCGGATGCCAGCATCGGTATCCTGCACGCGGTGCCGGAGCATAGCACCATCGCCTCCTCCTTTGCTTTGGCAGCCCTGCAAAACGGCGAGTGGGAACTGAAAGACATGCTGGGCCTCATCCTGGATCGCTTTGGCGTGCTGGAATACGTCAATACCCAAGTGGACGAGCCACAGATACCGATGGCGCGAACCTCCCTGCGCGGCTATCCCAACCCCTTCCGCGGCCAGACCAGCCTGCGCCTGGAATTGCCCGCCAAAGCCAGGGTGGACTTGAACATCTACAACCTGCGGGGACAGAAGGTGCGCTCCCTGGCCACGCTCGACCTGGTCGCCGGCAAGCACGAACTCAACTGGGACGGACGCGACAACTCCGGAAACCGTCTCGCTCCCGGAATCTATTTCTGGCGCTTGAAAGCGGGTGACACCCTGCGTCAGGGGAAACTGCTCAAACTGGCCGACTGACCTGCCCCGCGACTCCCCAATACTATATATGGATAGGTGCGATATGTCTTGTTGCAAAAGAATCTTCCTGCTCTTCGCCTTGATCTTTGCCGTCCTGAGCCTCAGCGCCGCCGGACTTCCCGCCGCCTTCACCAAAGCCGGCAATCCATCCCTTTACAAGGAACTGCACAGCCTCGCCAAAGAGAACCTGAAACGCCTGCGAAACGGGCAGGGCAAAGCCTACCGCCGCCTGCTGAACCGGTACCCGGATGTGGTGATGGCCTATCTGCTGGCCTATGAATCGGACGCTAACCTGCAATGCGCCGCTCCCGCGGATGTGGCAAGCAACTACCGGGAGATCGTCAAACTGCTTGCCGAGCGGGGCTGCGAACACAGCCCGGAATTCTTTCTTTCCTATGTGGCGGATCAGACTGTATCCGACGAACGCATCGAGGCCTACCGCGCCGCGCTGCTGGATGACGGCCTGCGCCAGATCATGCGCGACTCCGCCGATGAGCTCGAGCTCTACCGCAAGGTCTCCCAATGGTGCGTGAGCAAACTCAAGTTTCAACAGACCTCCGGGCGAGACCAGACGCCCCTGGACATCACCCGCAAGAGCATCGTGGGACGCTGCGAGGAAATGCAAATCCTCTTCGTGGCGGCTGCCCGCACAGTTGGCCTGCCATCCCGCCCGGCCAGCACCCCTTGGTGGGCGCATATGGACAACAACCACGCCTGGGCGGAAGTGTGGCTGGACAACGCCTGGCACTACACGGGAGACATGGATGCCGCCTATTATCCCGATCAGACCTGGTTTAGCGGCATGATCGACAAGACGGTGCTGATACTTGCCGACGGTTCCCTGCCTTCAGAGCAGGACGAGGTGCTGAGCCGCGGCCGCTACGACTGCGTTATCAACTCGGTGCGCAACTATGCCGGGGAACGCACCCGCACCATCAGGATCAGAACCCTGGACGCGCAGGGCAATCCCCTGGGCAAGGTGCCGGTGCGCGTGATGGTTTACAACTGGTATTCCCTGCGCGTGCTGGCGGAGTTTGCCACCGCGGAGGACGGTTCTTTCACGCTCAGCACCGGTCGCGGAGGCTTCTATCTCTGCGCCAGCCTGGATGGGCGTCAGGCGCTGGTCCCTGTCCCCTCCACCGAGCAAAATGAGCTTGATGTCAATCTGGTTCTGAACGAAGGCCCCCTGCCACCTCAAGATATGTTTTTGGAGTATCCCTCCAACCCCTTCACCTGGAAACAGGCTCCCCCTGAGTGGGATCTGGGCGTGAAGGAAGCCAAGGCTCTGTGGGACGGGCAGGATAGCTCGTTTACCGAGCGGGGAGCAGCCTGCGCGGACACTCTGCAGGGCAAGGTGCTGAGCGCCTGCCGGGGCAACCATGCCGCCTGGGAAAGCTTTCTGAAGATGCAGCCCGAGCCCGGCCCTGACTTTTTGAACCATCTGCTGGAGAGCGACCCCAAGTTCCTCTGGCAGGCAGACGCGGCGCAGTTCGCGGCGCTCTATCAGAACTTTCAGCGCTTCGATGCCGGACAGTTGAATCCGGAAGAACAGTCTTCGCTGCTCTCGCCCTCAGTTTTTTATGAAGAGCTGCCCCGCCCCTTTGGCAAGCCAGACAGCCCCAGGCTCTATCCCGCCTCTTTTATCAAAGCGGGAAACAACGATCTGGAGCGGCTGCACAACGCCATGCGCTGGCTGAAGAAAAAGCACCGGATCGACCCCGCCAAAGCCCTGCGCGGCCTCCTGCCCCTGGAAGAGGCATCCCGCAGCAAGTATCTGAGCAACTACCAATACTGCAGCCTGGCTGTCAGCCTGGCGCGCGCCAACGGCATCCCCGCCGAATTCACCCGCATTCCCGATCTGATCTATGTGCTGGTGAACGACCAGTGGCGCTATTACAACCTCCGGCTCTGCGAGTTTGAGGACGGCGGGAAGAAGGATTCCGCCTCCAGCTTCACCCTGCGGGTGCGCACTCTGGATGAACAGGGCGTTCCTCTGGACATCGACCCCAAAAACCTTTCCCTGGCGCGCTGGCAGAACGGGCTGCTCTACCCGCTCAACCACAAATTCACCGCCACGGGAGGCGGAACGGCCACGGCAAACCTGCCCCGGGGAGAATACTATCTGCAGGCGGGCTACCGCGTCTCCGACGCCAGGACGGCTTACCAGTTGCAGCATCTCACTGTGGAAAGTGAGCTTAGCCTTGACCTGGTGCTGCGCGAGTTTCCCCGCAAATGGGAAGAACTGCCGGAAGACTCCGAATTGCTCCCCCTACTGGCTGAAGCGGGAGATTGTGACTGCCTGCTGATCGGCAACTTTGACCGCGAAAACAGCCTGCGCCTGGCGGAGAAGCTGAACGCGGAGGGAGTGGAATTCCTCTGGCTGGGCTATGAGGAAGCTGCCGCCGCGCCCGCCAATTACCGGGTCAGCCCCGCCTGGCAGGCCTTGGTGGCGGCCGATCAGATCAATTCAGTGCGCAGCCTGACCCTGCTACGCAAGGACGGCGTTTGGCAGTACCATCAGGGCATCTGGGAAAAGCTGCCCCGCTAAACGTTCTTTACAGCTTGCCGCGGCTGAAGCGGTAAAACTGGTTGCGCAGCGCCTTCACGTGCATTCCCGTGATAGATTTGCGCATTTTGTCCGGAGGATGGATCACCGAGATTCCGTCCGGGTTGATGCCGCCGATCTCCACCAGGAAAGCGCCTGTGTAGTGGATGTGGAAAAAGTAGTTGCGCGCGTTGCCTTCCCTCGAGCTGGGGCCGGTGGCAACCTCATAGCGTCCGCCTCCAAAGGCCTTGCGCGTCTTTTTGGCATAGGCCTGGGCAAAGCGCAGCAGCGAGTCGTAACGCTCTTTCTGGCTGGGGACGGAGCTGTCGATGGCGGGCAAAAATATCTTTTCGGAATAGGCTCCGGTGGCGGAACTGTGGAAGAATATCGCCAGCTCAAAATTGTTTTCCTGAGCCAATAAAACGCTCGCCTTCACCTCTGCTTCGGACATCGGAGTGCTGCCTTTGAAATTCTCGTGCGAGCCCGGCACAACCGCGCCCTGTTCCCAAAACACCGGATAGTTGCGGTTGAGGTCAACCCCGTCCGTCCGCCAGTCCAAACCTTTCCTGCCGTCTGTTTCCTGATTGTTCTTGCGTTTGAACTGATATTGCCCGCTGGTCACCACCCGGTAGCCTTCCGGATTGAGGGTGGGGATGATGGTGAACTCAAACTCCGCCAGGATTTTCTTGATCTTGCCGGAGTGCTTATAATTCACCGCCAGTTCTCGTGCCCAGGCAAGGGCAGTTTCTACACCCAAAACCTCGCTTCCGTGGTGCTGCCCGATGATCAGGACTTTGCGCCGGGCGTCCGGCGTGCCGATGCAGAGGGCGTGGATGGGCAGCTTTTCCGTGCCGCTGAAGCCGATCACCCGCAGGGTCACCAGATCGGGATGTTTGCTGGAAAGCGCCTGCATCTCTTTTTGCAAACTTTCCCAAGTCTGATATCCCTTGGGAAGGGGATAAACGTTGCCAACCGCTGCGGCAAAAGCGCTCGCGCTCAACGCCAGCAGGGGCAGAATGAGTAAGATACTGTATTTATTCATCATGAGACCAAGCTGCCGCAGCCCCGCATTTCGTCAACAAAATCCCATCTTATAAAAAGTAGTGGAAAGGTGGAAAGGTGAAATGGTGGAAAGGTTCCCCCGAAACAAGTCCACCAGTCTATATGCTGCGTCATCCCGGGCAAGCCTGGGTCCTCGACGGATCGGTTACGATCCGTTGGGGTGGGATAGCTTGACCCGGGATCCAGTCTTTTAGAAACACCCGTGGAAAGGTGGAAATGGCGGTTCAGCGACCGCCAGTACAAAGTAGCGGCGCTTGCCATAGCGCCGTTTGGGATTGCCGTCCATGGGGGGGGGGTGGCAAAGTCCGTTTGCCACAGAGACCGCAGGTCTCTTCCAAACAGGCAACTCCGTTGCCTCTGCCGAACAGATTTCGGCAGCCCTTCAATTATCCGCGCTCATCTGCGCCTCTATCCCGTATATCTGCGTGAACCACTTGAACCTTGATCCTGTCTTTTCAAGTCCCAAACAAGCACCCAGACCAAAAACAACCGGCATCAATTATTTGACAACCGCAAAAAATATCCAATACATTCCGCAATATCCTTCACACCTCCCTCCCTTGCTGCTACTGGCTTTGGTGCCATCATCCTTAGGTCATCCCTCACCAGGTTAAGGATGACTGCCGGAAGACCCACGCCGGAGAGGGGGATGCAAATGAGGCCGCCCTCTATAATATATAGGTGCTATGCCCGAAAGGTCATGGAAGGATGAAAGCAAACGCGAACCGCCAAACCCAAATTTCCAATTGACAAATATCTGCCGCCCAGATATTGGTTCAGTAAGGTAAGGAATAAACTATATGTGTATAAACAGCAAGAAGATAAGTGATAAATATAATACCCTGAATAGAACAAAAGCATTTGCAAATCAGCAGATGCTTTTTTTTTACCCCGGAGGATAGCATGGATCTGGACAAGATCATAAAACTTGCCCTGGCCGAAGACATCGGCAGCGGCGACATCAGCACCCAGTATCTGGAACTGGAACCCCTCAACAGCAACGCCTACATGATCGCCAAAGCGGAAGGCGTGCTTGCCGGGGTGGAAGTGGCGAAAGCCGTGTTCCTGCAGGTGGACGGCGGCCTCAAGATCACCCTCTACCGCAAGGACGGAGACCGCGTGGTTCCCGGCAACGAGATCATGCGCCTGGAAGGCAAAGCCTCCAGCATCCTGCAGGGCGAACGCACCGCGCTCAACTTTTTGCAGCGCCTGAGCGGCATCGCCACCCTCACCGACTCCTACGTCCAGCGCCTCAAAGGCACCAAAGCCAGGCTGCTGGATACCCGCAAGACCACTCCCCTGCTGCGCGGACTGGAAAAGTACGCCGTGCGCGTGGGCGGCGGTTTCAACCACCGCTTTGGCCTCTACGACATGGTCATGCTCAAGGAAAACCACATCCGCGCCTGCCGCGGCATCACCGAAGCCGTCAAACGCGTCAAACGCCACAACACCAGCTACAAGATCGAGGTGGAAGTCACCTGCCTTGAAGAACTGGAAGAAGCCGTGAAAGCTGGCGTTGACCGCGTCATGCTGGACAATATGGACCTCGCCCAGATCAAAGACTGCGTGAAAAAGTTCGGCTCCCAAGTGGAACTGGAAATCTCCGGAGGCGTCACCGCGTCCAACATCCGCTCCCTCGCCCGCACCGGAGTGCAGTATATCTCCAGCGGAGCCCTCACCCACTCATATAAATCTTTGGATATAAGCCTGCTTTTTGATAAGGAGTAAAATATGGAAGAACAACTGCGCACCCTGGTTCAAATGCAAAAACTGGATGACCGCATCGGCGCTCTGAGGGTCCTGCAAAAGGAACTGCCCCAGCAGCTTAACGAAATCATCGGGCATGTGGACCAGGCAACCGCGAATTTGCTTGCCTGCGAAACAGAACGCGCCGAACTGGCCAAAAAACAGCGCTCGCTGGAAAGCGACATCAAACAGCATCAGGAACAGATCAAAAAATACAGCAACCAACTCTCCGAAATCAAGACCAACAAAGAATATAAGGCCCTCAACAGCGAGATCGCCTTTCTCAAGGAAAAGATTTCAGAGCAGGAAAGCCACCAACTGGAACTGATGGATGCCGAAAACCAGGCCGCGGCGCGGGTGAACGAAGCCAAACAGGAACTGGACAAGGCGGAAAAAGCTAAAAGCGAACAGGAAGGCGAACTGCGCCGCCAGATCGACTCGCTGGAAGGACAGATCGAGGATCTGCGCGCCCAACGCAACACCATGGCGCGCACCCTGCCCTTGCAGATCGTGAAGCTCTATGGCAACATGATCAAAAACAAAGGCAACCTGGCAGTGGTCTTCTGCCGCAAGGGCGCCTGCGGAGGCTGCGGTTTCGTGATTCGCCCCCAAGTCCGCATCGAGCTGCAGTTGCGCAAAAAGATAAACTATTGCGAAAGCTGCGGCCGCATCCTGGTGGAACCGTTTGAAGACAGCTCATCCCCCAATGCGGCGGATTAGCCCCGTCCTTTTCTGCTAAAGGCTTTTGAGCCACTATGCTTGGCTACTTTGGTGTCCGAAATAATGGACGGCAAGCCCGTTTGCCGCGGCAAAAGTTTATGAGCAAAGTTGGGCATGGAAAGGCCAAAAAAGCACTTTAACAAGTTAACCCAAACATTATACTTGACAGATTTATAGAATGTAGGCATTAGAATTTAAGAGCCAAAATATGCTGGCATACCATAGTAGTGAAAGACCATATATTAAGTGATTATATAACGACTGATGGCATAAATGTCTCTATCGGCCTGGAGGAAGAGTCCGCCGGTAAAGACTCCCGAAAATCGGTCAATAATTAGAAACAACCCAAATAGAAAACGGGAATAAGGAGATATCCTATGAGAAAAACCCTTCTTTTCGCGCTGTTGCTGATCCTGGGCTTCGGCCTGATCAGTAATGTCTATGCCCAGGTTAACGTTACCATAGGCAGCGGGACCAGCACCAATACTACAACCGGTGCTCCAGCCCCCTATGGAACCTACTGGAAGAATTTCCGCCAGCAGTTCCTGCTACTGGCCTCGGAAATCGAGGATGCCGGCGGCGGAGCGGGCAACATCAATTCAGTCGCCTTCAATGTGGCCAACCTGAACAACTGTTCCCCGATGCCGAACTACACCATCCGGCTCAAACACACCACCCAGACCACCCTGACCACCACGTTTGAGGATGGGGACTACCAGACCGTGTACACGCAGGCAGAGTTCATGCCCGTGGTTGGCTGGAACACCCACACCTTCACGACCCCCTTCGTCTGGGACGGCACTTCGAACATACTTGTCGATATCTACACCTCCATCATTCCGGGATCCTGGACCCAGAATGCCTCTGTTTATTACTCCTCCACCACTTTCAATAGTGCCCTGCGCTACCAAAGCGATAGCAGCGATGCCGGTTCCGCCACCACTGGAACCACCGGCACCAACCGCTCCAACATCAGATTCAACATGGAAGCCCTGGTGGTTACCGATCCGCCCAACCCGGCGCTGCTCATTTCACCCGCGGACGGCGCTGTGGACGTGATGAGCTCTGCTACCCTCAACTGGGCTTCCGGCGGCGGAGCACCCACTGGTTACAAGGTGCATTTTGGCACAACCAACCCACCCCCCTTCATCGAAAACACCATTGAAAACAGCTACGCCCCCACCCTGGACCTCCACACCACCTACTACTGGCAGATAATTCCCTTCAACGCCATTGGTGACGCGGCAAACTGCCCTGTTTGGAGCTTTACCACGGGTGGCCCGGTGGTCATCATGACCAACGGCACACAGTCGGTGCCGGATGGAATGGTCTATTCCTTCTACGATTCAGGCGGCCCCGACGGCAATTATCAAAACTCAGAGAACTACACCTTCACCTTCTCAGCCGCCAACCCCAACTCGATCATTTACGTGTTGTTCACTAGCTTCAATACGGAAAACAGCTGGGATTACCTGAAGATCTACAACGGACCGGATACCTCCGCCCCGCAGATCGGACCTGCTGACGGCTACACTGGTACCACTCTGCCTGAAGAGATCTTCGGCTCCAACGCTGTGACCTTCGTCTTCACTTCCGACACCTCTGTCCAGCGCCCCGGCTGGTCGGCCTTAGTGACTGCTGGAAATCTCGACCACGACCTTGGCGCGAAGAGCATTTCCGGTAACAGCACTCCCTCCGTGGGCGATCCCACTACCTACACGGTGGCAGTCAAGAATACCGGAAACAACACCGAAAACACCTACACCGTGAAGCTGATGGGCACCGGAGACGTGGAGCTCGCCTCCATTCCCGGCACCACCATCGCTCCTCAGCAGACCATCGAATTCGGCCTCACCTGGACTCCCACCGAAACCGGCCCGATGCAGATTTGGGGTGAAGTGGTGCTTGCCAATGACGGCATCGCTGCCAACAACCAAACCTTGCCTCTAAACGTGGCCGTGCAAGCAGCGGGAATCGTAGCCATTACCCTCGGTGACGGCAGCGCTGTCGGCCGCATGCCCATGGACATGTACTGGAAGAACTCCCTGTTCGAGGCCATTTACCTGGGCTCCGAGCTCAACATTGGCGGCCAGATTACCGGCATCCAGTTCTACAACGACTTCGTCACCAACCTGCCCAACATGCCCACTAATATTTGGTTAGGCGAGACCACCCAGACCGATCTGTCGGCTGGCTGGATCCCTTCAACCCAGCTCACCGCGGTGTTCGCCGGTAACGTCGATTATCCCAGCGGTCCGAACAACATCAACATTGCCTTCACCACCCCTTACACCTACGCGGGCGGTAACCTGGTATTGCTGGTGGAACGCCCGATGGATACCGATTGGCACAATTACAA
>FZPS01000079.1_pt430 | contig 11294 bp, 8 predicted proteins | sample 1817821 | NCBI WGS metagenome assembly FZPS01 (sample SAMEA104158645, study PRJEB21678) | metagenome | place: Germany | collected 2015-04-21 | reverse complement strand
GTTAATGATGTTAAATCATTATATTACGAATAGAGTGGATTCCTTGTTTAAGGGTCCTGTTTTAAAACCATTTAAGAAATTACGAATTGCATATATATTAAAGATAATTGATGTAAAGAAAAAGATCGATGAAAATAAAGCGGTTAAAACTGCGTCTAAACTTAATAAACCTTGGAAGATCACTTGGTCGATATTAAATGTTTTTAACCCAGTCTATTGGGTAAAGAAATTAATGATCTCCACTACTTTAGTTACAATTTCAAATAAAATTGGTGGAATAATAATTGAAGTAGTCGGTGAGGAAACTAATAAGGTTTATAGTAAGTCTGTATTTAATGAAGAAAAGAGTGCAAATCTTGAAATAGAACAATCAATTTTGGAATTGGAAAAATTACAAGAGGAGGAGTAGGAGTTCACAATGGGAAAAAGGAATTTTTATATTGCGAGAATTGAAGTTGAAGAAACTAAGCAAGTAAAGAGGGAAGATGAACAACATATACAAACAAAAACTGAAAAGAGATTTCAAAGTGAACGCTTTGTTTCTCCTTATCACGGAACTAAAGTAAAAGATGTTGCAACTTATCCATATGTAAAGTTTGGAAATCGTGGAACTCAGTATGAAGGTTTTCGTGAGAAAAAGTTAGTTAGTGATTCAGAGTTAGAACGTAAATACGGAACTAAATATTATGAGTTTACTCAAATCCAAGGTATTAAACGTGATGATGAGGAAAATGATGGTGTAGAAGAAGAAACAGAGACTATAGAGATGGAGTTTGAGTATCCAAGACCTAATCTTAAATCGAGAATGGATTCAAGACATGAGTCAAGAGAAAGAGAAGATTTGCTTAGCCTACCTGAACTTCCAGACGATGAATTTGATTTTAATGATTCTGTTTATACTAGTAGTGATAGTGAAGCCCCCAATGAAATTGAACTTCGTCATACAAGAGAAGTAGTGGAAGAAAAAGTAATTGCAACTCCAGATGTAAGTAGAATAAAAACTTATGCTCCAAAACGTAAGCGGGGTTCAAGATATAATAAACCACCACTAGAACTATTAAAACGTGGTCACATCACTCAAAAAGATGATTTTTCAAGTGTTAATTATCAAAAAGAAATTATTGATAGAACCTTAAGAGACTTTAAAATTGGTGGCCGTGTAGTTCACTATACTAAAGGTCCTACAGTTACTCAATTTGAAATTAAGTTAGATGCTGGGGTTAAAGTTGAAAAGGTTAAAAACATTCAACGTAATTTACAAATGAACTTAGAAGGTAAATCAATCAGAATAGAAGCGCCAATTCCTGGTAAATCAACTGTTGGGATTGAAGTACCTAATATAGTTCAAGATAAAGTATTGCTTGGAGAATTATTAAATAATAAAGAATTTTTAACTGATGGGAATCCTTTAAATGTTGCCTTAGGGATTGATATTGCGGGGAACTTTGTAGATTTAGATATTACAGAAATGCCCCATGCTTTAATTGCTGGTACAACTGGTAGTGGTAAGAGTGTATGTATAAATACTATTCTTACAAGTATTCTTTATAAGGCTAGTCCAGAACAAGTTAGACTTGTATTAATCGACCCGAAACTTATTGAGTTTTCAGCTTATGAAGATATTCCACATTTAGCTACCCCAGTAATTAATGATCCTAAACTTGCAACTACAGCTTTAAAATGGGCTGTTGATGAGATGCAAAACCGTTATGAATTATTCAAAGCTTGTAAACGTAGAGATATAACTTCTTACAATGAATATGCGAAAACTAGAAATGATTTAGTTCAACTTCCATATATTGTAATAGTTATCGATGAGCTTGCAGACTTAATGTTTGTTGCTGCAAGTACTGTGGAAGAATATATTCAACGTCTTGCACAAAAAGCACGTGCTGCAGGTATTCATTTAATTATGGCAACTCAACGTCCAAGTACGGATGTTATTAAAGGAACAATTAAAGCAAATATGCAAACAAGAATTGCCTTTGCAGTAAACTCACAAGTAGACTCTATGACTATTTTAGATAAATCAGGAGCTGAGAAATTACTTGGTAAAGGTGATATGTTATATAGCGATGGTGTAAATGAAGTTCGTGTTCAAGGAGCATTTATATCATTAGATGAAATCATTGCAGTTACAGACTACGTAAGAGATGCAAATGATGTTGAATTTATGTTCTCTAAAGAAGAATTAACACAAAAGATGGAAAGAGAAGAACGTGCTGGTGAGGATGGAACTAGTGATGAATATTTTCCAATTATTGCTAGGTTCGTAGTAGAAAACGATAATGCATCTATTAACCGCATTCAAAAAGAATTTGGAATCGGATTTAACCGTGCTCAAACTATTATGAATGCCCTTGAAGGTTTAGGTGTAGTAAGTGAAGCAGTAACAGGAAAGCCTCGCTCAGTACTCATTACAATTGATGAGTTAGACGAGATTTTAGAAGATTATTAAAAGTAGGTGTCACATGCATAACGATTTAAGCAATAAAAAAATGATGATAAAAATATTATTGCTAGCGATAAGTACTATTTTATTATTTTTATTTTTTATCTTAAAACTAAATAAAATTCAATTAATTAAAGAACCATATATAATTATTGCACTAGTTATATCCCTAATACTAGTGCTTTCCTTTGGTTTATTTAAAAGTGAGGGTTTAAAACAATATTTCAATACTTATTTACAAGTTGTTGATTTCTTTTATTTATTAAACCTTGCACTTTTCGTTATTCAAGTCTTTTTTATGATAGGATACTATCCTGTTGAAGTTGATGGCCCCTCAATGATGCCAACTCTTTATAATGGGGAAAAATTATTAGTACAATCAATCACAGAACCTGAAAATGGTGATATTATCGTTTTGAGGATTAAAGATCCTCATACAGGCGAGACGCTTGAATTAGTAAAGCGAGTAATAGGTATTCCAGGGGATAGTTTTTACTATGATGAAGAAAGTAATTTAATTTTAAATGGTGAAAAAGTAACAGAAGAGTATTTATTAAAAGACGGAGATTTTATAACTGAAAGTAATATAAATACAAGAACAATTCCTTTTAACTTAAGAGATGTTGCTAGAATAGGAAGTGACTATATTTGTGGTCCAACGGATGAGTGTGAAATTCCAAGTGGTTATTACTTTGTAATGGGTGATAATAGAAGAGTCTCACATGATAGTAGAAGTTTTGGATTAGTTCATAAAGATGAAATACTAGGAAAGATTGTTTTAAAACGAGAATCTTTCTTTAAATGGGTGAAGATAAAATGATTCAATGGTTTCCAGGTCATATGGCCAAAGCAAGGCGAGAAATCGAAGATAATTTAAAATTGGTTGATATTGTATTTGAACTAATTGATGCAAGAATTCCTTATTCATCAAAAAACCCACTAATTAATCAAATACTAAACCAAAAACCAAGACTTACATTACTTACTAAAGCTAGTCTTGCAGACCCTCATTATACAAATCTCTTTATTAAAGATAATCCTAATTGTCTTGAGATAGATTCAATTACTAACTTAAATATTCAAAAAATAGTACCTTACGTAAAAGGGGTTTTAAAAGAAAAGAGAGAACGCGATAAAAAGCGTGGTATGAAACCAAGAGCAATTAGAACGATGATACTTGGGATACCGAATGTGGGAAAAAGCACACTTATTAATCGTTTAGTTGGAAAAAAGGTTGCTCGTGTTGGTGATAAACCTGGTGTTACAAAAGCTAGACAGTGGATTAGAATTAATAAGGATTTGGAACTACTTGATATGCCGGGAATCTTATGGCCAAAATTTGAGGACAAAACAGTTGGAATACATTTAGCACTTACAGGTGCAATAAAAGATGAAATTTTAAGTCTTGAAGATTTAGGGGATTATTTACTTACATTTTTAAAAGATAATTATAGACCAAATTTAGAAGCTGTATATAAAATTGATACCAGTTTAGATAATTTTGAGATTGCAAAAGAAATTGCAAAAAGTCGTGGTATTTTTGGGGATGACTATTTGTCTAGAGTAATGGAAGTAATAATTAATGAATTCCGTTCAGGTAAACTTGGAAGAATTACCTTAGATAGATAAAAAACAATGGATGAGTTTTAAAACTTATCCATTTTAAATGTTTTTGTGCTATAATTCTAGTATTATTTAAAATAATATGTTAGAATGGGAAATACTAATAAGGAAGAGATAATTTATGGATCTGTATAAATATGAAAATGAATTAAAAAAACAAAATTATAAATATATTGCAGGCACAGATGAAGCTGGTCGTGGCTCAATGGCTGGACCTTTGGTTGTTGCTGCAGTAATCTTACCAAGTGATGAAATAATTGAAGGTTTAAATGATTCCAAACAATTAACTTCCAAAAAACGAGCAGCATTATATAATGAAATAATTGAGAAAGCAATCGAATACAAAGTCGAAATTATAAATGTTAGCGAAGTCGATCGCTTAAATGTTTACCAAGCAAGTAAACAAGGTATGGAAAAATGTATACAAAAAATGAAGTCTCCTGTTGACTTTGTACTTAGTGATGCGATACAATTAGAACTTGAAATACCAAACCTTAGTTTAATTAAAGGAGATGCTAAGTCAGCAAGTATTGCAGCTGCAAGTATTATTGCAAAAGTTACAAGAGATAATATAATGATAGAACTTGCAAAGAAATATCCTGAATATGGATTTGATAAACACAAAGGTTATGTTACAAAGCATCATTTGGAAATGTTAGAATTACATGGTCCAACAGAAATTCATAGAAGAAGTTTTGCACCAGTAGAGCGAGCACTTTACAAACAAACTTCATTTGATTTATAATAATTGGTATAAAAATAATTGATAGGACATATATAATTTATTGAAAAAAAATGCATTAACTAAGTAATTTTAAAATTAGTAGTAGTATAATAAATTGATCGATGAGTAAAATAGAATCTAGAAAATAAAGGTGAAAAAATATGCAAAAGAGTTTAATAATAGTTGAGAGTCCTGCAAAATCACAGACTATTGAGAAATATTTAGATAAGAGTTATATAGTAGCATCATCAAAAGGACATATTCGTGATCTTACAACTTCAGGATATGGTGGCTTTGGTGTTGACATTGAAGATAACTTTAAACCTAAATATAGGAATTTGCGGGATAAATCAGCAGTAGTAAAAGAATTAAAAAAGCTTGTAAAAGAGGTTGATAAGGTTTATCTTGCAACCGACCCTGACCGTGAGGGTGAAGCTATTTCATGGCACTTATTCGAAGTATTAGATTTAGAAAAGAAAGATTATGAAAGAATCGTGTTTCATGAGATTACCAAAACCGCCGTTTTACAAGCCCTTGAAAACGGACGTGATATTGATATGGATTTAGTACACTCGCAAGAATCAAGAAGAATTTTAGATAGAATTATCGGGTTTTCTCTATCTAAATTACTTCAAAGAAAAATTGGTTCAAAGAGTGCTGGTAGAGTTCAGTCAGTTGCTTTGAAGTTAATTTGTGATCGTGAAAAAGAAATCAAAGCATTTATTCCAGAAGAATATTGGGAAGTATATCTTAATTTTGAAAAAGGAAGAAGTAAGTTAAAAGCTAAATTAACAAATTTTAAAGAAGAAAAAATCGAATTAAAAAATCAAGAAGAGACTAATAAAGTATTAGAAGCTTTAGGTGAAGAATATAAGATTAAAGAAATTATAAAGAAAAATCGTAATCGTTCACCTAAACCACCATTCATTACTTCAACTTTACAACAAGACGCATCAAGTAAACTTAACTTCAATGCAAAGAAGACGATGATGATTGCTCAAAAATTATATGAAGGTATCGAGTTAAAAGATGAACGTGTCGGGTTAATTACATATATGCGTACCGACTCAGTTCGTCTATCGGATCAATTCATTGATGAAGCAAAATCTTTTATTATTGATAATTATGGAAAAGAATATTATCAAGGCTATAAAAAGATTGGTTCAAAAGCAAAAAATGTTCAAGATGCTCATGAAGCAATTCGACCATCAAGTTTAAAATATACACCTGAGAGTGTAAAGAGTTATTTAAATAATGATGAGTTTAAACTTTATTCTTTAATCTATTATCGTGCTCTTGCAGCTTTAATGGCTAATGCTGTGATTGAAGATCAAAGATTAAGAATTGACAATAACGATTATATATTTGAGGTTAATGGAAACAAAGTAATTTTTGATGGGTTTTTAAAAGTGTATGGTAGTTATGATGAAGATGACTCCAAGAGTTTGCCTTCATTTAAAGAAGGAGAAGAAGTTAAGAACCCTGAAATTGAAAGTGAACAAAAGTTTACTTCACCGCCTGCAAGGTATACTGAAGCTAAACTTATTAGAAAAATGGAAGAGTTAGGAATCGGTAGACCATCAACTTATTCCATTACAATGGACACTTTAAAACAAAGATATTATGTTACAATGGAAAAGAAGACATTTGTTCCAACAGAACAAGGAATGCTCACAAGTGAGAAATTAGATGAATTCTTTAACGATATTATTAACGTAAAATATACTGCAAATATGGAAAAAGTACTAGACCAAATCGCTGTTGGCGATAAAGTTTGGTATGAAGAATTAAAGCGATTCTATAATCGTTTTATGCCACTTGTAGAAAATGCAGATCAAAATATGGAGAAAATTTATCCGATCTATGTTGATGAAGAATGCCCTGAATGTGGTAGTAAGTTAGTCTACCGTAATGGTCGCTATGGAAGATTCTTAGCTTGTAGTGCATTTCCTAAGTGTCGATATATAAAGAAAGAAGAAAAAGAAGAAGCAAAAAAAACAGGGCTTAAATGTCCGAATTGTGGGATTGGCGAAATTGTAGAAAGAATCTCGAAAAAAGGTAGAAGCAAAGGTCAAAAGTTTTATGCTTGTGATCGATTCCCTGAATGTAAAACTACGTTTTCTGAACTTCCAGAAAGTTAATTTTAACACCGTAATGAGTAAATTTACGGTGTTTTTTTCACATTTAAACAGGAAATAATCATTAAGATATATTTGTATAGACAGAAAAAAAATGACAAAAATTAACTTGTATATCAAAATAATTAGTGATATAATCGATTCCGTAAAGGAGGAGAATACTAAGATAGTATATCAAAACAAATTAAATGCTTGTTGGTTTTAATGCTTAGTGCATTAGTTTTGGTCGTTGCTATAGGTTGCGGCGGTTCTAAGATAGAACTATCATTCGATAACGCAACTTATACTTTAGAGGTGGGTAAAGACTTAACATTGGCACCAACAGTTTCAAATCCAAATAATGAAGAGTATGAATTAGAATATTCATCTGAACATGAAACTGTTGCAACTTATGCTAATGGTAAAGTTACTGGTATTGCTGTTGGTGAAACTAAGGTAAAAGTTTCCGTAAAGGGTAATGAAAAAATTTATGCTGAGGCTACAATTATAGTTGAAGAAGTAGTGAAACACACTGTAACATTTAACACAGATGGTGGAACTGAAATCGCAGCTGTTGAAGTTGAAAATGGCGCGAAATTAACTCTACCAGCTGAGCCAACTAAAGATGGACATGTATTCGAAGGTTGGTTTACAAATGCGGAAAAAACTATTCCGTTCAATGTTGCTGTTTCTATTACTAGCAATTTAACATTATATGCAAAATGGGAGTTAGCTGATTATACAGTAACTTTCGAAACAAATGGGGGAACAGAGGTTAATTCTAGAGAAGTTAAACATGGAAGCAAATTACCACAAGTTATGAATCCATTCAAAGAAAATTATACTTTTGTTGGTTGGTTTGTTGATGAAGATTTAACTGAAGAATTTGATTTCGATACTGAAATTTATGAAGATATGACATTATATGCAAAATGGGAACTAGTAGAATATAGTGTTGTATTTATGGTTGATAATGCTGAGTATGAAACTCAAATGGTTAAATATGGTGAGGCTCCTACATTACCAGAAGAACCTACAAAAGAAGGATTTGATTTTGTTGGCTGGTTTAAGGACTTTAACCGTACACAAGAGTTTGACTTTGAAGAAGATGTTGTAGAATCAGATTTAATTTTATATGCTAAATGGAGCTTAGATGAAATCGATGGTTACTTAGTTCCAAATGGTGGAGTATTAGAAGGTGTTGTAATTACTCCTAAAGAAGGCGCTGAACCAGTTGAACAAGAACTAGGTTTCTTCAATGGTGATTTTACTAGTGCAAATGTAAGCAAAGGTATTTTCTTATATAGAGGCGATCATCAATTATTTGCTGGTGACAAAACTGATACAACTGGTGCAATTGCTGGTCAAGATGGTGCTTGGTGGGCATTTAAACTAGGTTTAACTGAAATTGCACCTAACACATTACAAGTTGATGCAGTAGTTGGTTTCAGCAATGATACACCAATTGGAATTTATGATTACATCTTAATGGGTGTATGGCTAGCTACAGATATGTATCCTGGATTTAATTTCGTTAACGGTGGTGTACAAGTTGGTGACATTCTAGTTATTGAAGGAATTGACTTTGATAATGATATGGGTGCAGTTGATGGTTTAATTAAGAAATACAAACTTGTAGATATGGATTATCACTATGAAATTACATTAAAGCCAGATGTAGAATTACCAACTCCTACAAAACGTGGATACAAATTTGCAGGTTGGTATGAAAATAATTCATATACTGGCGATCCTATTTATACAGTAGACGAAAATGTTGGGACTAACGTTTTATTTGCAAAATGGGAACAAGAAGAAGCATTAGAAGTTATTTTCGATGCAGGTGATTATGTAGATTCAGAAGATACAGGTCTTTTATCATTTGTATTCTATAGATACCCAGGAGATAAAGTTTATGTTCCGTTATTCAATATTAATGCAGAAGAAGGATTAGAAATCGTTGGTTGGTATACTGATGAAGAATTAACTCAAGAATTTGATTTTAATTCTCCAATCACTGAAAGTATTAGACTTTATGCAATGTGGGATACTGCTACAGTTAAATTCGTTATGGAATTAGATGGTGGTGTAGTTGAAGGTTCAGAAACATATTATACAAGTGAACTAGTTGGAGAAATGGAATTAGGTTATTTCAATAGTGGTTATAGCTGGGATAATGCTTTAACAAACTTATTCCTATACGATGGTGATCATTCAATATTTGAAGGTGAAGGCGAAGAGGATACAACTTATCATGGATATAAAGTTGGCTTAAAACACGTAAAAGGTAACTTATTCTTAGTTGAAAAAGTTATTGGATACGGTGTAGAAACTCCAAAAGGTGTTTACGATTATGTATTAGCAGGTATTTGGAGAACAGCTGATCAACCAGTATTCTCATTCCTTCAAAGCTTAGTTGAAGGTCAAACATTACTTATTGAAGGTTTAGATCTTGAAGCTGAAGGTGGAGAAATAGAAGCTAATATGAAACTTTTCAATGATTCAGAAGTTAATGTTTACCAAAGATTAGTATTTGATTACAATGAAGAATTACCAACACCTGTAAAAGAAGGGTTTACTTTCTTAGGTTGGTATGACAATCCAGAATTCGAAGGCGAAGCTGTAACTGAATTTACTTTTGAAGACAAAGTAGCTAGTGTTTACTATGCAAAATGGGAAGCAGAAACTCCTGTAGAAAAATAAAATTATTTTGGGAGCAATTTTGCTCCCTTTTTTGATGTTAATAAAATTTTCAAAAAGTTGGTAAAAATTAAGTAATAAGTTGCAAACGCTTTTACATTATGTTATAATTCATATGAAAAGGAGGAATATTGTACTTTGGAAAGTATGAGAAAATTTAAGGGTTTATTTTTCCTAATTATAACGACACTTATATTGTTCGTTGCTATAGGCTGTGGTGGTTCAAAAATTGAACTTAGTTTTGATGAATCAACCTATCAAGTTGAGGTTGGTAAAGAACTTACTTTAAATCCAACAGTTAAAAATGAAAAAAATGAAGAATATGAATTAGAGTTTTTTTCAGAAGACGAAACTATTGCTACATATATTAATGGCAAAGTTAAAGGTCTAAAAGTTGGTGAAACTAAAGTTAAAGTTCAAGTTAAAGGTAATGATAAAATTAGTGCTGAAGCAACTGTTAAAGTTGTAGAAGCGACAAAATTCACTGTTACATTTGATACAGATGGCGGTTCTGAAATTGCTGCTGTTCAAGTTACTGATGGTGAAAAATTAACTCTTCCTGCAGATCCAACAAAAGCTGGACATGTTTTTGCTGGATGGTTTACAAATGCAGCTAAAACTATTCCATTTAACAAAGATGTTCCAATTACTGGAAACATTACTTTATACGCTAAATGGGATGTTGCTGAATACACAGTTACATTTGAATCTAATGGTGGAACTGAAGTACCAGCAACAGGTGTGAATCACGGTGATACAGTTACAAGACCTACTCCTCCTACAAGAGAAGGTTATACATTTACTGGATGGTTTACAGATGAAGAATTAGAAAATGAGTATGACTTTTCTACTGAAGTAACTTCAGATTTAACTCTCTATGCTGGTTGGGAGATAAATACATACACGGTTATGTTTAATACTGATGGTGGATCAACTGTTGATTCTCAAGCAGTAGAATTTGGTGGAAAAGTTACTAAACCAGAAGATCCTACTAAAGAAGATCATATTTTTGCAGGTTGGTTCAAAGATGCAAATCTTACAACTGAATTTGACTTCGAAGAAGAAGTTGTTACTGCAGATATAATTATCTACGCTAAGTGGGAATTTGACATGACTGGTAAAGCAGCTGTTGAGTTTGAACTTAACGGTGGTGAATTTGATTTATTTGGTTATGATGCATTCTTACAAGGTGTTCCTTTAAGTCATGCACTTAAAGTTTATAATGATCCAAGCATTTATTTAACATATGCTGCTTCAGCTGTTATGTTATTTGATGCAAGCTTAAATCTAGCTGGAACAAGCTGGGCTCATAAAGTTGGCTTAAAATTAAATGAAGCTGGATTCTATGAAGCAGTAGAACATGTTGCTGGATCTGGTACAAGTTCTAATGACTTAACAAGATTCGATATGGTAATCATTGCACATGACTCTTATCCTGCAGGAAATACTTTTGCAAAAAGCATTCCGGTTGGATCACTAATTTCAGTTACAGGTTTAACAGACCCTAAAGCTGGAGTTGTTGATGCAACAATTAATGCTTATCCTGCTGGAAGCGGAGAGATGGGTAAAGCAATTCTTCCTGAAGGTGCAGAATTACCAATTCCTAAGAAAGCAGAAGCTTCTTTCATAGGCTGGTTTGATAATGAAGAATTAACAGGCGAACCTGTAACACTGTCTC
>FZPS01000052.1_pt251 | contig 11294 bp, 7 predicted proteins | sample 1817821 | NCBI WGS metagenome assembly FZPS01 (sample SAMEA104158645, study PRJEB21678) | metagenome | place: Germany | collected 2015-04-21 | reverse complement strand
AAAATCACCAACTTTTGGACTAATTTGAATTGTTTTTTGCTCTTTTTTCGTGCGTTCTCCAATGTTTTTGTTGAATGTATCGTCTTTATCAACACGAACAAAGCGCAATTTTCCTCGCGCTTTAGCCTCGATTATTATTCCTGATTCAATGTCTTTAAGTTGATACTGTCCAGCAATTAAACGAGTAATAAATCCTTTTTTCAATGATTCTCTCCTATAAATGTTGGCTTCTTAATTGTCCACAAGCCGCGTTGATATCATGACCTTGTTCTTTTCTCAAAGTAACTTGAATTTTATTTTTCTTTAAATGATCGTAAAACTGCATTTGACTTTCAATTGTTGAGCGTTTATAATCAACCTCTAATACAGAATTGTATGGAATTAAGTTTACATAAACATTCATTCCACGTAACAACACAGCTAGTCTTTGTGCATGTTCTAGTGTATCGTTAACATTATCAATTAAAATATATTCAATCGTTACACGACGTTTCGTTTCAGCTAAGTAATATTTAATAGCTTCAACAACCTCTTCAACATGAAAGCGGTCGTTGATCTTCATTAAACGACTTCTTGTGTCATTGTCTGGAGCATGTAAACTAATTGCCAAGTTCACTTGGAGCCCCATATGTGCAAATTCTTTAATTTTTGGAACTAAACCACTTGTTGAAACTGTGATGTGTCTTGCACCAATAGCTAAACCTTTTGGATGATTAACTGTTTGTAAGAATTGCATTAAATTTTTATAGTTATCAAACGGTTCACCAATACCCATTACGACGATGTAGTTAATACGTTCGCCTAATAGTTTTTCTGTTTGAACAATTTGAGCGATAATTTCACCTGCTGTTAAGTCGCGCTTTTTCTTTAAAATACCTGACGCACAAAAAGAACAGCCAATATTACATCCCACTTGAGTAGTAACACATACAGAGTTACCATAGTGGTGTTTCATTAATACCGTTTCGATTAAATGTCCATCATGCAACCCATATAAACATTTTAATGTGCCATCTTGACTTTGGTGTTTCACAACTAAATCAAGAGCTTTAAATGAAAAGGCATTTTCAAGTAATTCAATGAGATCACTAGGTAAGTTACTCATATCTTGGAAACTGTCAACCTTCTTTTTATAGACAAATTGCCATACTTGATCTGCACGGAATGGTTTTTGGTTGTTATCAACCATAAATTTTTTTAAGTCATCATAACTTATATCATAAATTAACATATCTTTTAACCTCATTCATCATTATACATGAACTTTCATAAACATGCATTAAAAAACCTGAAAAAATCAGGTTTTATTGTCTAATGATTGCTTTGAATTCAAATTGTAGTCGTTTCGTTACTTTTAATATCAACTTATCTACTTCATCACTTTCAAGTGTTTTTGTATCATCATTGAATACTAGACGATACGCAAGCGATTTTTTACCTTGTTCAACATTTTCACCTTGATATTGATCAAATAAGCGTAGAGAAACAAGTTGTTTTCTTACAGTTTGGATAATGATTTTCTCAATTTTGGAAGCTTTAATACCTTGGTCTACAACAAACGCAATGTCGCGTTCAATCGAAGGATATTTGCTTATAGGTTTATAAGAAATCTCGTTTTGACAAAGTAAATCTAAGTTGAGTTCAAGTACGTATGTTGAATCAATATCAAATTTCTTAGCAAGCTTTGGATGTACTTTACCAAGATATCCGATTGGTTTATTTTGAACGACAATGTTTGCTTGTAAGTATGGGTGTAAGAAACCGTAAGTATTTGCAGCCTCAAATTGGTATTCAACATTTAAATGCGTAAATAAGGCTTCAACTAATCCTTTAAGGACAAAGTAATCGCCATGAATGTTTATACCTTGCCACTTGTTTTCTAGGTATTTATTTGATAATGCAATTGCTAAACGATTTTCTTCTCTATCTTTTGAAAACACATGTCCTATTTCAAATAAGAACAAATCTTCTTGCATACGATTCTGATTGTAGTTTACGGTTGAAAGTAAGCCTTTAATTAAACTTTGGCGCAAAACTTTTCGATCTTGGCTTAAAGGATTTAGTAGCGATACAGCTTCGCCAATTGTTACGTATTGGTCGATATCATCTTCACTTACTAAACTATAATTAATAACTTCATTTAATCCCTGGTTTGCAAGGAAATGTCTAATTTTACGAATCGTTTTTTGTTTATCTGTAAGTTTGCCTATGTGTTTGTGTAACAATGTTTGATTCTCTATTAAATCAAGACCGCAGTAACGTGCAACTTCTTCTAAGACATCAGCATCAATTGTAATATCGTTTCTATAACTTGGAATTGTAAGTTCATAGAAATTATCTTGTTCTTTGACTTCATAATTGTAAGCTTTAAAAATACTTAATAGTTTTTCCTTTCCAATTGAAAAACCTAAACGATTTTCAATCATATCTTTCTTTATTGTTACAACAACTGGATGATATGGATTGTTAAGGTTTGATACAATGTTTGAAACACGTGCGTTAGCTAGTTCAACAAGTAATTTTGTAGCAAGCTTCATACCTTCGATAGGCATTGTAGGATCAATGCCTCGCTCAAAGCGTAAAGATGAATCACTTCTTAAATCAAGTGTTTTTGATGTGTTTTTTATACTTTCAGGATTAAATGCTGCTGCCTCTAATAAAACTTTAGTTGTTTTATCTGTAATCATTGTATTTTCTAAGCCCATAACACCTGCAATTGCAACTTCTTTTTTTGCATCACAAATAAATAATGTGTTTGCTGGAACTTCGCGTTCAATGCCATCTAGTGTAACAACATTAGTTGGCGTGTTTTTTGTTCGCACACGAATTTCATTGCCTTCTAATAATTCATGATCAAACGCATGAAGCGGTGTGCCATAAAGCATTAAAACGTAATTCGTAATATCAACAACGTTGTTAATTGGTTCAATATCGGATTGAATTAATGCATTTTTTAACCACAGTGGTGATTCTTTTATTTCTACGTTTTCAAAATATCTTGCATGATATTGAAGTCCTAAGTCAGACTCAATTGATACTTTGTATGGGTTTTTTAATGTCTCATCAAAATTATATGCTGGTAACGTAACACGTTTTCCTGTCATGGTCGCAAGGTCTTTTGCAAATCCATAATGACTTAAAAGATCTGATCGATTAGGAGTAATGCCTAACATCATCTTATATCCATGAATTTGTAGTTGTTTTAGTGGATCGCTTCCAACTTCTACGGGTTCTTTAAAGAAGAAAATACCTTCTTGATACTCTTTTTCGATATGTTTTTTCGGAATCCCGAGTTCTGATAATGAACAAATCATACCAAACGACTCAATACCACGAATTTTTGTTGGTTTAATTTCAAAATCTTCGCCTAATACCGCACCTATTTTAGCAACAATAACATATTGTCCTTTTGCAACATTTGGTGCGCCACATACAATTTGTAAAACCTCGTCTTTAACATCGACAGTCGTTACATGTAGATGGTCTGAGTTTGGATGTGCTTCACATGTTAACACATGTCCAACCGTTAAATTGGTTGCTTTAATAGCCATATCAAATTCATCGACTTCGATAATATGGCGATTGGTTAATTCTAATATATTGTTTGGTGACTCAATAAGTCTATCTAACATTGATTGAATAATTTTCATATTTATTTACCTCTAAATTGCTTTAAAAATCGAATATCGTTTGTGTAGAAGTTTCTAATATCTTCAACATGATATTTTAGAATTGCGATACGTTCAACGCCAATACCAAAGGCAAAGCCTTGGAATTTATCTGGATCATAGCCACCCATTTTTAAAACATCTGGGTGTACTAACCCTGCACCTAATACTTCAATATATGTTTTCGTGCCATCTGCTTTTGTCCAAACAACATCCACTTCAACACTTGGTTCAGTAAATGGAAAGTATGAAGGTCTTAATCGAATTTCACGTTCATTTCCAAATAAATGTCGAACCATTTTTAACAATGTATCTTTTAAATGGCCGAATGTAATGTGTTCATCAATAACTAAACCTTCAATTTGCATAAACTGATGACTATGTGTTAAGTCATCGTTATCACGACGATATACTTTACCTGGACAAATGATTGCTAGAGGTTTTCCTTTATGTGCTAACATTGCGCGTGCTTGAACTGGACTTGTATGCGTTCTAAGTAATGTTTCTTCATCAACGAAGAATGAATCTTGCATGGCACGTGCTGGATGGTTTTTACCAATGTTCATCATTTCAAAATTGTATAAATCTTTTTCTAATTCGGGGCCATCTGCAACTTCATAACCTAAGCCTAAAAACAAATCCTCAACATCTTCGATAACTTGGTTTAATGGATGAATAGAACCTGTTGGTAATTTTAAACCAGGTAATGTTGGGTCAATTTTTTCGCTTTCAAGTAGTTTTAAAAGTTCTTGGTCTTCAACTTTAGTTTTGGCATCTTTTAAGGTGTTTTCAATCGTTGCCTTAATTACGTTGATTTTTTGACCAATTACTGGCTTTTCTTCAGGTGTTAAATTTCTTAAACCTGCCATCACCTCAGTTAAAACACCTTTCTTACCTAAATACGCAAGTCTAATTTCTTCAAGTGATTTTAATGTATGATCATTTTGATTAATCTTTTCTAATGCTTCTCTTAATATCTCGTTTAATCTTTGTTCCATAGATATACTCCTTCTTGTTATTAAAAAAAATAGCCCCTAGACAAAATGTCTAAGGGCGAATGAATCCGCGGTACCACCTTAGTTCTAGAATATTTTTCTAGCACTTTATGTTCTAAACCAACTATTTAAAGCTGAATTCAGTATACGTAACATTATATAACTTTCACCATTGTTATACTCTCTTATAAATGTTAGGTGTATACCTACTTGGTCTTTAAATCAATCTCTTCTACTTGCTAGTATAGCAAATAATCGAATCATGTAAACATAAATCCATACGATTGTAATCATTAATCCTAAAGATACTTGCCATTCCATACGTTTATCAGCACCAGCTGATACGATAAACTCAGCACGGTCAAAGTCTAATGTTAACATGAGTGCTCCGTAAATAATTAAAAATATTGTAATTCCGATGACAAGTCCGTCTGGAACTGCTGTGAATAAGTTTATGCCCATTAATGATAATAATGAGTTAAATACAACAACTAATAACATCGTAATTAAACTTGCAAACATTACTTTTCTAAAGCGATTTGTTACTTGAATCACGCGAGTCGCGTAGAGTAATAACATAACACCGAATAAAATAATCGTTGCACCGATAGCTGAAATACCAATTCCTGGATATACACTATCGAGTAGGGTTGTTAATGTTCCTAGTAACACACCTTCACACGCTGCATATAGTAGTGCAAATGGTGCAGATAATCGAACACTCATAATTCCAATGAGTGAACTAATAAATCCTACGATTACTGAAACAGGTAAGATAATCACTAATGCTTCTGGATTTGTTAATAATAAATTAAATGCGAAGAAACCTGATAAAACTGCTACTAAAAACATTAATCCTGTTTTTATTGTTATGCCACCAAAGGTTGCACCAGCGGTGTCCGTATATACATTGTCTCGTTCAATTCGACTGAAAACTGGATTTGAACTTTTCATAAAACATCACTCCTCGTTGACTTTATTATAATCGCTTTATATTTAAAGTGCAAATAAACCATTATCTATCACATTATTTTCTTCAATTAAATCACCAAACGCCCCATATTTTTCCAATTTTTCGAAGACTGTTTTATTAATCTTTGTTCGATTTCTAATATCTTTCTTCGAAGTAAATGGCTTGATGTTGCGCTGTTCAATAATATCTAATGCAACTTGTGTGCCTAATCCTGCAATAACATTAAACGGTACTCTAAGTCCATCTGGTTCAATAATAAATGTTGTCGCATCCGACTTCATAATATCAACCGGTAAGAACTTAATACCTCGTTTATACATTTCATAGGCAATTCCTAATACGACAATTAAACTGTCATCCTTTGCAGTTCTATTGTTCATGTTTGCTAATTCAAAAAGTTTATTTCTTATTTTATTTGCACCTAATATCATACTTTCATAGTCAAATTGATCTGCTCTTTTCGAGAAGTATCCACTATAAAAGACTTTTGGTTTGTAAACTTTAAACCATGCAATACGCATTGCCATAATGACATAGGCAATCGCATGGGCTTTCGGGAACATATACTTAATTTGACTTGCAGACCAAATATACCATTCTTTAACACCGGAATTACGCATTTCTGATTCGTATTCTAACCATTTTTTTGGATCTTTGCTTGGTTTACCTTTACGAACGAACTCCATGATTTCAAATGCTTTAAAAGGTGACATGCCTTCATTTGCTAATTGTACCATAATATCGTCACGACAACCAATAATATCCGCAAAATCAACTTTACCAAATTCGGTTCTTCCAAGAACCAAATCTTGAGCGTTTTTAAGCCAAACATCTGTACCATGTGAAAGACCTGAAATTTTAACTAAACCGGCAAATGTTGATGGTTTTGTGTCTTTTAACATTTGGCGAGTAAATGGTGTACCAAACTCTGGAATACCAAAAGAAGCTATACCTTCTAAGACATCATCTTCCTCACCTTTAATACCAATGATTTCTGTACCTGTAAATAATTTATACACATTAGGGTCATCAAGTGGTATGTCTTGAGCTCGATGAAAATCAAATTCATCTGGATGCTCATGTACATAGTCCATTAAATACTTAATCATCGTTGGGTCATCATGACCTAGAATATCTAATTTAAGTAAGTTTGATTCAAACGCATGATAATCGAAATGTGTTGTTTTCCATGGACTCTTTACATCATCCGCTGGGTACTGGATTGGCGTAACATCATAAATCTCGTTTGTCTTAGGTACAACAACAATACCACCTGGATGTTGACCTGTTGAACGTCTTACACCTTGAATATGATGAGCTAGTCGCTCAATTTGTGCACTTCTAGCCTCGATATTATTTTCTTCTAAATACCCTTTAACGAAACCATAGGCGTTACGTTCAGCTACTGTTGAAATGGTACCGGCTCTAAAAGAATAATCTTCACCTAAGAGTGTACGTACATATTCATGAGCAATTGCTTGATAATCTCCTGAGAAGTTTAAATCAATATCTGGAACTTTGTCTCCATCAAAACCTAGGAAAGTTTCAAACGGAATATCGTGCCCATCTTTAACTAATTTTTGTCCACAAATTGGACATGTAGCATGTGGCAAGTCAAAACCAGATTGAACATCATCAAAATGTGATTGTAACGCTTTTTCAGCTTCTGTTATACCGTATTCGAGAATTTCTTCAGGCGTTAGCTTAAAGACTGTTAAATCACCGCTAGGGCATCGATAATGTGGTCTTAGCGGGTTAACTTCAGTAATTTCCATTAATGTCGCAACCAACGATGAGCCAACCGAACCACGTGAACCTACTAAATAACCATCATCAAGTGATTTTTTAACTAAGATATGAGATATATAGTAAATCGGTCCAAACTTGTTTCCAATAATACTTTTTAGTTCTTTTTCAATTCTTGATTCAATGATTGGGTGAATGTTCTCACCATAGAGTGATTTTGCTTTACTATAAACAAGTCGTTTTACTTCCTCAGAAATACTTTCAATTCCTAAAGCTTCTTTAAATGCGTCATCTTTGAAACTGTAAAGTTCATCAGGAAACGCTTTGACTGGTTCTATTAAATTATTTAATTTATGCGTATTATCCACAACAATTTCTTTGGCTAAATCTTCACCTAAAAAGGCAAAAGATTTTAACATTTCATCCGTTGTTAAGAAGTGAACTTCAGGCATGACATCATATTTATTTAAGTCATGTAGCCCCCCACCAACTTGTGGTACACGAATGTAAATATCGCGATACATCGCATCTGATTTATCTAAGTAATGTACATCACCGCTTGCGATAACAATTTTGTTAAATTCCTTAGATGTTCGTATGATCTTTGAAATAATACCTTCGATAATTGCTTGACTATTTTCGCCAAGTTCACTCATTAAATGTTTGTAGGCTTGCGGTGGTTGAACTTCAATATAATCGTAAAATTGAATCGCTTTTCTTAAAGCATCGTCCCCTTGATTTAAGGCTGCTTCAAAAACTTCACCGCGATAGCATCCACTGGATATAAGTAAGTTTTCACGGAATTTTTCTAACGTTGATTTTAGTGTCCGTGGCCCTTGGTGGAAATGATCCGTGAGTGCCTTACTCATCACTTTGAACAACGATTTATAGCCTGCTTGGTTTTTCACTAAGACATTAAGGTGTTTTGGCATGATATGTTTATAGGCTTCATTCACATCTATAGCGTTGTTAATGTCTTGATATGTTTTAATTTGCATTTTCGATAAGTCTTGTAACATCAAAATAAAACTTTGGGCAGTTGCAAGCGCATCTGAATCCGCACGGTGATGTTGGTCGAGTTCAACCTTAAAGTACTTAGCAATCGCTTTTAAGTTAAATCGCTTTAACCCCTCTTTTTTACCGGTTTCTTCATCAACTTTTTCACTATAGAAGTAGCGCGCAAGACTTAATGTGTCAATTACATATTCTTCGTTAAATTCTAAGTTAAGCTTTCTTGCATTTTCGCGAATATGACCAACATCAAACAATGCGTTATGTGCAACTAAAACCGCACCTTTAGCAAACTCTAAAAACTTAGGTAATACTTTATCAATTGTCTCAGCGTTTTGAACCATTTCATCGGTAATCTCGGTTAAATTTTGTGTAAATGAAGAAAGTTTTTCTTCGGGATTTACAAAACTTTGGAAACGATCAATTACTTGACCTTGATAGACTTTTACTGCTCCAATTTCAATAATCTTATCTCGGGTTACTGATAAACCTGTTGTCTCAATATCGAAAACAACATAGGTTGCATCACGCAACTCAAAGTTGTTATTCGATTTAGTTGTAATTAAAAAGTTTTCTTCGTCAACATAATCTAATTCAACGCCATAGATAACTTTAATTGGTTTTCCTTTTGATGCTTTTGCAATATCTGGATAGGCATATAAGCCATTATGATCCGTAATTGCGATTGCTGGATGTCCCCATTTTACTGCGCGATCTATATAATCTTTCGCATCTGTTACGGCGTCCATTGTTGACATTTTTGTATGAACATGAAACTCAATACGCTTTTCTTTAGCTTTATCTAAACGTTCTGTTTTTTCTTCTTGTTCAGTAAAGTAAATAGCGCTCGCCATAATAATAACTTCCCGTTGGAATGTATCAAATTGCGCTTCACCTTCAACTTCAATTGTCATGCCTTCTTTTAATCCTTCAGCAATATCAAAGTCTCTTTTTGATTTTAAAAATCGTTTAACGACAATTGCATCTTCACTATCTGCAAGTGTTAAAGTCAAAAGTGTATGACGTGTAAGTTTACGAATTTCTAATTTAAAAACTTCACCTTTGATAATGAAGCGTGTATCTCCTTTTTCATTTTTGTACTTATCAAGATGATACGTGTCGATAGGTATTTCTTTAATTGGAACCAAAGTTGCTTTTGATTTTCGAGTAAAAACTTGTTTTACTTTCGATTGCTCTGTTTGTTTTTGATCAAACGCCTCTGTTTTTTCTATATAAGCGATTTGTTCTTGAACACTCTTTTCCAGTTTGCTAGATGCAGTTTCAAGTGTTTCGTCAATAACCATTTCCACAACAACATCAATACCTACATTTTTAAATGCTTCAACAATACCCTCTAAATATGGCTCAATATATGTGCTTTCTTTGTCAATCCAAACTAGAAACTTTCCATCATAAGTTGTTTTAAAGTTTTTTAACACGGCATAACTTGGTTTGTCATTCATTTGTACTTGTAAAATCGTTTCATAAAAGTCTAGTGCATACTTTTCAAATTGATCAATATTTGCAAATTCGATAACGACTTCGACCTTTTTTACGACTTTTGGAACTTTAAAGTAGCGTTCAATGTTGTTAATAAATGAGAACAATAAATCTGGTTCAATAATATTATTTAGGACAACATGAAATAACCAGCGTTGGCTAGTCACACTTACTTTCACTTGCTTTAAAACTGCACTTTTTAAGATGTCTGATTCAAATTTGTTTTGTTCTAAAAACAATTGAAACTTGTCATTTTTCATGATTATAATTTCCTCTCTACAATCTTTATACTCTTATATGCAGTGATGTGATAAATAAAAGCTAAGAGTATCCCAAGGTATGCAAATAATTCAATGTTTAATAAAATGCCAATAAGTGTCATCAACGTATAGATGCTCATTAAATTTACCGATACCATAAAGCGAATTTTATATGGCATTGGTATTGGTATAAAGTATTTTGAAAAAAACGCAAAAATAAGTGCAATAATTAAAAATTGAATTAAATGTGCCGTATATATCGATACATAAAATGTTAATCTAAACATTGGATTTTCAGTAACATATCGATTAATATAGCCACCTAATCGCAAGAGATCACTTTCATTTGTAAAGCTAAATGATTCTATCCCTAAGTCCAGATAGCTAATCCGATCAATTCGAACAGAGGAAACATAAAAATCAAGGGATTCCTCATTAAAATGAAAAACATACCCCATAAACAGTTCATTGTAGTTTTCCTTAAAGACAAAATAATACGTGTCAACTTGATAAATATGGCTATAATCTTGATAGTCAAGTTTACCTTCTTCTATATAAATAGGCATATGATCTTTTAAGATCATTTGTTCAAATTCATAGCCATCAATAAACAAAAGGCTCGGGTTTACTGCACCAAGCAAAATAGTTGGCAACAATAAAAAAAGTACCATCAATAACATGTATTGGATGACTTTTTTAAATGGTGCCTGCATATAAACGAAGACTAGTTTTGGTTTTGTAATTAATACTCTAAACTTTTTTAGCATATTTTTCACCTTGTGTGTGATATTATATCATAAGTAAGTAAATATGTTAAAATAATGGTGGTGATAATATGCAATTAATGAATCATGAAAAACATTACAATACTGTTCATAATTATTATATGAAAAAATACAACCAGAAAGTATTTAAAATTTCTCTAAATGGTGGTTTTACATGTCCAAATATTGATGGAACCGTTGATAGAGGTGGATGTACTTTTTGTTCATATATGGGTAGTGGAGACTTTGCCGGTAACAAGCGTGAACCACTTAGACAACAATTTGATACAATCAAAAGCCGAATGCATAAAAAATGGGAAAAAGGGCTTTATATCGCCTATTTCCAAGCCAATACAAATACACATGCTCCACTAGAA
>FZPS01000062.1_pt4375 | contig 11295 bp, 7 predicted proteins | sample 1817821 | NCBI WGS metagenome assembly FZPS01 (sample SAMEA104158645, study PRJEB21678) | metagenome | place: Germany | collected 2015-04-21 | reverse complement strand
CGGTTCCCTGTGGAGTATCCCTGTTTTGCCGGATTTACTCTTCCGATGTTACTAGGTTTCGCTTCCTGCTAGGTTGCATTTAGGACCCGACTCTAAATTGAAGTAAGGATAAAGATTTGCTACAATATGGTTAAGCAGTTCCAGGAGGGGGTATGGGGTATGAGAATGTATGATATTATTGCTCGGAAAAGGGACGGATGTGAGCTTTCTACTGAAGAAATAAAGTATTTTATTGAAGGTTATACAAAAGGCATGATTCCTGATTATCAAGCATCGGCTCTTTTAATGGCTGTATATTTAAGGGGTATGAATGAACGAGAAACCGCTGATTTAACAATAGCAATGGCTGATTCAGGCAAAAGGGTAGATACAGGTAAAATAAAAGGCAAAACAGTCGACAAACATAGCACAGGTGGTGTTGGCGACACCACTACTTTAGTATTGATACCACTTGTTGCTTCTGCAGGTGTTCCTGTAGTTAAAATGTCAGGGCGAGGGCTTGGGTATACTGGGGGAACTATCGACAAACTGGAATCTATCCCCGGATTTAAAACAAATTTTACAACTGATGGATTTATCAAGAATGTGAATAAAATAAATGCGTGTATTATGGCACAGTCTCCGGATATAGCTCCCGCTGATGGTAAGCTTTATGCATTAAGGGATGTTACTGCTACTGTTGAAAGTATTCCTCTTATTGCAAGCAGTATAATGAGTAAAAAAATTGCATCAGGTGCCGACTCAATACTTTTAGATGTTAAAGTGGGCAGTGGGGCCTTTATGAAAGATTTAAAGGAAGCAGAGAAGCTGGCAAACTGTATGGTAAAAATAGGAAATAATCTGGGCAGAAAGACTGTTGCATTTATAACAGATATGAATCAACCTTTAGGTCTATCTATAGGTAATTCACTGGAGGTAAGGGAAGCAATAATGACTTTGAAAGGAGAAGGTTCTTCAAGACTGAAAGAAGCTTGTATTGCTTTTGGTTCATGTATGCTTATGATGGCCGAAATTGTTTCAAATGAAGCAGAAGCAAGGGCTATAATAGAAAATAATTTGAGGAACAAAAAAGGTCTAAATAAATTAAAAGAAATAATAATGGCTCAAAAAGGTAATCCCGAAGTAGTCGAAAACCCTGATCTCCTTCCTATAAGCCGCCAAATAGTTGAATACAAGTCAGACAGAACAGGATATATAAACGACATAAATGCTGAAGATATCGGGAAGGCGGCACTTTACTTGGGCGCAGGTAGGGAAAAGAAAGAAGATAAGATCGATCCTACAGTTGGGATTGTGCTTAACAAACGTCTTAATGACAGAGTCATTCAGGGGGAGACTATAGCATATATTTATGTCAATAACGGTAGAGGCTTAAAAGAAGCGGTTGAGCTTTTAAATACTGCTATAGTAATAGATGAAACATGTCCGAAGGTAATCCCACCTTTGATATATAAAATAATCGCTTGAAAGGAGATCAAATCATATATGACTGTTAACAGAGAATCAAAAGAAAAATATGAAGGGCTCCTTAAAGAAGCAGTAAAAGCATCTAAAAATGCATATGCTCCTTACTCAGATTTTAAGGTTGGAGCTGCACTTCTATCAAAAAACGGAAAGGTTTTTACAGGCTGTAATGTGGAAAATGTTTCATTTGGGCTGTCAAACTGTGCGGAGAGAACTGCTGTATTTAAAGCAATATCTGAAGGGGTAAGGGAATTTGAGGCAATTGCTATATATGCAGACATAGAAGAATACATCTCTCCATGTGGAGCATGCCGTCAAGTATTGATGGAGTTTAACCCCGGGATGATTATAATATGCGGCTGTAGAGACGGTTCATATAAAACAAAGCGTTTAATCGAACTGCTTCCCGGGGCATTTATGAGAAAAGAACTTTAAAAATAAAAATACATATAACGATTTTGTGCTATAATTTATGTATTAAAACTTTTTACACTATCTGGAGGAGAATTTACATGGATTTTACGGCTGAATTAAATGCTTCTCAGAGGGAAGCAGTTGAACATATAAATGGACCAGTATTAGTCCTTGCAGGAGCAGGCAGCGGGAAGACAAGGGTTATAACATATAGGATTGCTTATCTTATTGAAGAGGTAGGGATCTCACCGCATAATATCTTGTCTATAACTTTTACTAATAAAGCTGCCGGTGAAATGAAGGATAGGGTTCAACAGCTTATTTTTGGAAACAGGGGCAGTGATATATGGGTTAGCACTTTTCATTCTGCATGTGCAAGGATTCTGAGGATGGAAATTGATAAATTAGGCTTTAATAAAAATTTTGTTATATTTGATGTTTCTGACCAGCTTTCATTAATAAGGGAATGCTTAAGAGAACTTAATATAAATGAAAAACAATTCCCGGAAAGGAATATAAGTTCTGTTATAGGAGACGCAAAAGACAATCTTCTAACACCTGCTGATTTTGAGAAACAGGTGGAAGGTGATTTCAGATTATCGATAATAGCCGGAGTGTATAATTTGTATCAAAGAAAACTAAAAGAAAACAACGCACTTGATTTTGACGATCTGATTATGAAAACCATAGAATTATTTACGTATTTCCCTGATGTTTTGAAACATTACCAAGACAGGTTTCTTTATATAATGGTAGATGAGTACCAGGATACAAATTATTCACAGTATAAACTTGTAAGACTGTTATCGGGAAAACACAGAAATCTGTGTGTAGTAGGTGATGATGATCAGAGCATTTATCAATGGAGAGGGGCAAATATTAGAAACATATTAGAGTTTGAAAAAGATTTCCCGGATGCTAAGGTTATTAAACTCGAAGAAAATTATCGCTCGACCCAAAACATATTAAATGCTGCAAATGAAGTAATAGCTAATAACTTTAGAAGAAAGGACAAAACACTTTGGACTAGGAAGGGCAGAGGTGAAAAAATAAAAGTGGTATGTGCCCCTGATGAGCATTATGAAGCCCAGTTTATTGCCGGGGAAATAGTGAAGCTTACAAAGGAAAACTATAAGTTTAGTGATTGTGCTGTATTATATCGAGTTCATGCGCAATCCAGGGTAATTGAAGATGTTTTTATGAAGATAGGGATTCCATATATGATAGTAGGAGGTCTTCGTTTCTATGAGAGGAAAGAGATAAAAGATATAATTGCCTACCTACGAGTTATCTCAAATCCTTCTGATAATATCAGTCTTTTAAGGATATTAAATGTTCCAAGGAGGGGTATTGGTAATGTAAGCAGGGGCAGACTAGTGCAGTTTGCCGAAGAAACGGGAGTGAGCCTTTTTGAAATTATTGGCAAACCTGAGAAAATATCTATTTTCACTACTGCAGCAATTAAAAGGCTCAATGAATTTAGGAGTCTTCTCGATTATTTTATTCAAATAAAAGATGATATGACTATTTCAGGGCTAATCCACGAGATTTTGAATACTACCGGATATTTAAAGGAGTTAGAACTTGAAGATACGGCAGTTTCTAGAAGCAGAATAGAAAACCTGAAGGAGTTCATCTATGCTGCAGATGAGTTTCAGATAATGAATCCGGATCAAGGGCTTGAAGAATTTCTTATTCATATTTCTCTAATAACTGATATAGATAATGTTAAAAATAATGAAAATGCCGTTTTATTGATGACCCTTCACGGAGCAAAAGGGCTTGAATTCCCAAATGTTTTTATATGTGGCATGGAAGAGGGGCTATTCCCTCACGCTCGTTCCTTACTTGACGAAGACGAACTGGATGAAGAAAGGCGGCTTTGTTATGTGGGGATGACCCGAGCCGAGAAGAAACTGTATCTGACATATGCACAGCAAAGGAGTCTATATGGAAATACTATATACAATTCAGGATCGAGATTTTTAGAAGAAATACCCCAATCTCTTGTCGATTATATTGATTTGAACGACTCAAATAATGATTTATCAGGGTTGGATTTTGTTTCTGGTGAAAGGGTGTTCCACGAAAAATGGGGTTCAGGTATGATTATCGATGTAAAAGGTACAGGCTTTGATCAGGAGTTATTTGTTGATTTCGGAGAAAACATCGGTATAAAACAGCTGATTTTAAGGTATGCTCCTATAATAAGAAGGTAAAAAGGGTGAGTAAATTTAAGATGAACAATAAAGTCGAAAAAAGGATAGAGGAATTAAGAAAACAGATAAATTACCATAACGAACTGTATTATGAGCAAGACAGCCCAGAAATATCAGATGCAGAATATGATGCACTTATGATAGAACTCGAAAGGCTTGAAAGTGAATATCCCGAATTTATTACTTCCGATTCTCCAACTCAAAGAGTTGGGGGGAAGCCCCTGGACAAATTTAAAACTATTGTCCATTCTTCACCCATGCTTAGCCTTGCAAATGCTTTTAATGAAGGTGAAATAAGAGAATTTCACCGCCGAGTAACATCTGCTGTAGGGAACAGTGTTGATTATGTTGTTGAGCTGAAAATTGACGGGCTGGCTGTAGCACTTACATATGAACATGGCAAATTTGTTAGAGGGGCGACGCGTGGAGATGGCGTAGTAGGGGAAGATATAACCCAAAATTTGAAAACTGTTAGAACCATACCCTTGAAAATAGATTTAGAGAATGTTCCATTACTTGACGTAAGAGGTGAGGTCTATATACCAAAAAAAGCATTTGAAAAACTGAATTCCGAAAGGGAAAAAATGGGGATGCCTCTTTTTGCAAATCCCAGGAATGCTGCTGCCGGTTCTTTAAGACAGCTTGATCCTAAGGTAACTGCCTCAAGACCATTAGACATTTTTGTTTATGGTATAGGGTATATTGAAGGCATCCAAATTAATACTCATCTGCAAATGTTAGAATTTCTGCGGGAATTGGGGTTTAGAGTAAATCCTAACATCTCGGTATTTGATAATATAGATGATGTTATCGGTTTTTGTAATGAATGGACGGAAAAAAGAGATGAGCTTCCCTATGAAATTGATGGAATTGTAATAAAGGTAAATTCTTTGAGGGATCAAATAAAGCTGGGGAATACAAGCAAAAGTCCAAGGTGGGCTGTTGCTTATAAGTTTCCTGCAGAGCAGAAGACTACCATCATAAAAGATATTATCGTAAGAGTAGGAAGAACTGGCGTTCTTACGCCTACAGCTGTATTAGAACCGGTAAGGCTTAGCGGATCTACAGTTTCTAAGGCGACACTTCACAACGAAGACTATATAAGAGAAAAGAACATAAAAATAGGGGATACAGTAATAGTAAAAAAAGCCGGTGACATTATACCAGAAGTTGTTGAAGTAGTTTTAGATAAGAGAAAAGGCACTGAAAAAGATTTTATAATGCCTGATAAGTGTCCGGAATGCGGCAGTGATGTGGTCAGGTTCGAGGGAGAAGCTGCATCAAAATGTACGGGTGTGGCTTGTCCTGCCCAGCTAAAAAGAGGAATAATACATTTTGCCTCCCGTGATGCTATGGACATAGAAGGGTTGGGACCTGCCGTAGTAAATCAACTTGTTGAAAAAGGGCTGGTAAAAGATGCTGCAGATTTGTATTTTTTGAAAACTGATGATTTGGTTTCCCTTGAAAGGTTGGGGGAAAAATCTGCCCGGAATTTGGTTGGGTTTATAGAACGCAGCAAGAAAAACCCTCTTGCAAAGTTGATTTTTGCTATAGGGATACCTTTTGTAGGCTCCAGAACAGCCAAGATTTTGGCTGAACATTTTCAAGATCTCGACAAACTGACAAAAGCATCCTACGAAGAGCTTATTGCAATACCGGAGATAGGTTCTAAAATTGCTCAATCAATTATAACATTTTTTAAGCAGGATCAGACAAAAGTGCTGCTAGAAAAATTGAAAAGGGCAGGGGTTAATACCCAATCGCTAAAAACAGAACAGCGCAAAGAAGATAAGTTGTTTTATGGATTGACTTTTGTTTTAACAGGCACATTAGAAAAATATACACGCAAACAAGCCCAAGAAATCATTGAAAGCCTTGGGGGGCGAGTTTCTTCAGCTGTAAGCAGTAAAACAGATTTTGTACTTGTAGGTTCAGACCCGGGTACGAAGCTGGAAAAGGCTGATAAGTTAGGTATAAAGATAATAAATGAAGAGCAGTTTGAGAGCATGCTCGAATAACTGAATAAGGAGGCGAAGGGAAGCATGAAAATAACTAAAGACGATATCGAGTATATAGCTGATGTTGCTATGCTATATTTAAATGAAGAAAAAAAGGAACATTATACTGAAGAATTAAATGTAGTGTTAAATCAAATAGCAAAACTTGGAGAACTAGATACAAAAGATGTGGAACCGACGGTTCATATTCTTCCTCTTAAGAATGTTTGGAGGGAAGATAAGATAGAACCTTCTTTAGATTCAGAACAAGTATTTATGAATACAGAAAATGGTGAAGAAGGGTTTTTTAGGGTACCGAAGATAATTGAAGATTGATTTTGGCAGGCTGCCTCTGTCAAAACTATGTGCTGTTGCCAGTCTGTTTTTATGATGGTTTTTGACGCTGCTAGTCTTGCTTAAGGATATCGCTTACCGTCATCTTTAACTTATGGGGCGTCGACAATAGAATTAAGATTAAAAAAAGCTTGATTGGAGGGAAGCTAAATGGAATTATACAAGCTGACTGTTCATGAACTGTCGAATCTTTTAAAATCACGGGAAACTTCTTGTAAGGAAATAGTTGAGAGTATTATAAGCAGAATAAAGGAACTGGACAACACTATTAAAGCATATATTACCTTAACAGAAGAACAGGCACTTAAAAAAGCGGCTGAAATAGATAATCAAACAGATGGAGAAAGATTTTCTGAATCGGCTTTATTAGGTATTCCGGCAGCAATAAAAGATAATATTTGCACAAAAAATATAAAAACTACATGTTCATCAAAAATGCTTCAAGATTTTATACCGCCATACAATGCGACGGCTGTGGATAGATTGGAAGAAAAAGGAAGTATAATTTTAGGAAAGACTAATATGGATGAATTTGCTATGGGTTCTTCTACAGAAAAATCGGCCTTTTTTAAAACAAAGAACCCTTGGAACCTTGAAACCGTACCGGGTGGTTCAAGTGGGGGATCGGCAGCAGCAGTTGCGGCAGATGAAGCTGTATATGCCCTGGGTTCTGATACGGGAGGATCTGTGAGATTGCCTGCAGCTTTCTGCGGAGTAGTAGGCTTAAAACCAACTTATGGAAGTGTTTCGAGATATGGTTTGATATCACTTGCATCGTCTTTTGATCAAATCGGGGTTATAACTAAAGATGTTACAGATTGTGCAATTATAATGAATGCTATTTATGGACAAGATCCAAATGATTCTACAACAGTTGATTTGGATCTGCAGGATTTTACCGAAAGCCTTATTAATAATGTTAAGGGTCTTAAAATAGGGATTCCTAAAGAATATTTCGCGGAAGGTATTAATGAGGATGTAAGGGACTCTGTGCTGGAAGCAATAGAAATGTTAAAATCCTTAGGAGCGGAATATGATGAGGTTTCTCTGCCGCATATTGATTACAGTCTTCCTACATATTATGCCCTTGCGATGGCAGAAGCTAGTTCTAGTCTTGCCAGATATGACGGGATTAGGTACGGTTATTCGGCAGATGATTCAGAAGACTTGACTGATCTCTATAAAAAGGCAAGGAGCGAAGGCTTCGGTTCAGAGGTTAAGAGAAGGATTATCCTGGGTACATATGTACTGAATTCCGAGAACTATGAATCCTGCTTTATTAAAGCCCAAAAAGTTAGAACACTGATTAACAGGGATTTTGCAAAAGCACTGGAAAAATTTGATGTATTAATATCACCTACATCACCTACTACGGCGTTTAAACTAGGTGCAAAGAGAGACCCTGTTTCTATGTATTATTCCGATATATATACTATCCCTGCGAATCTTGCGGGGCTGCCTGCTATTACAGTTCCTTGTGGCTTTAGTCAAGGGCTGCCAATAGGGTTACAGTTTATCGGAAGGGCTTTTGATGAGAAAACTTTAATACGGGCAGCTTATACCCTTGAACAAAATACTGATTTTCATAATAAGCGCCCTGAAGCAATTAACCGATAATGGAGGTGGAACGAATGGAGTATGAAGCAGTTATAGGGCTTGAGGTGCATGCTGAGTTATTAACCGATTCAAAGATTTTTTGTAGCTGTGCTTCCAAATTTGGGGGTGCCCCAAATACCCATTGCTGTCCGGGATGTTTGGCAATGCCGGGCACTTTACCGATTTTGAATAAACATGCAGTAGAACTTGGGATTAAAGCGGCTCTTGCATTAAACTGTGAAATATTACCATACAGCAGATTTGACAGAAAGAACTATTTCTACCCTGATCTTCCGAAGGCATATCAGATTTCACAAAATGATTTTCCGTTGGCAGTTAACGGTTATATAAATATTGAGACTGAACAGGGCATCAAAAAAATAGGGATAAAGAGGGCACATTTAGAAGAAGATGCCGGAAAGCTGATACACAGTGAGCACGGCGACTATTCTTTAGTTGATTTTAACAGGTCAGGTGCTCCATTAATTGAAATTGTATCAGAACCCGATTTAAATACTCCAAGAGAGGCATGGCTCTACCTTACAAAACTAAAAAGCATTCTGGAATATACCGAGGTTTCAGACTGTAAAATGCAGGAAGGTTCGTTGAGATGCGATGCCAATGTATCTATAAGGGCTAAGGGGTCAGAAAAACTCGGGACAAAAACGGAATTGAAGAATATGAATTCATTTAGGGCGATAGAAAGGGCCCTTGAATATGAAATAGAAAGGCAGAAAAGGGTATTAGAAAAAGGAGAAGAAGTTATTCAGGAAACAAGACGATGGGATGATGCTCGAGGGATTACTATAACTATGAGGACAAAAGAGGAGGCTGCAGATTACAGGTATTTCCCTGATCCAGATCTTCCGCCTATAGTTATAGAAAAAGATTTTATTGAAGAAGTAAGATCAAAGATACCGGAGCTTTCCCATGAGCGAAAGGAAAGGTATATCAGAGAATTTGGTTTACCTGAATATGATGCAGGTGTGCTTACGGATTCAAAGAAGCTCTCGGATTTCTTTGAGGAATGTGTAAATAAATATCCTGATGCAAAAAAGGTAAGTAACTGGATAATGGTTGAGCTTTTGGCGATATTGAATGCAGAAGGCAAAGAAATCGAAGATATATCGCTTACCCCTGATAATTTGGTAAAAATGTTAAATATGATAGATAAAGGTACTATTAGCGGCAAGATTGCTAAAACTGTATTCAGGGAGATGCTTGATACAGGTAAAGACCCGTCAAAAATAGTAGAAGAAAAAGGATTAGTTCAGTTAAGTGATGAAGATGAACTTGAAAAGATCGTAGATATTGTTTTAAACGAAAATCAACAATCGGTTGATGATTATAAGAATGGTAAGGATAGGGCTTTTGGGTTTCTTGTAGGGCAGGTTATGAAGGCAACAAGAGGGAAAGCTAACCCTAAGATTGTAAATAAACTGCTGAGAGAAAAAATTGATGGCTAGATATTGTTGTTTAACATTACGCGGGAAAGTAATAATGTCAAACAGCGAAAACACATAGGTTGCCTTGTTATGATATATGTGCAATTGAATCTTAATTTTCTTGTCTCTTAACCATTTACAATATATAGCAGTATAATAATAAGGAACGCACTATTTTGTTAACAGTAAATCCACATTTAAAATGCTATATGCTGTAGGATAAGATAACTATAATAAATAAACCTAATCAGCTTGACTATTAGGTTCCTATATGGTAATATTTTAAACAAAATTGAGATATACTGAAATACGATGAAAGGGACGAGTATATAGGCGTTTTAAAGGGTCAAGAGAGTCGGGAAAAGGTGAGAGCCGGCCCCTGCTGTCTATAGAAAATCACCCCGGAGTAGTTCCCGGAAAGCTGAGAAGCGAGTAAGGGAGTTCGGTTTACCCGTTAACGTGAAAGAGGTGGATTTTCTCATATAATAGAGATTATCAATCAGGGTGGTATCGCGGTTATTATCCCGTCCCAGAGTTTAGGGGCGGGATTACCTTTTAAATAGGAGGCAAAACAAATCCATCGTTAAGAGGAGGAGAATGGCTTGTTTAATAAAGTAGAATCAACAATGGACTTTGTCAGAATAGAGGAAGAAATCCTTGATTTCTGGAATAAAAATGATACCTTTAAAAAGAGTGTCGACAGCAGAAAAGGCGGTAAGCAGTTTGTATTTTATGAAGGTCCGCCGACAGCAAATGGTAAACCACATGCAGGGCATGTTCTTACACGAGTTGTAAAAGACCTGATACCGAGGTACAAAACAATGCAGGGCTATCATGTAGAAAGGAAGGGCGGTTGGGATACTCACGGGCTTCCTGTTGAATTAGAAGTGGAAAAAGAGTTAGGTATTAGTGGGAAACAGGAGATCGAAAAATATGGCGTAGAAAAGTTTATAAAAAAATGCAAAGAAAGTGTTTTTACTTATGAAGAAGAATGGCGTAAGTTGAGCGAACGGGTTGGCTTCTGGATCGATATGGATAACCCGTATATAACTTATAAAAATGAGTATATAGAGTCTGTATGGTGGGCATTAAGACAAATTTGGGACAAAGGGCTATTATACAAAGGGCACAAGGTAGTTCCTTATTGTCCTAGGTGCGGCACATCTCTTTCGAGCCATGAGGTCGCTCAAGGATATAAAGAAGTTACAGAACCGTCTATTTTCGTGAGATTTGCTTTGGAAGATGAAGATAATACGTATTTCTTAGCATGGACCACTACCCCTTGGACCTTGCCTTCCAATGTAGCACTTGCAGTAGGTGAAAATGTTGATTATGCAGTTGTTGAATATATGGGTGAAAAATTAATTATTGCACAAGAGCTTACTAAAGAAGTATTAAACGGAGACTACAAAATCATTGATACTTTGAAAGGAAAGGAACTTGAAGGCAGGAGATATAAACCACTTTATAATTTTGGTAATTTAGGTGAAGAAGCTTTTTATGTTATTGTCGGTGATTTTGTATCTACTGAAGATGGTTCCGGTATAGTTCACATAGCACCTGCTTTTGGCGAAGATGACTCAATGGTAGGACATAAATATGGGCTGCCAGTATATCAACCTGTTGATGAACAAGGTAAGTTTGTTCCTGAAGTAAAACCTTGGGCAGGCATGTTTGTAAAAGATGCAGATGAAGGAATTATTAAGGATTTAGAGGAAAGAGGTATATTATATAAGATTGATGATTACACTCACACTTATCCCTTCTGCTGGCGCTGCCATACACCTTTACTGTATTATGCAAGGG
>FZPS01000174.1_pt154 | contig 11302 bp, 13 predicted proteins | sample 1817821 | NCBI WGS metagenome assembly FZPS01 (sample SAMEA104158645, study PRJEB21678) | metagenome | place: Germany | collected 2015-04-21 | reverse complement strand
GGATGAATTCATCTCCGGCGAGCTTTTCGAGGGAGAGCCGGTTTACGTTTTCTACGAGACAATGATCTCCGGACTTTATTCGCTTCGCGATTCAAAAAGATAATAACGGCGAGCGATAAGCTTATAATACTTTGGTTTTTGAAAAGTATGTTCCGGCTCGCGATAATCCGCGGCGGTAATGATCGCGTTTGAGACGCGCGTAAAAGACTTTTGACGCGGGCGCCGCGATCGAATTTAACGAAAACAGAGAGGGAGTATGACATGAAAATATTGAGGTTCTTTATCCTTGCATTATCGCTTTCTTTATTGTCCGGCTGTTTTTACGCGGGCGTTTTCCCGCCGCCGGTCGAGAATCCCGATTTGACCGGCTCCGCGAAAAAAAACCCCGTTCCGAGCGAGGGGACCCCGCTTGATTACGACGACTCAATAATCAGGTATTTCGCGGTCAGACCCGTTCTCGGAGACGAGAATTTCGTCAGGATTGACGATTATCGGGATTACTTGGATTTCATATCCCGACATGATATCGCGGAAGTTTACGAAAAGATCGACGATTACGACGAAGGCTTTTTCGCGTCCTCCGGTCTAATCCTCTTTTACAGATGGGAACCGTCGGGATCGATCCGACATGAGATTGACGGCGTTTATTTGGACGACGCGGACAATTTGATAATCGTCGTCGGGGTGACGGCGCCGTACATCCGCACCGATGACGTGGCCGAATACCTGTTTGCGGTGGAATACGAGAAGCCGGAGCGGGAAGTCGCCGATATCTATCTTAAATATGTTACTTCCTATTATAAACACGAGGATTTTGTCCTCGACGGCGAGGCATGCAAAAAAGTTGTCGGGGAATTCCTTGCCGGGAATCGCGACGATATCGTCGAAGTCCGTCTCGACGCGCGGTTTCTCGAGCATCCCGAGCCCGGGGAACCATATAAAGGATTCAACGAGAGAAACGCGGAAAAGTACGGCCTTTCGCGCGTCAAGGGTGATTTGATCGCGAGCGGATACATACCTTCCGTCGCTGTCAAGTTCGCTTCTCCGGAGGATATTGATTTGGATTTGTTGGTCGATATTGCCGGGACGGACGATCTCATCTCCTTAAAGTTGGAATTCTTGCGGGAGGCGACGGACACGGAAACATTTCATTATCCGAAACCGTCCGCCCGCGACGACCTTGGCCGGGAGATTCCCGTAAAATATCGGGGTTTATATGCCGGGTATCATGTAAATATCAATAAATCGGCGCGAATCGACACTTATCAAGATTATTTGGATTTTGTTTCCGAATACGGCCAGATAATCTTTTATGACGAGGAATTTTTTGCGGAATCGGGGCTCGTGATCTATTCTCATTACGAACCTTCGGGGTCGAACCGACATACAATCTTAGGAGTTTATTTGGACGACGATGATAACATGACGATCCTTGTCGACAGATACATCCCGTGGATCGGAACCTGTGACGTCGTTAGTTATAAGAGCGTGATTGAATATGAAAAACCGAAAACGGGAATAAAAGATATCGTTATCAAGTATATCAATCGACGCGAGACGGTTGCATGCTTCGAGTTAACGAGCAAAGCCGAAATAGAAAAAGCGCGGAATTTCATCGCGAAGGAGAAGGAAAAGATTATTAATATCAACCTTAACGTGTACCATAACGGTAATCTCGAGAAGTACCGTCTTGAGCGCGTTCGCGCCAAGATTAATATCTCGCCGTACCTGCCGTACGCGGTTCTGAGTTTCGAATCCGCGGACGATATTGATTTTGATTTGTTGTGGGAGATCGCGACGACCGACCATGAGATAAAACTCAATCTTCCGGTTATTTATGAAGTCGTCGAAATAGCGTATGTTCACGTTAAATAACGGTTACATCAAAGACTAAGTTTAATAAAAAAGGATTACCCCGTCACGGGATAATTCTTTTTTCATTTTTTGACCTAAGTCAAAAAGTTAGCGGCCGATTTTGCGTATAATATAAGCGTAAATAAATAATTCAGGAGGTTTTATCATGACAAACAAAGTATTTCAATTGGAAACATTGTCTTGCCCGACATGCGCAAGCAAAATCGCGCAAATTCTACGCAAAACAAAAGGGGTCGGCGCGGCCGAAGTCGCATTTATCTCTTCGCGAGCGAAACTAACCTATGACGAGGAGGTCGTCAGCGCCGACGAGTTGAAAAGAGTGATCGAGAAAACCGGTTACAAAGTTATCGGGGTAAAATAATTTGACGCTCCGTATAACCAAAAAACAAAGGCTTATCGCGGCCGCCGTTTTAATCGTCCCGGCCTTTATTCTCTATAAAATTCTCGGCTACCGGGTCCCAACGATCGTCTTAATGATTCTTGCGACGATTGTCTCCGGTTTCCCGATTTTCCGGAAGGCGTTGTTCTCGCTTCGCCGTCTCGTCTTCAGCATCGAGCTTTTGGTCACGATCGCCGTCGTCGGAGCGACTATAATCGGCGAGTACTGGGAAGCGGCCGCCGTCTCTTTCCTTTTCATGCTCGGCGATTATTTGGAGGCGCGGACGATCGATAAGACCCGCTCGGCGCTCAGGGAACTTTTGCTTCTCGCGCCGGCGACGGCGAGGGTCATAACCGACGGGGTCGAGAAAGAAATCAGTCCCGAAGAGGTGCGCGCGGGCGATGTTGTTCTTGTGAAGCCGGGGGAGAAAATCCCCGTTGACGGCGTCGTCCTCGAAGGCCAGGCTGCCGTTAACGAGGCGACGATAACGGGAGAGAGCCTCCCCGTGGAAAAAGAGACGGCCGCTTGGGTATATTCCGGAACGATCGCCGAGGCCGGGTATTTGAAAATCCGCGCCGTGAAGGTCGGCGAGGACACGACATTGGCAAGAATCTTGGAGATGGTTGAAGAAGCGCAGGATAAGAAAGCGAAAACGGAAAAGTTTATCGAACGGTTCGCGAAATATTACACGCCCGCGGTCGTTATCCTGGCCGTAATCTTGTATCTTGTTAAGCGGGATCTTAGGATGGCGCTCACCCTGCTTGTTATCGCTTGCCCCGGGGCGCTCGTTATATCGACGCCCGTCTCTTTAGTCGCCGGCATCGGCAACGGCGCCCGGCGCGGCGTCCTCTTTAAAGGCGGGGAGATCATCGAAAAACTCGCCTCCGCCCGCGCGGTCGCCCTGGATAAGACGGGAACGATCTCGCGCGGCGAGCCCGCGGTACGGGAAATCATAACTTACGGTCTCGCCGAGGAAGAAGCGCTCGCGATCGCGGCGGCGGGGGAGGCTTATTCCGAGCACCCGCTCGCCAAGGCGATTGTCGCGGCGGCGCGGGAACGGGAAATTGAGGCGGGGGAATGCGAAAACGTCGAGATCCTTACCGGACGGGGAATCAAGTTTAAGTATAAAGGAAAAGTATATTTTGCGGGAAGCGACAGGTTTCTAAAAGAAAACGGCCTCACGCCCCCCGGACTGCCCGAATTGGCGGGAGCGACCGCGGTCTTTTTAAGCGACGAAGAAAAGACGCTCGCGGTTATCGCGATCGCGGACGCCGTCCGGCCCGAGGCGCGGTCGACGATAACCGGTCTTAAGCGGCAGGGAATTGAGAAAATCGTCATGCTTTCCGGTGACAGTCATCGCGCGGCGCGGGCGGTCGGGACCGAGGTCGGGGTCGACGAGTATTACGGCGAGCTGTTGCCCGCCGATAAAGCGGCGATCCTCGCCCGCCTGAAAGCCGATTACGCGACCGTCGTCATGGTCGGCGACGGCGTGAACGACGCCCCGGCGCTAGCTTCCGCCGATCTCGGCGTCGCCATCGGCGGCGCCGGGAAAGAAGCGGTCATGGAGACGGCCGATATCGTCTTAATGGGCGACAGGCTCGACACCCTGAACTATGCCTTCGGGCTTTCGCGCGCGACCGGGAGAATCTTAAAACAAAACATTTTTTTCGCCCTGGCGGTCGCGGCGGCGTTGCTTTTGGGCGTCTTGACCGGCAAGGTGAGCCTTGCCTTGGGAATGCTCGTCCACGAGATTTCCGTGTTATTGGTTATCGTTAACGCCGCAAGACTTTTAAATTATGGTAAAATATATAAGAAGAAAAAGAAAGGGTGAGAAAATGGAGCGCGACAGCTGCCGTGATTTTGCTTCCTGCGTCGATCTCGTGCCGATCTTCGCGTTTTTAAGCGCCGAGGAGAAACAAGAAAAATCCGCGCCCTGGCGGCGCATCGGTTTTACGAGAAAGGCGGGATCGTCTATTCCCCCGGCGAGGCCGGGAAGAGACTTTATATCGTTCACGAGGGGAAAATAAAAATCTCGCGTTATACCGATGACGGCCGCGAGCAGATTATCCGCGTCGCCGGCCCCGGGGAATTCGTCGGCGAGCTTTCGCTCTTCGGCTCGGCGCCACCGGCGGACTACGCCGTCGCCGTCGAAGAATCCTCTTTATGCGTTATCGACGGCGAGCATTTAAAAAAGTTAATCGAAAAACATCCCGCGGTCGGGATGAAAATTATCGAAGAGTTAAGCAAGCGTCTTTCGGTCCTGGAAGAGCTGATCGAGGGGATTAACCTCCATTCCGTGGAATGGCGCCTGGCGCGCGTGTTGCTCAGTCGCGCCGATAAAAACAACGTCGTCGTTTTAAACACCACGAAAGGGAATTTCGCGAGCCAAATCGGCATGAGCCGGGAAACGCTGAGCCGGAAATTCGCCCTGTTTCGCGAGAAACGCTGGATCAAGTTCATCACCCCGCGCAAGATTCTCATAACCGACAGAAAAGCGCTGGAAGAAATATTGTAAAAGAAGCCGCAGTTTCGCGGCTTTTATTTTTTCTTGGCTTATTTTGCAGGGAATGAAATTTTTGATATTTATAAACAATAAAAGCGGTGACGCGATGAAAAAAATAATGTTGTTTGCGAACGCGCTGGGTTGTTTGTTTTTGCTTTTCGCGGGAGGGAAAGTTGCGTGCGAGCCGGAGTCGGCGGGCGCGGCCTTTGATAGTTCCGCGGTCGCCGGGATCGCGATAAACGCGGATATCGACCGGGAAGTTTTCGAGTTGTTCGTTAAGCTGAACGAAAGCTACCGAGAGGAAAAAGGCGAGGTTACCGTCGTTTACGAGACGCGCGGGGACGAAGCCGTTTTAAGCTATTTGTTTGATTTTCACGTTTACCGCGAGGGGAAAACGATTCGGAAAATCAAGCGCGCCTATAATTACCGCGCCGACGACGGTCAACCGCTCGTTTTAAGCGCGTCGGCCTTAAAAGAGAAGTATTTGCCGCGGCTCGCGCGGGAAATGGAAAAACGGGGCTACGCGATTACCGAGAACGACTTGAAGTATTTTAAATACTCCATCGGGAGTTCCGAGATTATTTTTTTCTACCCGCTTGACTACGACGCCAACTATATTGAGGTGAGACTCCCTAATTTGGGCGGCGGGGAGGCCGCTTCCGCGAAACCGGAAAAGCCGGCGCGGCTCGCGGCCTTGACGTTTGACGACGGGCCGGGTCCCGCGACGAAGCAACTCGTCGATCTGCTTGACTCCTACGGGGTCAAGGCGACGTTTTTCCTTTTGGGCGAAAGGGCGCGACTATATCCCGAGGCCGCCGCCTATATCCACGCTTCCGGGCACGAGCTCGGCAATCATTCCTATTCCCATCCCGATTTTACCGATCTCTCGCCGGCCGCGGCGGCTCGGGAAATCGCCGCCGCCAGGGATGCGATCTACCGCGCGACGCGCTCCTACCCGAAACATTTCCGTTTTCCCTACGGGCACTATTACCGCGACCTTTTGCCGGGGATCGCTTTGCCGGTGGTGTTGTGGAATTGCGATTCCGAGGATTGGCGCTACCGCGACGGGCAGGCCGTCTATCAAAACGTGATCGCGGGTTTAAGCGATCGCGCCGTGATCCTTTTTCATGACAACGGCCGGCACAAAACGGTCATTGAGGCCGTGATTAATTATTTGCTCGCGGCTGGATATGAGTTCGTGACCGTCTCGGAGATGTTTGCGTTTTACGCCGAGGAAAACGTCGTTTTCGGGAGGATTTACTCATAATCAAAAACCTCCTAAAAAACGACAATTTTCCCTGGGGGATTGTCAGGAAGCGATACATCGTGTATAATTGATGCGAAGGAGAGAAGGAAAAAATGAAGATTATCGAAAAATTTATGATTCGTAACGATTGTTATCTCGCCGGGCGGAAAATAACGCCCAAGGGCATCATGGTTCATTCGACGGCGACCCCCGGGGTGATGGCCGGCGAGTGGTTCGCGCGCTGGAACAAATCATACAAGGCCGGCGAGACCGACCGCCAAGTCTGCGTGCACGCGTTTTTGGACGATAAGGATATTTATCAGTATTTGCCTTGGGATCATCGCGGCTGGCATGCCGGCGGGAAGGCCAACGACACCCATATCGGCTTTGAGATTTGCGAGCCGGCGGGGCATACTTATCGCGGCCCGGAAATGATCGGCTATGACGCCGCCATGCGCGAAGATTATTTCCGGAAGGTATTCCGGCGGGCGGCGGAACTATGCGCCTATCTTTGCCGGCTATACGGCCTTAGCGAGCGCGACATTATCACCCACTGCGAGGGCTATCGCCTGGGAATCGCGAGCAATCACGCCGACGTCATGCATTGGTTCCCGAAACACGGGGAAAGCATGGACACTTTTCGCGCTTTGGTGAAGCAATTATTAACGGAATAAGGTTTTTTTCCGCTATTTATGACAAAAAAATACAAAAAAAGCCATAAAGTTTATTGACATTAGGAATTATGGTGATATAATAAAACTGACGACTAAATACCTGGAAAGGATTGAGGATGACCAAAAAACAACTTGTTGAAAAAATGGCGGAGAAAGCCTCGTTGACAAAAGCCGACGCCGAACGGGCGTTGGACGCTTTCGTTAGCGCGATCAGCGAGGAACTTGCGGCCGGGGGAGATGTCCAGTTAACAGGCGTCTTTTCCCTTAAAGTCAGCGAACGTTCGGCGCGCATGGGATTGAATCCGAAAACGAAAGAAAAGATTATGATCCCCGCGAAGAAAGTCATCAAGTTCAAAGCCGGCAAACAACTCACCAGTTTAGTACAGTAATTTTCTTAGCAATCGGTTTTGTTGCGTTTGTTTTATGATGGGAGTCTATGACAAAAATAAGGTATTTAGTTGCTTCCCGATACCGGGCCTCGCCCGGAAAAAAGGCCAGCTCGGCGCTGGCCTTTGTTTTTTATTAGCGTTTGTTAACGGGCGTTACGCATTCGATGGTATCGTTCGCCGGCCGGTTTACGGCCGTCGAGACTTCCGCGAGCGCCAAGCGCTCGCCGGGAATCGAGAAAAATAACGCCCCAAGTTTCCCGGGATCGATCCCGTCGTCAAGCCACGGGCCAAAATTCGTCTCGTCGACGATAACCGGCATCCGCTCGTGGATTGAAAGCAATTCCCCGCCCGCCGCGGTCGTCAGGATTGCGCAGGCGGCGCCCGCCTCTCCCGTCGCGGTCCGGTACTCGTCCCAAATGCCGGCGAGGGCGAAAATCGGCCGGTTTTTGACGGTGATGTAGTAAGGGACTTTCCCTTTTCCCGTCGCTTGCCATTCGAAGAAACCGGTAACGGGTATCAGGCAGCGCCGCCGCCGGAAGGCGGAGCGGAAAGCGGGCTTTTCCCTGACCGTTTCCGATTTCGCGTTTATTAATCTTAACGGTTTCGCGTCTTTCCGGGCGAAGCCGGGAACGAAACCCCATTTCAAAAGGCGGAAATACCGGCGATCGCCTTCGTAAACCACTGCCGGAATCATTTCGCCGGGGGCGATATTGTACCGGGGAAGACGGAACTCGATCCCCGGGTCGTAAATATCAAAATATTCCTGTAAATACTCGAGCATCTCGTCTTTGCTGGACGCGATCGCGAAACGGCCGCACATTGTCATCACCCGCTCCCATTATATCATAAAAAAGCGGCGGATGGCAATCATATATATATACATTTCGCCGCCGCCGTGATATAATTTCACCGGAGGAGATTAGCCAAGATGATTATAAAAGACATGATTTTGGACGGGATTCCCGTCACCGAGTATCAAAAAGAAGACCGCGCGCCGCGCCGTCTGCTTTTTTTCTTTCACGGTTTTACCGGCGAGCGGAAAACGGGCGTTGGCGACCGGGCGGAGGCGCTCGCGGATCTCGGGTTTTTGATCGTCGCCCCCGACGCTTACTTGCACGGCGAGCGCTCGCCCGCTTTTTTCGCGAATTGGGACAATAGCCGCCGCCAAAAGGAAATCGTGAACATTATTATCAGGACCGCGCGGGAAGCCGAGCTTATTTACCGCAAATACTATAAAGACAAGCGCGGCTTTAACACGGACGCCGTCTACGCGTACGGGGTGTCGATGGGGGCGGCGATTGCTCTCTATCTTGCGTCCTTTATGCCCGAGGCGAAAACCGCCGTGAGCATCGTCGGCTCGCCCTCGTTTTGCGCGTTTTACGAACGCAAACGGGAAGCGTACGGGTTCGCGCGCGACGAATATTACGCCGTCAATCTCGCAAGCTACCGTTCGGAGGACCCGCTCCTTAACTGGCAAAGGTTTAAGGGGAAAAGCCTGTTTCTTTCCGGCGGGACCGAGGACGTTATCGTGCCGCCGGTTTACGCCGAGGAACTGAGCGAGTTGCTTCGGGGCGAGGACGTCGTCTTTAAAAAGTACGCGACCGGTCACGAATCGACCCCGGAAATGACGGAAGACAGTTACCGTTTCCTAAGCGAGCGCTTGGCCCGGGATATCGCGAAAAACGGCGAATAACCGGATGGCGCCGCCCGGCGGAGTTTGTAATTTTATAATGAAAACGATTGATATCTTTCCTTTTTTTGTGTTATAATTATCTCGGATTACCGGCGGCGAGCGAAAACAAGCGTTTTTTCGGGACGCCGCCGCTAATAACGACAATTTGGAGGATAATATGGTTATTGGAATTTTAAAAGAAATAATGCCGGGAGAACGACGCGTCGCCGGCACGCCGGAGACGGTAAAAAAAATGATCGAAAGCGGTCATACCGTTCTTGTCGAGACCAACGCCGGCCTGAAGTCATTTTATTCCGACGCGGCGTATCAGGAAGCGGGCGCCGTGTTGGTGGACGATCCGGAAGTTATCGCCGCGCGGGCCGACGTTATTTTGAAGGTAAAAGAACCGCGTTATAACCAAGAAAAAGAAAAACACGAAATCGATATGATGAAGAGCGGTCAATATTTGATTACTTTTCTTCACCCGGCCGCTCCCGCCAATCACGAACTTGTCCGGATGATGGCGGAAAGAGGGATTATCGGCCTCACGCTTGACGGCGTTCCCCGCATCAGCCGCGCGCAATCGATGGACGCCCTGTCCTCAATGAGCACCTGCGCGGGTTATAAGGGAATGATTATGGCGATCGACGAGATCGGGAAATTCGTTCCGCCGGTCGCGAGCGCCGTCGGGATGCTCCCGCCCGCGAGCGTCGTGGTCGTCGGCGCGGGCGTCGCCGGGCTCCGGGCGATCGCCACGGCCCGCGGATTGGGCGCCACCGTCCACGCCGCCGATATTCGGCCCGAGGCCGCGGAGCAGGCGAAATCGTTGGGCGCGAGAATCATCGATTTGGAGGTTCCGGCCGAAGTTGCCGTGAGCGCGGACGGGAAATTCGCCCGCAGTCTTCCCGAGAAATGGCTCGAGGTCGAACGGAAAAACCTTGAGGAAAAGATTCTTGCGGCGGACATCGTCTTCCTGTCGGCGCTTGTTCCCGGAAAACTCGCTCCGATTATCGTCACCGAGGAAATGGTTAAGAAGATGAAGCCGGGAAGTTGCATCGTCGATGTCTCGATCGACCAGGGCGGTAATTGCGAGATCACGCCGCCGGGAACGAAGGAGACGCGTCACGGGGTAACGATTATCGGGATTAAAAATATTCCCGGGATGATTCCCGCCAGCTCGACTTGGATGTTCGCGCAAAATATTTATAATTTGTTAAGCTACATCGCCAAGAACGGCAAGATCGAATTGAACCTTGACGACGAAATCGTCGCCTCGATTCTCGTCACCAAGGACGGGAAAATCGTTCACGAGGGCGCACTCGAGGCGATGGGTCAAAGCCGGTAAGGGCAATGACCGAAAGGAGCAATCAATGGATACGATACAAATAGTTTTGCTGGTTGTATTTGTAGTAGCGGCGATAGTCGGGTATCTTATCATTAACCGCATCCCGAGCCTATTGCATACGCCGCTAATGTCGGGAACGAACGCCCTGTCGGGAATCACCATTCTCGGCGCTTTGGTGGCGACCGCCGTCGCCGTGAAGTCATCCTCCCCGGTTGGAGGTTATATTTTCGGATCTCTCGCCATCGTTCTCGCGATGATTAACGTCGCCGGCGGGTTTATCGTTACCGACAGGATGTTAAGAATGTTTGACGGGAAGGATAAAGAAAATGAATCGAACGATTAATTTTCTTCTCGTTTTGCCGGATACGGCTTATTATGTGATTTGCGGGGCGTTAGCCTTGATCGTGCTGATCGGGATCTCCCTGATGAGCAAGGTAAAAACCGCCGTTCTCGGCAACCGGCTCAGCGCCCTCGCGATGGCCGCGGCCATCGTCGTGACTTTGCTGAAATACGAGATTCTCCCCGACTGGGTTTTATATATCGGCATCGCCTTGGGTTTTTTGATCGGTTTATGGCTCGCGGTTAAGGTTAAGATGATCGAGATGCCGCAGCTCGTGGCTTTATTTAACGGGCTCGGCGGCGCCGCCTCCGCCATCGTCGGATTTTTCGCGTATCTCGGCATCGGCGCGGGAGACGACCTCTTTTCCCGGATCACGGCGCTCCTCGCGATTGCGATTGGCGCGATAACGTTTTTCGGAAGCATGATCGCCGCGGGGAAACTGCATAAACTAATTAACCAGAAACCGATTATTCTGCCTTTTCACACCGGAATCACCGTCCTGCTTCTGGTTTTGACGGCGGCTTACACGGTTTTCGCCGTCATTCCGGCATTTAGCGGGATGCCGACGCTAAACGCCGTCGCTTTGACGATTATCGCCACGCTTTTCGGCATCGTCTTTACCGTCCGCGTCGGCGGAGCCGACATGCCGATTACGATTTCCCTCCTTAACAGTTTAAGCGGCGTCGCCGGAGCGATCGCGGGTCTTGCGATCGGGGATCTCTTGCTCGTTATCGTCGGCGCGATCGTCGGCGCCTCGGGACTGCTTTTGACGAGAATCATGTGCCGGTCGATGAACCGCCACTTGTCGGCGATTTTACTCGGAAAAACAACCGCCTCTGTCGTGACAGAGGCGTCCGCCGCGGACGCGAAGCCCGAGGC